>Ga0233449_1000518_pt1 | contig 45180 bp, 53 predicted proteins | sample SI_124_October20_FD_183012 | JGI IMG/M metagenome (GOLD analysis project Ga0233449, IMG submission 183012) | Seawater microbial communities from Saanich Inlet, British Columbia, Canada - SI_124_October2016_200_MG | ecosystem: Environmental > Aquatic > Marine > Inlet | place: Canada: British...
TTTAAAAATACTGTACTAGGATAATATGCATACACTAGGGGAGATTGCCAAACTTGTTAATGCTGAATTAGTTGGCGATGGCGAGCTAAAAATTACCAGTCTGGCCAGTATTGATTGTGCAAAATCTAACCAGCTCAGCTACGTGGTTAGTGAAAAATATCAAGAGCAATTATCAAGCACCCAAGCAAGTGCTGTTATTATTAGCAAATCCTTGCAAAAATACTGTAACACCAGCGCTATTATTGTCGAAGATGTGTATTTGGCTTTTGCACAAATAACTCATCTGTTTAAACCAAAAGTAATTCACATTAGTGGCATTCACGCCAGTGCCGACACACATAACGCTACAATTGCACCAAACTGTTGTATTGGTAAAAACACTACGCTGGGCATTAACACCATTATTGGCGCCAATACCATTATTGAAGATAACAGCTCAATTGGCGACAACTGCATTATTGGTTCAAATGTTAGCATTCTTCAAGGCTCTACCATTGGCAATAATACCGTTATTGAATCTGGCGCTGTAATTGGCTCTGAGGGTTTTGGCAATGCTAGAGATAAACACAAACATTGGCATTCAATTGCTCATTTGGGTAATGTTATTATCGGTGATCGAGTTAATATTGGCGCTAATACCACGATAGATCGTGGCACTTTAGAAGACACCCATATTCATCAAGGAGTTCGCCTTGATAATCTTGTGCATATCGCTCATAATGTTATTATTGGTGAAGACACCGCGATTGCTGCATGCACTGGCATTGCAGGCAGTACACAAATTGGAAAGCGCTGTATGATTGGCGGCATGGTAGGTGTTGTTGGCCATTTGAGCATTTGTGATGATGTCATTGTGAATGCTAAAAGTACCATTGATAAAAATATTACAGTAGCCGGCATGTATACCGGGATTATGCCGTTAATGCCTCATAAAAAATGGCAGATTATTGGTGTTTGGCTAACAAAACTTGATAAAATCACGCAATATTTAAATATCAAACTCTCTCATTTAAAAGGAAAATAATTATGGAAATGAATATTCAGGACGTTAAAAATTACCTACCACACCGCTACCCTTTTTTACTGATTGATCGTGTTTTAGAGATTGAAATTGGAAAGACCTTGGTGGCCTTGAAAAATGTCACCTTTAACGAGCCTCAATTCACTGGTCACTTCCCTTCACAGCCTATTATGCCAGGTGTTTTAATTGTAGAAGCATTGGCACAAGCAACGGGAATTTTGGCGTTTAAATCAGAAGTTGGAAAGCCCATTGATGGGCAGATTTATATGTTGGTTGGTGTTGACAAAGTGCGCTTTAAGCGTATGGTTGAGCCAGGTGACCAACTACGCCTAGAAGTGGAAGTGATGACGGTTAAGCGTGGCATCTGGAAATTTAAATGTAGAGCGCTGGTAGATGGTAAAGTAGTGACAACTGCTGAACTTATGTGTACGCAAAAAGCAGCAGAATAAAATAATAACCAAAAATTCTTGAGGAGAATCATGTGGCTATAGATCCGAGTGCAATTGTTGACCCAAGTGCAAAAGTTCATAAAAGTGCAGAGATTTGCGCTTACGCAGTAATTGGTGCGAATGTTGAGATTGGTGCTGGAACCATCATTGAGTCTCACGCAGTGGTCCAAGGCCCTACCAAAATTGGAAAAAATAACCATATTTATTCATTTGCCTCTATTGGCGGTGACCCTCAAGATATTACCTACGAAGAGGGGCAAGAATCCAACCTAGTCATTGGTGATGAGAATTTAATTCGTGAATTCTGCACCATTAATCGTGGCACCGAAAAAGAACAATCATTAACTCGAGTTGGCTCCAATAACATGTTGATGGCTTATGTTCATATTGCCCATGATTGTCATATTGGCGATCATGTAATCATGTCTAACAATGCCTCACTAGCCGGACATGTTAGGGTTTTTGATTGGGCGATTTTAGGAGGCTTTACCCTAGTTAAGCAATTTTGCATGATTGGTATCCACACCTACATCGGCATGGGTTGTCAAGTAAACAAAGACATTCCAGCCTATATGGTGGCCTCTGGAACTCCAACTCGAGTTCGAAGTATTAATGCCGAGGGGATGCGTAGACGCGGTTTTTCATCAAGCGCAATTGCCTCAATCAAGCGTGCCTTTAAAGTAGTATACAGAGAGTCAACAGGCCGACTATTAGATCAAATGCTTCAAGAATTAGAAGCTTCAGAGTCTGATAGTCCTGAGGTTATGCAGTTTGTTAACTGTATTCGCGGCTCAAAAGTGGGCATTATGCGTGGCCCTGTCGAGGAATAAAGTCTTTCCTATTAATGGATAAAAATTTTCTAAAGTCAAGCGGTATTGTCACTAGCATGACTTTCTTATCTAGAATTTTGGGCTTAGTACGAGATTATTTTATTGCTAAATATTTTGGTGCAAATGGCTTAACTGACGCGTTTTTAGTAGCCTTTCGCATACCTAATTTTCTCAGAAGGCTGTTTGGTGAAGGTGCCTTTTCTCAAGCTTTTGTCCCTATTTTGGCAGAAGCCAAGGCTCAGGAAACTCAAGAAGAAGTTCAAAACATCATTAACCACATTAGTACCAAATTCCTAATCGTACTAATTATTATCACCCTAATCACGGTTGTTATTGCGCCAGTGGTTATCTTTGTATTTGCCTGGGGTTTTTATTTTGATGAGGATTTGACCAAATTTAACCTCGCATCAGACATGCTACGCATCACTTTTCCTTATCTTTTACTCATATCGTTAACCGCCCTTTCTGGCAGTATTTTAAATACTTATGATAAATTTGCAGTGCCTGCATTTACACCAGTATTGCTCAATATTTCTATGATCTTATCCAGTGTTTATTTATCGCAACACCTAGATGAGCCGATTATGGCACTTGCCTGGGGTGTGCTAATTGGCGGTTTATTGCAACTGGCCTTTCAAATTCCATTTTTAATTAAAATTCGAAAATTACCCAAACTTGTTCGAGGCGATCATAAAGCGGTTAAAAAACTTAAAAAACGCATGTTGCCGGCTTTATTTGGTGTGTCAGTCTCGCAGATAAATCTGCTAATTGACACCATGATCGCCTCGGTTTTGGTTAGTGGTAGTGTTTCTTGGTTGTACTATTCGGATCGTTTATTGGAGTTACCTTTAGCGCTTATTGGTATCGCTTTAGCAACTGTTGCATTGGCTAAGCTTAGTAAGCACTATGCAAACAAAGACACCAAACAATTTACTCGAACCATTGATTATGCATTAAAAATTGGCTTGATTTTAGCTTTGCCCGCTTGTGCAGGATTGATACTACTTGCCGAACCGCTGATCATCACCTTGTTTCAATACGATAAATTTAGTGTATTTGCCGCGCATCAATCCTCTCTTAGCTTAATAGCCTATGGCTCAGGTCTGGTTGCTTTTATTATGGTTAAAATTCTGGCACCAGTTTTTCTAGCCAGAGGCGACACTAGAACGCCCGTTAAAGCTGGCGTTATCGCCATGCTTTCCAATGTAGTTTTAAATGGTATTCTTGGCTATTACTTTGACCACGTTGGCTTGGCGATTGCTACCTCAATTTCTGCTCTACTCAATGGCTCACTTTTGTATTATTATTTAAAAAAACAATCAATCTTTACTTTTTCTCAAGATTTAATCAAAATGCTTTTTAAAGTTTTAATGGCAAGCTTTATAATGGTGCTCTTTATTTTGAACTTTGATCAAACACAGAGTGTTTATGTTAATGCAGATGCATTATCTAGAGTTAGTATGCTTATCACCACTGTTTGTTTGTCAGCGTTCATTTATTTTTTAAGCCTAAGAGTATTAGGCGTTAGGATGAAAAAATTATGAATACCGTACAGTGTGTCAAACTTAACCAAGAACTTGAAGCGCTAGATCGCGCACCCTACCCAGGCGAGCTGGGCCAGAGAATTTTAGCCAATGTCTCTAAACAAGGCTGGCAACAATGGCTTGATCATCAAACTATGGTTATCAATGAAAATAACTTAAGCATGATGGATCCTAATGCGCAGAAATACCTAAAAGAGCAAATGGATAAATTCTTCTTTTCAGAGGAAGGTGCTGATGATGTTCAAGGCTATACACCACAATCATAATGGCTAATTTATTTATTGTAGCCGCACCTTCAGGCTGTGGCAAGACCTCTCTGGTCAAGGCTCTTATTGAAAAAACTGAAAACTTGCGTGTATCAGTTTCTCACACAACGCGTGATGCACGCCCTGGTGAAGAGCATGGTAAAAACTACTTCTTTGTCTCAAAGCAAGAGTTTGATCAAATCAATCAGGAAAATGGCTTTATTGAATCTGCACAAGTATTTGACAATTATTACGGTAGTGCCAAACAAACCGTTAAAGACTTGCTAGATACAGGCACAGATGTTATTTTAGAGATTGATTGGCAAGGTGCTAGGCAAGTGAAAGAATCATTTACCAATGCCATTGGCATATTTATTTTGCCACCCTCTGAATCAGCATTGCGAGAACGTCTAACTGATCGAGGTCAAGATGACCAAAGCATTGTTGATAGACGCATGCGTGATGCCGTTAGCGAAATGCAGCATTACAATGAATTTGACTACCTAGTGATTAACGATGATTTTGAAGTGGCGCTAGAGGATTTATCAAAAATAATCCACACTCATCGTCTGCAACTTTCTCAACAAACAATAAGGTATCAATCCTTGCTTAACTCATTGATTTAACCTATAATATTACTTCCTAATTATATTAATCTTTTTTTAAATGAGTTCAGAGTTCGCCCTACCGATAGCAAGCACTTCAGGTGCACTAGGTGTTCAAAAATACCCCCCGATACTCACCGCTGAGCAGGAACATGATTTGGCCATCAAGCTATACGAAAATCACGATTTAAGCGCAGCAAGGCAGTTAGTCTTATCACATATGCGTTTTGTTGCCTTTATTGCGCACGGTTACAAAGGCTACGGCCTTGAACAAGCAGACTTAATACAAGAAGGCACTATCGGTTTGATGAAAGCGGTTAAACGCTTCAACCCTCATAAAAACGTACGCTTAGCTTCATTTGCCGTATATTGGATTCGCGCTGAAATTCATGAGTTTATTTTTAAAAATTGGAAAATTGTCAAAGTAGCAACGACAAAAGCTCAGCGTAAATTGTTTTTCAAATTAAAACAAGCCAAATCAAAAATATACAATTCTTTAAATAATGACCAAGCCGATCAAATTGCGCAAGATTTAGGTGTTAGGCGTAAAGATGTGTTGGAGATGGAGTCTCGCCTGCAATTTAATGATGTGGCGTTTGAAAATTCTGACGATGAGGATTCAAATGCACCAGAGCAATATCTGACCAATGAAGATACACAAACACCCGAGCAGCTATTATTAGCTAACGATACTCAAAAAAATCAACAACAACAACTCTACAAAGCACTTTCTTCACTTGATGAAAGAAGTTTGGATATTTTGCAGTCTAGATACTTGAAAGAAGAAAAAACAACCCTACATACTCTAGCAGACAAGTATGGTGTTTCTGCAGAAAGAGTTCGCCAACTTGAAAACAAAGCCATGCAAAAAATTAAATTAAATCTAGAAGAATCTTCTATTTAATTTTTTCAAACATTAGCTTTAAATTTATCATTCATTAATCAGGAGAAAAAATGAATATCCGTCCCCTTCACGACCGTGTGATTGTTCGTAGAATAGAAGAAGAAAAAACAACTGCAAGTGGCTTAATTATTCCAGATTCAGCTACTGAAAAACCCTCTCAAGGTGAAATTGTAGCCGTAGGTAAAGGCAGAATAACGAGCAATGGCAGTATTGTTGAGTTGGAAGTAGCAGTTGGTGATAGCGTTATATTTGGCCAATTTGCAGGATCAGAAATTAAGTCGGATGGCGAATCTCTTCTAGTGATGCGCGAAGATGACATTGTGGCAATCATTGATTAAAGGAGAATAAAATCATGTCAGGAAAGGATATTAAATTTAGTTCAGACGCTAGAAACTTAATGCTAGATGGCGTTAACATGTTAGCTAACGCAGTTAAAGTAACACTAGGTCCAAAAGGTAGAAATGTTGTTATTGACCGTTCATTTGGCTCGCCTCATATCACCAAAGACGGTGTTTCAGTTGCTCAAGAAATTACACTTGAGAACAAATTTGAAAATATGGGTGCGCAGATGGTTAAAGAAGTTGCCTCTAAAACCAACGATATTGCTGGTGACGGAACAACAACTGCAACCGTACTAGCGCAAGCATTAGTTGTAGAAGGTGTTAAATCTGTAGCAGCAGGCATGAATCCTATGGATCTTAAGCGAGGCATTGATAAAGCAACCGAAGCTGCCGTTAGCGCATTACGCGAGCTTTCTCAGCCTTGCAACGATACAAAGGCAATTGCTCAAGTGGGTACAATTTCTGCTAACTCAGATTCTTCTGTTGGCGACATTATTGCCGAAGCAATGGAACGAGTTGGACAGGCAGGTGTTATCACTGTGGAAGAAGGCTCAGGCTTTGATAACGCACTAGAAGTAGTTGAAGGTATGCAATTTGATCGTGGTTACCTATCTCCATACTTTGTAAATAATCAAGATGCAATGACAGCTGATCTTGATCAGCCATTTGTATTGCTACACGATTCAAAAATTTCAAATATCCGTGACTTATTGCCGACTTTAGAAATCGCTCAAAAATCAGGCCGTCCTTTATTGATTGTTGCTGAAGATATCGAAGGTGAAGCTCTAGCAACACTTGTCGTTAATAATATGCGAGGTATCGTTAAAGTTGCTGCAGTCAAGGCGCCAGGATTTGGTGATCGTCGTAAAGCAATTTTACAAGACTTAGCAATCCTAACAGGTGGTGAGGTTGTTTCTGAAGAGGTTGGCTTGTCACTTGAAGCGGTTACTGAACAACATTTGGGCAATGCAAAGCGCGTAGAAGTTGGTAAAGACAATACGGTTGTTGTTGATGGTGCTGGTAGTAAAGAGACTATTGATGGTCGTGTTGCTCAAATTAAGGCACAAGTTGAAACAACTACTTCTGATTACGATAAAGAAAAGCTACTTGAGCGCTTGGCTAAGCTTTCTGGTGGTGTTGCTGTTATCCAAGTTGGTGCTGCAACTGAAGTTGAAATGAAAGAAAAGAAAGATCGTGTTGATGATGCATTGCATGCAACTCGAGCTGCTGTAGAAGAAGGTGTTGTACCAGGTGGTGGTGTTGCTTTAGTCCGCGCAATTAGCGCAATGGCTGATCTTAAAGGTGATAACCACGACCAAGATATTGGTATACAAATTCTGAAGCGTGCAATGGAATCGCCACTAAGACAAATTGTTTCTAATGGTGGTGGTGAAGCTTCTGTTGTACTTAACAACGTTGCCAATGGTGAAGGTAATTATGGATTCAATGCTGGTAGCGAAGCTTATGGCGATATGCTTGAAATGGGTATTCTAGACCCAACCAAAGTAACGCGTGCAGCTTTGCAACATGCAGCAAGTATTTCTGGCCTAATGATCACAACAGAAGCTATGATTACTGATACTCCTCAAGAAACTGCAGCACCTGCTGCACCGGACATGGGTGGTATGGGTGGCATGATGTAAATCAGCCGCTAATAGCAATTAAAAAGCCCCGTTTTACGGGGCTTTTTTTTGGTATGATACTTGGCAGATATATTCTTGGGTAGGCATAAAAAATGAGTAATTACGATTCTTCCTCCATTGAGGTTTTAACTGGTCTAGAGCCTGTTAGAAAGCGCCCTGGTATGTATACTGAAACCGAGCGCCCAAATCATTTAGCTCAAGAAGTGATTGACAATAGTGTCGATGAAGCGGTTGCAGGGCATGCAAATAAAATTAACGTTGTCCTGTATAAAGACGGCTCTCTTTCAGTTGAAGATAATGGTCGTGGCATGCCAGTCGATATGCATGCTGGCGAGGGTCAGTCAGGTGTTGAGGTTATTCTAACCAAGCTCCATGCAGGTGGTAAATTCTCCAATGATTCTTACCAATTTTCTGGTGGCTTACACGGTGTAGGCATTTCAGTGGTTAACGCACTCTCCACTTTGGTAGAAATTTGGATTAAACGGGATGCTAAAGAGCACCATATTAGCTTCTCAAATGGATCTAAAAAAACCGAATTAGAGGTTATTTCCAGTGTTGGAAAGCGCAACACAGGCACCAAGGTAAGATTTACACCAGACGCTCAATTCTTTGATACCGCCAAATTTTCTGCCACAAAACTACGCCATAATTTACGCTCTAAAGCAGTCTTATGTCCAGGTCTAGAAGTTAATTTTTATAATGAAATTGATGATACTACCGATAAATGGATGTATCAAGAAGGCTTGAAAGATTACCTATCAATGGCGCTTGACGGGCTAGACAATCTCCCTGAAAAACCTTTTGTGGTTAATTTTTCTTCAGATGAGCAACAGTTGAATTGTTCATTGGCTTGGACTCAATACAATACCAACGTTGTTGCTGAAAGTTATGTCAACCTTATTCCTACAATTAATGGCGGCACGCATGTTAATGGTTTACGCTCAGGTTTGACTGATGCACTCAAAGAGTTCTGTGAATTCAGAGATCTCATTCCAAAAAACATTAAACTCACCCCAGATGATGTTTGGCAGCGAATTGCTTACGTGCTTTCGATTAAAATTTTAGACCCTCAGTTTTCAGGTCAAACTAAAGAAAGACTGTCATCAAGAGAGTGTGCCGCTTTTGTATCTAACGTGGTCAAAGACGCCTTTAGTCTGTGGCTTAATCAGCATACTGACGTGGCTGAACAAATCGCCCAACTGGCTATTTTAAATGCCCAGTCACGGCTTAAAACTAACAAAAAAATTGTCCGTAAAAAAATTGTTAGTGGCCCCGCCCTACCCGGAAAATTATCAGATTGCACCAGCACCGACCTCTCTCAAACTGAAGTATTTTTAGTTGAAGGTGACTCAGCTGGCGGCTCTGCTAAACAAGCACGAGACAAGGAATATCAAGCTATTCTACCGCTTAGAGGTAAGATTCTAAACACCTGGGAAGTTGACTCAGAACAAGTACTGGCCAGTAATGAAATACATGATATTAGTGTTGCCATAGGGCTTGAGCCTGCTTGCGAGGACTTGTCAAATTTAAGATATGGAAAAATCTGTATTTTGGCCGATGCTGACTCAGATGGTGCTCATATTGCCACACTCATCTGCACCTTATTTGTTAAACATTTTCCAAAATTAGTTAAAGAGGGGCATATTTATGTTGCTATGCCACCTTTATATCGTATCGATGCTGGCAAGCAGGTGCATTACGCCCTAGATGATGGCGAGCGTGATAGCATTATTCGCAAAATCGAATCTGAAAATAAACGCGTTAAAATTCAAGTTCAGCGCTTTAAAGGCTTGGGTGAAATGAACCCTGCACAACTCAGAGAAACCACCATGCTGCCGGATACTAGACGTTTAATTCAGCTAACGCTCGACAACCCACTGCAAGTTGAACAAACCATGGACATGCTTCTGAGCAAAAAACGTGCACCTGATCGCAAACAATGGCTAGAAGAAAAAGGTAATTTGGCCAATGTCTGACGCCAAACCTAAAGCCGTTGTCTTGCTTTCTGGAGGGTTGGATTCAACCACCACACTCGCCATCGCAAAATCCCAAGGTTTTGAGTGTTTTGCACTCAGCTTCGATTATGGTCAAAAACAAAAATCTGAGCTGGTTACTGCCGCTAATGTTGCTAAAATTTTCAATGCAACTGAGCATAGAATTATGAAAATATCTTTGTCAGATATTGGTGGATCAGCACTAACCGATGACAACATCGATGTACCCGATTTTAAAGAAAGTGACGAAATCCCCATCACCTATGTTCCTGCTAGAAATACGATTTTTTTATCTTATGCATTAGCATGGAGTGAAGTGCTTGATTGCCAACATATTTTTATTGGTGTCAATGCACTAGATTACTCTGGCTATCCAGATTGCAGACAAGAATACATTGATGCTTTTTCAGTTATGGCAAACCTTGCCACCAAACAAGGCGTTGAGGGGCAAAAGATTAACATACAAACCCCGTTAATAAATCTGAGCAAGGCTCAAATCATTCAGCAAGGAGTGGCGCTAGGTGTTGATTATGCCAACACCACTACCTGTTATCAAGCCAATGAAAACGGGGAAGCCTGTGGCGTTTGCGACGCCTGCGAATACCGCAAAATAGGCTTTTTTGAAGCAAAAATAAAAGATCCAACTCGTTATCAGGCTTAATTCATATTTTTTGCAATTTAGTCTTGTTTTGCGGTCAATAATCGATAAAATAATAACTTTATTAAACCAAACAGGAAGTAACAAATGAGCATTGAGGAAAGAGTTAAAAAAGTTGTATCTGAGCAATTAGACGTAAGTGGTGATATTGATAATAACGCTTCATTTATCGATGACTTAGGTGCAGACTCTCTAGATACTGTTGAGTTAGTAATGTCTCTTGAAGAAGAGTTTGACTGTGAAATCCCTGACGATCAAGCAGAAAACATTACAACAGTTCAACAAGCCATTGACTACGTTAATAACAATTTGTAATTTCCGTTTAGCTTGCTAAACAACAAGGCGCTTTCTTCTTGGAATTAAGCGCCTTTTTTATTTTTTTAATACAGTGACATTATGAGCAAAAGAAGAGTTGTAATTACTGGTATGGGTATCGTTTCTCCTGTTGGTAACACGGTTGAGCAATCTTGGAGTAATATTCTTGCAGGCAAGTCCGGCATTAATTCTCTAACCAATATTGAAACCGAGGGTCAGTCTGTAACTTTTGGTGGTTCGGTTAAAGACTTTGATATTACTGATTATCTAAAACCTAAAGATGCCAAAAAAATGGATACTTTCATTCATTATGGCATGGCGGCTGGTATTCAAGCTTTTGAAGATTGTGGTGTTGAAGTTACCGAAGAAAATGCTGAGCGTATTGGTGTTGCCATTGGTGCTGGCATTGGCGGCTTAGGAACAATTGAAAAAACAGCCGACCTATTCAGAGAAAAAGGTGCTAAACGCATCTCACCTTTCTTTGTCCCCTCTTCAATCATCAACATGATCTCTGGCAACCTATCAATCAAATATGGCCTTAAAGGGCCAAATTTTGCCATTGTGACAGCTTGTACAACTGGCACACACAATATTGGCGATGCATCACGTCTAATTGAATATGGCGATGCAGACGTAATGATTGCCGGTGGTGCTGAAATGTCAACCACCAATTGTGGCTTAGGCGGCTTTGCAGCTGCGCGTGCACTCTCTACTCGCAACGATGATCCAGCAACGGCCTCACGCCCTTGGGATAAGGATCGTGACGGATTTGTTTTGGGCGATGGTGCAGGCGTTGTCGTACTTGAAGAGTTTGAGCATGCCAAGGCGCGTGGTGCCAAAATTTATGCAGAAGTTTCAGGCTACGGCATGAGTGGTGACGCCTATCACATGACTCTACCTTCAAAAGGTGGCGAAGGTGCTGCGCGTTGCATGAAGAATGCCATGCGTAATGCCGGCATCAATACCGAACAAATTGATTATATCAATGCACATGGTACTTCAACACCTGCAGGTGATCAAGCCGAAACAGACGCCGCTAAGCTTGCATTAGGTGATCATGCTTATAACTTAGTGATGAGCTCGACTAAATCCATGACTGGACACTTACTTGGCGCTGCTGGTGGTATTGAAGCTATTTTTACCGCGCTTGCTATTAAAGATCAAGTGGTGCCACCAACTATTAACATTATCAATCAAGATGAAAATTGTGATTTAGATTATTGTGCCAATGAAGCTCGACAAATGAAAATCGATCACGCTATTTCCAACTCTTTTGGATTTGGTGGCACAAACGGCAGTATCTTACTTTCTAAAGTGTAAAAAAATGCCCAACATTAAGTTGGGCATTTTTATCATAATATCTTGTGATTATTTATCAACTACAAGATCTACTCCTTTAATTTGATCAGCATCTGCAATCAAACCCATGAAGAATTCATAAACGGCCATCGCACCATTTTGAATGCTACTTAATGCCGCTTCTTTATTAACCACTAACGCCCAACTTTCCGCTGTAGAAACAAACTGAATTGCACCACCAATTAAAGCCAGAATAATAATAACACTTAAGATAAATTTAATCATTGTCTTTTCCTTGAAAAATAATAAAAAGCATTGTACCTAAATCACAATGCCATTGGCTTGTAACAGCGCATTAATCTCTGGTTTTTTACCCCTAAAGGCTTTATAGCTATCCATAAAGTCCTGACTTCCACCTGTTTCCAGGATATGGTGTAAAAAATCAAGTGATGCATCTGAACCAATACCGCCATGCTCTTGCACATAATAATAAGCATCAGCCGCCAACACCTCTGCCCATTTATAGCTGAAATAACCCGCCGCATATCCGCCAGAAAAAACATGGCCAAAGGTGTTTAAAAATCGGTTTTCATCAATAGCTGACATGAGTGCCGTTTGCTGGCGAACCTGTGTTAAAACCTCATAAGTATCACACTTGCCTAAGTGCGTTTGTAAATCCCATAGAGAAAATTCACACTGACGCAACATACCCATGGCTGATTGGAAATTTTTAGATGCGATTAGCTTGTTATATAATTCATCAGGCAAAGATTTTTGAGTCTCAACATGTTCAGACATTTTGTCAATCACCGATCGCTCATAGCAAAAGAACTCCATATATTGGCTTGGCAATTCAACCCCATCCCAAGGAACACCAGAAATGCCGGCTGCACAAGGATACTTCACCTTGGTTAACACATGGTGTAGCGCATGGCCAAATTCATGGAATATAGTCACTATCTCGTCAAATTCAAACAAAGCTGGCTTACCTTTACTCGGAGAGTTAAGATTACAAACGACAAATGCAATGGGCTTTTCATTCCCAATAAGAGGCTGATAGTCTGCCATCCAAGCTCCGCCACGCTTATCTTTTCTAGCGTATAGATCTAGATAAATTTTTCCAATCAGTTGGTTATTGCTTGTTATTTCCAATACACGAACATCATTATGATAACTCGACTCATCTATTTGCTGAACCTTTACCTTGTACAAACTTTCAATCGTAGAAAATAAGCCTTCCAGTACTTTTTGTTCAGGAAAATAAGGGGTTAAGTCTGACTTTTTAAAACCAAACTTTTTCGCCTTTAACTGCTCACTATAAAAACCCAAATCCCAAGGTTGTAACACTATGCCTGCAAACTGAGATAATTCGTCAAACTCTGCTTGCGCTTGTGACTTTGATTTTTGAACCAAATTTGTTAAAAATTCTAAAATTTGATCAACGCTCTCCACCATTTTTGACTCAATAGAGAGTTGAGCATAATTCTTAAATCCTAGAATATCAGCCATTTCTTGTCTTAGCGCAAGAATTTCATCCATGATTGCTTTATTGTCAAAATCAACTGAGGTGATACCCACCTCTGAAGCTCGAGATGCATAGGCCCGGTAAACCTCCTCTCTAAGCTCTCGATTGTCCAGATAAGTCATAACATCCATATATACTGGCATTTGCAAGTTAAGCTCATAACCTTTGTCTGTTTTAATCTTGGCCAGCTCAGTTTCACTGTAACCCTTTAACTCCTCCAATTCGACAATCTTTATCCATTCATTGGTAGCTTTAAGAGAATTTTTAGAAAACTGATTACTGAGCAAGCTTAATTGTTCTTTAATAGCTTTAAAGCGCTTAGAGTCTTCACCCTCCAGCCCAACACCAGAAAGCTCAAAACCATCGATAGATTCTTGCAAAATATGCTGCTGCTGTTCATTTAAATCAGTATTTTTCAGGTTTTTGTAAGCTGTATAGAGTGCTTTATTACTGGAAATATCTGAATAAAAATTGGTAATAATGGGCAGAGTTTGCTCATACTGAGTATTAAACTCATCACTAAACATCACCGCATTTAAATGAGAATTAACGCTAGTTAATCGACCCAGCTCACACTCAAAATTATCTGTAGCAGTAATTACCTCATCCCAGTTGCCACCCTTTTCAGCCGAAGAGACAACCTCAAACCCTTTTTTAGTAATGTTTTCAATAGATTGAACAATGTTTTCAGGTTTGAAATTTGGTATAAGATTCATGATTACCTTTGTGTAAGCAATTGGATAGATGCTTTAATATTGTCCATAGAGATTCTAAAAAATCAACAAAGGACGCTATTAAAACAGCAAGTAATTTGGTGGAGAGAGAGGGATTCGAATCCAACTTAAAACGTATTATATAGTTAAATATAGCTATACAGCAGCGTTTTAATGATCCACTCCAGCCTGTATTTAGCTATATTTATGACAGGCGTAGTGAAAATGTGGTTAAACTTTTATTGATTAAGCTGACACTCATAAGACACTAAAAATGTGTCCAAAATTAACGAACTATTGCAGTTTATCAAATCAATAGCGCTTACCTTGCACTTGGAATCAAATTACAATATAACTAAATGTAAAAAATAATTAATATTTACTGCATCTTTACCCTACTTTGTTCGTCTACTTATCAAGGTACAATTAATATATCTATATTTTGGAGGAATTTTGTGAAAATAATAACAATGAGTATTTTTCTTTTTGGCTTGATGATGGGCAATGCACAAGCAGACAGAAGTTTTTTGGTTGATTCAGATTGGTTAGCAGAGAACATAGAAGGTGATAAAACGGTAGTTCTAGAAGTGCGCTACGAGCCACACCGCTATTTTACTGTTGGACATATTCCTGGTGCAATTCAGGTAAAGCGATTTAAAGACTTGGCTGATAATAACTCACTCACAGTGACTCGCTTTCCATCTCGGGAGCAATTTCAGAAAACTTTACGCCGCTGGGGTGTTCAGTCTGATTCCACAATTGTTATTTATGATGATACTCGTACTGTCACTGCATCGCGTTTATGGGTTTTACTAAAATTATATGGCTTTAGTGACTCACAACTAAAAATTTTAGATGGTGGCACCATCGGTTGGGCCACATTTGAAGATATGACAACCGAAATCTCTCCAGCACGCAAGCCGAGCAATATTGTATTAAAAGAGGCTGACAGTTCTATGTTTGTGAGATTCCCAGATGTGTACGATGTTATTACAGGGCCACGAGACAATGAAACAACTTTGATTGATGCTAGGCCTCCTGAACGCTATGCAGGCTCAAGTTCCCATGGAGTTCAAGAGGGTCATATACCTGGCGCAATTAATATAGTTAGCATGGATGGCACTGACAGTGCTTCACAAACTTGGCTAGATGAAGATACCATGAAAGAGTTGTATCAATCAGTCTCTAAAGACCAATCAATTATTGTTTATTGTGATGATGGATTCCGTATGAGTAGTGCATACTTACAGCTTAAATCATTAGGCTATAAGAATGTAAAGCTATATGACGGGGGCTGGTCACAATGGGGTAATTGGCTAGACTTGCCAACAGTTAAAGGTGACAAGCCATTTGATGATACTTTCTCTTTGTAGGGTTTAATATGAGGTTCTTGCTTTTATTGGGTACGCTTATTTCTGTTTTCTCAACACCTGTATTTTCTTTAGAAACACAAAAAGTCCATAATAATATTTATGCTTTAGTCGGCGAAACAGGTCCAAGAACTGAAAAAAACTTTGGCTCGAACAATACTGTCGGTTTTGTTGTTACTGATAAGGGGGTTGTGCTAATTGGTTCTGGTGCTATGCCTGCGGGTGCTAAGGTTATTCATCAGGCAATTCAAGAAATAACTTCAAAACCTATTCTCTGGGTTGTTAATATAGGTGCGCAAGATCATCATTGGTTAGGCAATAGTTATTTTGTAAAGCGCGGTGCAAAAGTACTGGCTTTATCAAAAACTGTAAAAACTCAAGAACACCATACAAAAGATCATCTTAATCGCCTTGAATCAACGTCTGGAGAGTCAATTAAAACCATCAACCCAATGCACGCTGGTCAAACCTATAACAAAGATAACAATCTCTTCAACCTTGGCGGGGTTGACTTTGAATTAATTTGGCCGGGTAATGGGCATTTTCCAGGTGATGGAGTGCTTTGGCTACCACAGCAAAGAGTGCTGTTCAGTGGTGACTTTGTTTTTCTCGACCGCATGCTTGGCATTCATCCCTTTAGCTCTGTAAAAGAGTGGCAAAAATCTGTACACCAGCTAGCCAAATTAAATGCAAAACATGTCATTCCTGGCCATGGGTACGCCGCAGATTGGAAAAAAGCTAAAGCACAAACTATTGACTATCTTGATTATTTAGTTAAAGGCGTAACAGCTGCTCAAAAAGAATGGCTTGAGCTCGACGAAACAATTGATCAGTTATCAACAGCATCTAAATTTAAATCATTAAAGAACTTCGATGGTTGGCATAGGCGAAATATACACCGTACTTTTTTACAATTTGAGTCTGAGTAGAGTATCCATGTATGAAATGCATCACTAAAGCCTGGGACCAGTACGAAAATGAGCTTAGATATTTTCTATATAGTAGAATTTCTGACCACTCCACAGCCGAAGATTTATTACAAGATGTATTTGTAAAAGCGCTAATCAAGCGTGATGATTTTTGCAATTTAAGCAATACTCGAGCTTGGCTATTTCGGGTAACTAAAAACCGTCTTATTGATTACCATCGAACTCATAAAAATCATGATGAAGTGGATGAGCAGTATCCAGAAATAATTAGCGAAGGCAGGGACACCCCTGTTGTTCATTTATCAAAATGCTTACCGACAGCATTAAAACATTTATCTGATGATGACCGAGAAATTATTAATCAATGTGATCTTGAAGGGGTGAGTCAGACTAATTTTGCCAAACTTAATAACTTAAGTCTCGTCGCTACCAAATCTCGTATTCAACGTGCACGTAAACGCCTAAAGCAAGAGCTTCACACCGCATGCAAAATTGTATTAGATGACATGGGTAACGTATGCTGCTTTGACCCTAAGTGTAAATAAAAATAAAACTTACCTTATCTTACCTGCATCTTTTTTGCGTCTTAATCGTCTTCTTGGTATCAAGGAGATTAACATGAGCAACGCAACAATTGACACTTCTCAACAAAAGAGTAATGCGCTATTCTACTGGATTGGCGCAATTAGTCTAGCCATTCCAACCTGGTTTTATACTTATTCACAGCTTATTCCTTTTGCAGATTTTATTTTATCCTTAACAGGTTATGATCGCAGCTCACATACTGGTGAAGCAATACACTTCTTTTTCTATGACACCCCTAAAATTATGTTGCTATTGGCCGGCGTGGTCTTCTTTATGGGAATAGTTCAAACCTTTTTTTCACCAGAACGCACACGCTCCTTATTGGCAGGAAGACGCCTGGGAGTTGGAAATAGTTTGGCGGCAAGTTTAGGCATTGTAACTCCATTTTGCTCCTGTTCTGCAGTTCCATTATTTATCGGTTTTTTATCTGCTGGAGTGCCACTAGGCGTGACTTTTTCTTTTCTTATTGCAGCCCCTATGGTGAATGAAATTGCACTGATCCTTTTGTTTGGATTATTTGGCTGGCAGGTTGCGGTACTTTATCTAGGTCTTGGCCTGACCATTGCTATAGTTTCTGGAATGATTATTGGACATTTGAAAATGGAAAATGATTTACAGGACTGGGTACATGATATTCATATAGGAAAAGATCTTCCAGTAAATAACGCATTGATGAGCTGGGAATCTAGATTTAATGCTGGATGGAATTACGTAAAAGAGATTATATATAAAATCTGGTTTTATGTTGTTATAGGAATAGCTGTAGGTGCAATCATTCACGGCTTCGTCCCTGAAGACTTTATGACTTCCATTATGGGTAAGGATGCCTGGTGGTCAGTTCCTGCAGCTGTGGCATTAGGAATGCCTATGTATACGAGTGCAGCTGGAGTAATTCCAATCGTTGAAGTGTTAATCGGCAAAGGTGCGGCATTAGGCACTACCTTAGCATTTATGATGAGTGTCATCGCCCTATCATTGCCAGAGATTTTAATATTACGAAAAGTGCTAAAAACTAAACTAATTGCTACTTTCGTCAGTATTGTTGCCAGTGGAATTTTGCTGGTTGGTTTTATATTTAATAGTATTTTATAAGGAGAAAATTATGACAGAACTACATCCATCTATCGTGGCATTGGTATCACTCGCATCAGGCATTGCCAGCAATCACCCTGCTATGGGACGGTGTCAACTGAAAAAATTACGTTCAATGGGTATTACTGAAAAACAGATCGACATGGCAATTGAAATAGCTAGGCACATTCGTGATGAAGCAGCGCAAAAAACAGACCTTGCTTTTGATAACGCATTAGACCCTAAAGCTTCAAATACAAAACAACCTAATAGTACAGCGCAAAGCTGCTGCTCATCAACAGATAACGGAACTCCATGCTGCTGAAAATGAAATTAATTTTTTAATAAGGAAGTCAAAATGCAAACAATAAAAGTGTTGGGCACAGGATGTGCTAACTGTAAAAACACCCTAGAATTGATAAAAACGGCGGCAGAAGCCAAAGATATTAAAATTAACCTAATTAAAGTTGAAGAGATGAGTGAGATTGTTGGCTATGGTGTGATGTCGACTCCAGCTGTAGTAATTAATGATAAAGTCGTTCATTCTGGTGGCATACCTGATCGCACAATAATTAATGACTGGCTTAGTGATAATTTTTAATAAAATCTAAAATTACTAAAGTAGTGAGAATAGCCCTCTACATATGTCTGGGAAATGCAATAAAGGCGCAAGAGGAGTTGCTAAAGTGTGCTAATAATAAATATTAATATACTTTAAACATAATACTCGCAAACAAGAGGCAAGGTTTTTATCATTTGCCACTAAACAGGTGTCGCTAATCAGCTCCAGCAATTTTGCCAATGACAACTCTTCATCTTCCGCCATTTGCTCTAAAACTGTCCAATAAGCTTCTTCCAGTCTAATGGTCGTACCATGCCCATGTATGCGAATACTTCTCTTAAGTGGGACGAACTCTTTTACTTGTTCAGTTGAGCAAACGTTAAACAAGTGCTTAAGTTTACGATCAGAAAATAATGTGGACATATTTAACTACCTAAAAAAATGTGATGACAGGACATCATGCTGTTGTAATTTATTCTTTATACAGTAAATAGCTATAAATACTGGAAATATCTTTACGACTCAAAGGGTTTCTTAGCGCAATTACACCATTACCCTTAACTCCGGCAATCATACGCGCAATAAACTCTTCAGATGAAAGATTTTTAGCCATTATCTCTAATGATAATGCTGGCATCTTTATTTGGTCGTTATGGCTCAAATGACAGCCGTGGCAATAATGCTGATAAATTTTCATCCCAACCTTTGTATCTTTTTTTGATGCGCTACCTGGTAAGTATTGATCAAGATTTAGTGGATATTTTTTTATTAAAAAATCAAGCTTCAAATACAACTCTTGAAACTTTTTTGCTATAAACAATTGCTCTAACTCTTTAAATAAATATGAAACATTGAGGTTATTATCAATAACCCCTCTGCAAATCCAGTTAAGTGTTCTAAAAGCTCCATCTATTCGGATTTTTAACCCTTTTTTATATAATTCAGGCGTTGTTATTTTGGTTAGCTTTGCAAGATCGCCTCTAATAATAACCAGCTCTGAACTACATAGTTGCTCATCATATTCAATTAAAGACACTTGTTTTATACCAATAATAGAATTGGCCTTTATGGGACCACCTAAAAAGATAAGTACCATAAAGACCAATATAATTTTTCTAGTTGAAATATTGCCGCCCTAATTAGAATGTTTTTATATTTAAATTTAAATTAAACCTAAATATAAATATAAAAACATTCAAACCATCTATTAAATGGTTTGAATGTAAGTGATTATTCGTAAATAATTTTATTTACAAGTCTCTTGTTTCCTTTTGTCCAAGCATGCATTGAACCATCATATAGCTTGAAGTTTTTATTGCCTAAAATCTCATGTTGTATAAACCATGTTCCACTTCCCCAATGACCACTATTACAATAAGCTATGCCCTTTCCTGTAGTCGTTATTCCTTTAGCCTTAAAAATATCCGCTATGTTTTTCTTTGTTTGAAAGGTCTTTCCTTTATGCTTTAAGAATGTTCCACCAAAAGCCGATTTACCACCAGGGATATGTCCTGCTTTATAAACATACTTTTTCTTATAAAACAATCCTAAATATTGGTCCTCTTCTCTACTATCAACCAACACAGTATCTCCACTTTCTACAGCTTTTTCTACATCTGATGTTGTAGCCAGAAGCTCCTTTCTTTCAGTTGTTGAAACAAAACTACCTTTAGAAAGTGTTGCGCCATGACCCATTGCTTTCTTCTCGTTATTCCATTTTGCATTACCACCATCTAACATTGCTACATTATCGTGACCATAGTATTTTAGCTGCCAATACAACCTTGTTCCTAAAAATATATTAGAAGCACCATCTCCTGATGTTGTAATTACTATTGCACTATTATTATTCACACCTAAACTTTGCATGTGCTTATTAAACTCTACTTTGGTGGGAAGCATTTTAATTAACCCCATTCCTTCTTCTGTTTTTTTGGCTCTAACTTTAGACCAGTCAACCAAAACCGCCCCAGCTATTGTCTTCATATCTTTTTTTATCTTTTTTTGTACATCGAGCACAATTACTTTGTCTTTATGATCTGATAACCAATAGGTGCTTACTAATGGTGTACCAATAGTTATTGATGCATTTGCTTGTAATACCATTGCAAATAACATTGTTGTAAATATTAATAGTTTGTTTTTTAACATCATTGTTTCTCCGTTTTTTTGTGTTTTTACTTTCATACTACAGCCTCTTTTATTGTTTCGAATTTGATTATGCACTAAAGAATATATTAAAAGGTAGTAGCATTTGCTATACATTTTTTTTAAATCGGAAAGTGTTCTATATAAACCCATCAATTATTAATAATAAAAATGTATTGATTAATATTGCTTATAAACTTACATGACAAAAAATAGTATTAACAACTACTATAAAAAAATACTTGTGTAATTTTTTAGTTACAAGGGCTGTATTTATATAGTTGAAAAATATCATTTTAAAAACTAATACAATAATACTACCCATGAATTCAAAATAACAAATATAGTGCTCACAACTTCTATAAAAATAAATAACCAACATGGACTTTTTTAAAAAATCACTTGATCCAAGAATTGCATTAGTGGCTATTGCTTTTTTTGATATTTTTCTTTTTTTGATTTTAGGTGCATGGACAGTTGGAGGTGGCGAAACAATGATGACTGGCTTAGCCGCTGAGTTAATTATAGGAGATAAAATTAATGAAATACCTTTCTGGCAAATAGTATTTCCACCTGATTTCGGTTATTGGAAAATTTACATTTCTCTTGGCATGCTTTTTGGCGCATTTGTTGGGGCAAAGTTAAGCAATGAATTCTTTTGGCGCTTTCCAGGTAGTTTATCTGAATGGGTAATGATTACTATAGGCGGCCTGATGATGGGCATTGGAATACGCTTAGCTTTTGTTTGTAACGTATCAACATTCTTTGGATTGACGCCACAACTAAACCTTGGAGGCTATCTATCAATGACCGGGATTATTGCAGGCGCCTGGGTCGGATCTCACATTTATAAAAAAATTTTAAAATTTTAAAAAAGGAATGATATGTCAGTAATTGGTGAAATTTTAGTCGCATTTTTATTTGGATCTGTAGTTGGATTACTGGTGCAACGCTCTAGGTTTTGTAATACAGCAGCATTAAGAGATGCAATATTGTTTAAAACCTACCGAAATACCGAAGCTTTATTGCTCGCTATGATGGTTTTAACCATAGGATTTACAACGTTTATTACCTTTGGCCAAGGTCATACCATGAAATTTGATGTTGGCCTTAATCAGGTTATCGGCTTATTTATATTTGGAATAGGCATGGTGTTAGCAGGCGCTTGCACTGTATCGACATGGGTTAAATCTGGTGAAGGAAATGTTGGTGCAATCTGGGCATTAATATTCACATTTATAGGCATGTTTTTATTTTCATTATTATGGTCATTTGATTACTGGCCCCCTGCCCCTATTGCAATGACTGGCGAGCCTAATTTAGAAACTTTACAACTAGGATTTGCAAATGCAGAAACACTTCAAGAAAAAACTGGAATTCCAGCTATATTTTTTGGATTGATACAATTTGCAGTTTTACTTTTCATATATTTAAAAATTCAAGCAAAGAAATCTTTAAAAACAACAGGAGAAGGATAATGGGTTTATTTACAAAAAAAACTACTAACAAAGTAAGCAGCGACAGCGACAATGATTCAACAATAACTCTTGACAATGGTGACGTGATAAACATCACAAGGACTATTGATTGTCTTGGATTCTCGTGCCCTAGGCCACAATTAATGGCTAAAGGGGCAATGAATGACGCTAAAAGCGGTGATATTATTAAAATAGTGATTGACAACCCTACCTCAATGGAATCTTTAGCATCCATGCAATCAGAGTTAAACAGTATACATCTAGGAACAGTTTTCTCCGATCAGAGCTGGAAAGTTCTTTTACAAAGAAATTAACACATGTCTTTTAACACAACACAAGATAAACAGCTTTTAGTCATATCGATATTAATTATGATAATCACAGTCGTTATTTTTATCTATATGTTTGCTAAAACACCCGAGTCTTTGAAAGCTTCTAGCCACGGCGTTCCATTCTTTACGCCAGATACAATTCATCCAGAATCAGGTGAAATAATTTCAATAGAAAAACTTGTAAAACACTTTAAAGGTAATTGAATAATGGATTATGAAACAACCGCACAATTAATTGCTTTTGTGACTGCATTCTACTTAATGTACATTGGCATTACTTAAATAAAAAAATAAAGGTATTATGAAATATCAAACAAAAATAGGTTTAATTTTTTGCTCATTTGCATTATCAATTAGTTTAATTGTACTGCTTCTTATTTTCCCATTTGCCAAGCTATCGCCAGAAGAAATTAAGCATATGAATACACCACAAAATATTGAAAATTTTGATCTAAATATAAATATGGGGGACGACTATGGATTTCTTCCAGTTGTTGAATTAATGGATCACTATATGGAGAACCCCCCTACAACTAATAACAATACACTCTTAAAAATACCTGAGCGCCAATTCGGAGGCTGTTAATTAATGCTCTACATTATTGGGATAAGTATTTTTCTACATCTTGGTGAGTCGATAGCCAATACCGATATTAGTTATACAAATAATTTAAGCAAAGAATTCTTAGAAAATATAGTCCCTGTAAATTCCAGTAAACTCCAGGAATGTACACTTTATAGTGCTAAAAAAACTAAATGCATGCCCTTTAACGACTTTGAATCTAAAGGAGAACTGGCTAGTTTTAGGGATATTTTTTGGGCTTTTTCCACATCCAACATAGTCCATACCGATGAATTATTGATTTATGGAGAAAGTCAAAAAGAAAGCCAAGCGTTGGCAGCTTTATTTTTTCTTGCTGGGCAAAAAAAAATATGGATTTGGTCAAATAACAATATTAAACAATTAGTTGAGGCAACAGGTAAAGCTAGTGGAAGTAAGAGGCAACTGTTCCGCTCTAGCGCCTATCTAGGAAGAATGAGAGAAAATTTTCTAGTACTAAAAAGTCAAATTCAAAAAATGAAAGATCAAAACTGGAGGTTTGTCGATAACCCTAAAACCCAGTCAAAACATGAAAAGATCATCATTCAATCAAAAGATATTTCTACATCACTTGCAGTTTTTGCCAACCTTGTAGCTTTAGATTACACAAATGTAAAAATAATTATTGATTAAGGAGTTAAAAAATGAGCTTATTATTTATTATTAGCCAAGAGCGTGGTGCAGACCTATTACTTCCACTAAGCGATGCATGTATAAGGAAAAAATATCAATACAGCTGCTTTTTTACAGGTGCAGGCATAAAGACTTTAGAAGATGCAAAAATTAAGCAAAATCTAAACATAATAGAAAACTCTGTAGCATGCCACCACTCTTGGGATCGATATCTTCCCAATACAACTTCAATTGCTACTATGGGTAGTCAAACAAACCTAAGTGAAATGATTGCCAACCATGATAAGGTGGTATCAATATGACAATATCTAACACTAAAAAAGATATTCTAGTATTTGCAATAAGTGATCATGCGGAAGCAATGAGAGTGGCAGCTGGATTGACAATATTTGGACACCGTGTCAGCTGTATTTTTGTTGATAGGCATATTGAAGAAAATGCAGAGACTATTGAAAATGCAGAGCTATTGGAATTGTGTGAAATTGAGCCTTTATCAATACTTGACGATGCCAACATGCAACAAATAGACCAAGTTCAATTTCGTGCAGAATTAGACAAATCTAATCACATACTTACCATTTAACCGATAAAACATACAACATGACTAACTTAAAATATTTTGTTCTAGATGTAGGCTACTTCCCAGATTCTAGCCACCTAAAAAATGAATTAAAATTCATTGAAACGCAAAACGAAACCTCAATAATAGCTAATTTTTCTATCAATAAAATGGCTGATCAGGATTGGGATCAAGTTTTAAATCACATCATTGATTCTGAAAAAAATATTATTTTATAAGGTGGGTCGCCTGTTTAAATAAAAGTGATTAAAAGTCCTTGGCTGACACATAAGGGCTAACACTTATTACCTAAAAGACCCATTGAAAATGTCCAGCCAATTTACTCCTTGCTTTGATAATTGGTAGAGGGCAAGAATCCCTCATTTTTATTCAAAAAATACAGTAACAGTGGCAATTCTAGGAAAAACTTAAGTACATTTTCACGTGAAAAATGTAGTGTCAATGACTTGTAAACATTTATAAGTCATTGATTTTTAAGTAAAAATATGGTGGAGAGAGAGGGATTCGAACCCTCGGTACGTTGCCGTACACCCGCTTTCCAAGCGAGCAAATTAAACCGCTCTGACATCTCTCCAGAAAGAAGTATTTTACGTTAATATCTCTATCAAACCAGTCATTTAAGGAATTTGCTAAATTTTTCCAGTGGCGCTAGCTTTTTTTCAAATAAACATCAAAAATAGGCTAATATTGGGCTTAAAAATGCTGTTTTAGCGTTAATTTAAGTCTATTTCTGTAAATATTAGACTGGTTTTAAAAATTTACTAAATTTTTAACTGATTTTCATACCTGGTGTTGCACCAGAATCTGGCGATAAAATATGTAATGACTTGCCATTACCTGCAGCCAGAACCATGCCTTCAGATAAGCCAAATTTCATTTGTCTTGGAGCGAGGTTGGCCACCATAACAGTTAAACGCCCTTCCAAGTCTTCTGGATTGTAGTGTGCCTTTATTCCAGCAAACACATTACGCGTTTTTTCTTCACCAATATCAAGAGTGAGCTGCAAGAGCTTATCAGCGCCTTCAACATGCTGTGCTTTAACAATTTTGGCAATTCGTAAATCTATCTTAGTGAAATCATTAATTGAAATCATATTGTCATCCTCTTCTTGTTCAGGCTCTTGCTGCTCAGTGGTTTGCTTTGAAGCCTCAATAACAGAATTGATTTGTTCATCTTCAATGCGTGACATTAATGGCTTAAATTTATTAATTTGATGCTTGGTTAGCGGATGCTTAAGGTCTGCCCAATTAAACGCATCGATATTTAAAAAATCCTCCGCTTGCTTTGCCATTTCTGGCAATACTGGCTTAAGGTAAGTCATTAATACCCTAAATAAATTAAGTGCCAGAGAAGTGACATCGTGCACTTGTGCTTCGCTACCCTCTTCTTTAATTAACTGCCATGGTTTGTGCTCATCGATGTATTGATTAGCTTTATCAGCTAGTTTCATAATCTCACGCATGGCTTGATTATAATTACGCGCCTCATACAGCTTGGCAATGTCATCGCCTTTTGTTATAAACTCATTGTAAAGCTCAGGCTCAATCGCATAAGCAGATAGTGTTTTATCGAACTTTTTAACGATAAATCCTGCTGATCGTGAGGCAATATTAACCACCTTACCTACTAAATCAGAATTAACTCGCTGCTTGAAATCTTGCAGGTTAAGGTCAATGTCATCAATTTTGCTTGAAAGCTTATAGGCATAATAATAACGTAAACACTCAGGATTAAGGCTATCTAGATAAGTTCTAGCTTGAATAAATGTGCCACGAGATTTACTCATTTTTTGGCCGTTAACGGTTAAAAATCCGTGCGCATAAATTGCTGTTGGCGTGCGGTAATCAGAACCCATTAGCATCGCTGGCCAAAATAGTGCATGGAAATATACAATGTCCTTTCCAATAAAATGATACAGCTCAGTTTTAGAATCTTTATCAAAGTACTCGTTGAAATCAAGCCCAGTATCAGTACATAGTTTTTTGAAACTGGCCATATAGCCAATTGGCGCATCCAGCCACACATAAAAATATTTATTTTCCACACCAGGAATTTGAAAGCCAAAATATGGTGCATCGCGAGAAATATCCCACTGCTGCAATCCTTGCTCAAACCACTCTGCCAACTTATTGCTGATTTCTACTTGCAAGTGACCTGCTTCTGTCCAGGCTTTAAGCTGATCTTCAAACTGAGGCAAATCAAAGAAATAGTGCTCTGAATCTTTGGTAATTGGCTTTGCCCCGGAAACTGCCGATTTAGCATTGACCAGCTCAGTAGGCGAATAAGTTGCGCCACAGACCTCACAGTTATCGCCGTATTGATCTTTAGCACCACACTTAGGGCATTCACCACGAATAAAACGATCAGGTAAAAACATTTGTTTTTCAGGGTCAAATGCTTGAGAAATGGTGCGTGACTTTATAAAACCACGCTCATTTAATTTATTGTAAATACCAGATGAAATCTCCTTGTTTTCAGGACTATGAGTCGAGTGGTACTGGCTAAAACCAATGGAGAATTCTTTAAAATCTGCTTGATGGCGCTCACTTACCCCTTTGATTAACTCTTCAGGTGTAATGCCTAGTTCATCAGCTTTAAGCATGATTGGTGTACCGTGTGCATCGTCTGCACAGACATAATGACACTCATGACCCATCATTTTTTGGAAGCGCACCCAGATATCAGTTTGAATATATTCAAGCAAGTGCCCAAGGTGAATTTCGCCATTGGCGTATGGAAGTGCTGAAGTAACTAGGATTTTTCTTGTTGCCATAGGATAGTATTGTTAATATTAAGGTTACGTGATATCGTTATACGATAAAATAGCATCATTTTACTGAAATACAGGCGCACGAATATGGCAGATTTAACCATTGACAACATTAATAGTATTTTAAGCAGTGTTATTGATAAATATACTGAACAAGATATCGTCTCTTCTAATGTAATTAACAATATTGATTTTGATGGTGATAAGGTTGAAATTACCATTGAGCTTAATTATCCTGCAAAAGGCTACCATGAAGAGCTTAAAAAGCAAATAACAGATGCTTTAGCTGAAAATGGTATTAACAATTCAAGCGTTAATATAGAAACGAAAATCGTTAAGTACTCAACCCAGAAAGGCGTTGAAATTCTTTCAGAGGTTAAAAATATTATTGCAGTTGCCTCAGGCAAAGGTGGCGTTGGTAAATCTACTACCTCTGTTAATTTGGCGCTAGCCTTGCAAGCAGAAGGCGCAAAAGTCGCTATTTTAGATGCAGATATTTACGGCCCGTCACAACCAAGAATGTTAGGTGTAAGCAAGCTTAAGCCTGACACTTCAGCAGAGGGAAAGTTACTGCCAATTTTAGGCCATGGCATGCAAAGCATGTCGATTGGCTATTTGGTAGACGAAGACAACCCAATGATTTGGCGTGGTCCAATGGTAACGCAGGCTTTAGAGCAGATGTTGCGTGATACGTTATGGCGCGGGATTGATTATATGATTATCGATCTACCACCAGGAACGGGTGACACACAACTAACACTGTCACAAAAGATTCCAGTTAGTGGCTCTATTATTGTTACAACACCTCAAGACATCGCCCTTCTCGATGCTACAAAAGGCTTAAAAATGTTTGAAAAAGTCAATATTCCAATCTTGGGTATTGTTGAAAATATGTCGCTACATATCTGTTCTAAGTGTGGCCATGAAGAGGCTATTTTTGGCGTTGGTGGTGGTGAATCAATGGCAAAAGATGCACAGGTTAATTTCTTAGGCGCCCTACCATTAGAGATGGATATCAGAACTGATGTAGACGAAGGCACACCAACGGTTGCCAAAGATCCAGATGGGAAAGTGGCTGAAATTTACAAAGAAATTGCAAGAAAAGTGAGTGCCAAACTTACTCAACAAGATCGCGCAATGAGCGCTTTCCCAAGTATTACAATTGAATAACTTATTAATAAGTTTTAAAAATCAGTAAACTATAAAGCCTTAATCAGGCTTTTTTTTATCTATGGACTATTTTCAACAATTTAAAGGTCGTTTCATCGGTGTTATGCAACTAGATGACTGCGACGTATTACTACAAAATTTAATTGATACACCTGATGATTGGTTTATTTATGACACACTAACAACAATGCCAAGTGAGACGCTTAGCGCCGATGTCTTTGTTAAAAAAATTAAAAACATCAAGTCAATTGTTGATGAAGAACATGACGAGCGTTATTGTGGCATTGTCTATACAGATGACTTAAAAAACCCGTCTTTTGTTAAGATATTTCACCCTAAAAACTTAGGTAAAACTTGTGGCAGTAGTGAACACCCGCCTATGCCTCAGTGGCTTATTTCTAAAGAAAAACCAATGGATGTAGTGGCAGAATTTGGCCCCAAAGAAGAGTCTGAAGGCTTTGTTTCTAAATTTCTAAAATTTTAGAAAAGAAGTTTTTTATTTTACAAGGAAAATTTATCTTCTCTAGCTGGGCGTTTATATTTGATAAACAGCTTAAATATCAATAAAATTTAAGCTTAATGGTTTTCAGATACTTGATTGATCGTATACTTTGGAATCTCCACCACCAGGTCTGTATCACCCAGAACTGATTGGCAAGACAAGCGCGAATCCGGATCTAGACCCCATGCCTTATCAAGCATATCGTCTTCTGTTTCGTCTGACTCAGCCAGCGAATCAAAGCCTTCACGCACGTAGATATGGCATGTTGTGCAGGCATTTGACATTTCACAGGCGTGCTCAATTTCAACATCGTTTGCCAGCATAGCACTGCAAACCGTCTCTCCTGCTTGCGCTTCAATAACAATACCTTCAGGGCATAATTCATGATGAGGTAAGATGATTATTTGTGGCATGTTATTTTCCTAATTTATATAATGGGTTAAAATTCGTCGACGCTGTGGCCTTGCATGGCTTTCATGACAGAGCTGTTCATCCGCATTTCCACAAAGCCAGCACACACCTTTTCAAGGTTATCGATTTTATTTTTGATAATTTTTTCTTGTGAATCTTGCTTTACGGCATCAAGCTCAGATCTGGCATTGAGAATATTTTCAAGCATTTGAGCATTGAGCATAGCTTTGTCTTTAATAAGTGCCGAGTCAATGGCTTCAAGCGTTCTACTTGCTTCCACTTGAATTTCATGAAGCTGTCGAGCCTGGATGTCTGATTTGGCAAATAAAATAGAATCCTTCAGCATTTGCTCCATTTGGCCGTCAGATAAGCCGTATGACGGCTTAATAAGCACTTCAGCCTTAACCCCGGAGATTTGCTCGGTCGCACTAACAGATAACAGACCATCAGCATCCACTTGAAACTCAACACGAATACGCGCATTGCCTGCAACCATTGGTGGAATACCGGTTAAATCAAAACGTCCTAATGAGCGACAATCTTTAACCAGCTCTCGCTCACCTTGTAAAACATGAATACTCATGGCAGTTTGACCATCTTTAAAGGTGGTAAATTCTTGTGCGCGTGTAATGGGAATGGTGGTGTTACGATGCACAACTTTCTCAACCAGACCACCCATGGTTTCAAGACCCAATGACAATGGCAACACATCAAGTAATAGCATATCGCCCGCTGACTTATTCCCAGCCAAAATATTAGCCTGAATAGCAGCGCCTTTAGCCACTACCTCATCTGGATTTATTGAGCATAGTACCGGCTTGTTGAATAGATCCCCCACCATGCTTCTTACCAATGGCATACGAGTTGAACCGCCAACCATAATAATATCTTTAACGTCGCTTAGCGCTGTATCTGCATCTCTAAGCGCTCGCTTGGTTAATAGCAATGTTCGCTTGATTAACTTACTTGAAAGTTCATCAAATTTTTCACGGGTAATTTCGTAAGGCGTCTCAATGCAGTCAAATTTTGCAAACCCTTGAGTGCTTAGAGTTTCTTTGGCGGCACGTGCAAATTGCTTAATTTTTTGCATTTGAGTTGGAGTTAGCTCACTAACACCCATTTTTTCAATACAATCATCGATAATTAATTGATCGAAATCATCCCCACCTAAAGTGGAGTCACCTCCGGTGGCCAGTACTTTAAAAACACCCTGGCTAAAACTTAAAATTGAAATATCAAAAGTGCCGCCGCCCAAGTCATAAATAGCATGCACACCCTCTTCGCCCGATTCCAATCCATAAGCAACTGCAGCTGCTGTCGGCTCATTTAAAAGCCTTAAGGTATTAAGCCCTGCTAAGGTAGCCGCATCTTTAGTAGCTTGACGCTGAGCATCGTTAAAATATGCTGGTACGGTGATCACCGCACCAGCCAAATCACCTTCTAGTGCTTTTTCAGCGCGCTGTTTTAAGGAGCTAAGGATAGTACTAGAGATTTCAACCGCTGATAGATCGCCCATGGCAGTATGAAACAATACATTATTGGCATTTTCAACCAATGTATATGGGCAATTTTTAAATGCACTAACCTCTTTATAGCCAAGCCCCATAAAGCGCTTAACTGACACAATGGTATTGGTTGGATCTGTTTTGGCATAAGGACAGGCATCACAACCTACAGTCAGCTTATTGTCTTTGCCACAGTGTACAACCGATGGCAAGATAGCCTGGTTGTTTTCATCCGTTAAAATAACACTTTTTCCGCTTTTTACTGAAGCTACTAAAGAGTTTGTGGTTCCCAAATCTATGCCAATGGCTAGTTTGTGTTGGTGGGGAGCGCTAGACTGTCCTGGCTCTGATATTTGTAATAATGCCATGTTTTACATCCACTCGTCCATAAGCTGTTTTGCGTGAATATTAAGCTGCTCATAGAATTTTAATTCTCTAACCGAATTCTTTATTTGCTCTTTATCTTTTGTAGATTCAAAAATATTGCTAATGCGCTTGATATTGTTTTTAATTTTTTCAGAAATTTGTTCGATAAAGTCATCCAAGTCTAACTCATCTTTGCTAAGCTCAATACCCTCTAAAGCCTCTCTTAACTCTATTTGTGACATTAAAAAATCCACATCCATCTGGGTGTCTTTTTCATCAAACGCATTTATACCGTCTAATTCTAAAAGATAAGTAGCACGTAAAAGTGCAGATTTTAAGGTGTCATAAGCGCTGTTGATTAACGCTGTATTTTGTAAGGCATGATTTTTTTCTTTATCACTACCAGTAGCAAAATTATCGGGATGAAACCTTGCCACCTGATGCTGATAAGCTGACTCCAGCTGATTTGTATCGATATCAAAATTCGGTGTTAATGAAAATAATTCGAAATAATTTTGCATAAACTGTGTTTTAGTAATATATGTTTTTATACGGTAAAGGACTCACCGCAACCGCACTCGGCCTTAGCATTAGGATTGTTAAATTCAAACCCCTCATTCAAACCTTCTTTAACATAGTCCACCTCAGTACCATCAAGATAGATAAGGCTTTTAGCATCAATAATTACCTGAACGCCGTTATCTTTAAATACCGTATCGTCCTCATTAGCACTATCAACAAACTCCATGTTGTAGCCTAAACCAGAACAACCTGTAGTTTGTACGCTTAGGCGAATGCCAATACCAGATCCTCGATTGGCTAAAAAATCAACAACGCGCTTAGCAGCTGTGTCTGTTAGGGTGATGGACATTGTTAACTATGCTTTGCTTTTAATATCGTTAATAGCCGCTTTAATGGCGTCTTCGGCAAGCACTGAACAATGCACCTTAACTGGTGGTAATGCCAGCTCTTCAGCCAAATCTGTATTTTTAATTTCAGCTGCTTCGTCTAGAGTCTTGCCTTTTACCCATTCGGTTAATAGTGAACTAGAAGCGATCGCTGAACCACAACCATAAGTTTTAAACTTAGCCTCTTCAATGATACCGTCATCATTGACTTGAATTTGCAAACGCATAACGTCGCCACAAGCGGGTGCACCAACCATGCCAGTACCCACATTTTTTGCATCTTTATCAAGTACACCAACGTTACGTGGATTTTCATAATGATCCATTACCTTTTCGCCGTATGCCATGTTATTTCTCCTTGTTCTTATTGTTAGTTATTCTAACCCTTTTAGGAAAGTCTAACTCTTGTATTTTTTGTGTAATCTAGTGCGCTGACCACTCAACTTTACTAATATCAATGCCCTCTTTGAACATATCCCAAAGCGGAGATAAATCACGTAATTTTTGAACTTTATCACGTACCAAATCAATAGCTTTATCAACATCTTGCTCGGTGGTATAACGACCAATGGTAAATCTAATTGAAGAATGTGCCAATTCATCCGACAAGCCTAAGGCGCGCAATACGTACGATGGCTCTAAGCTAGCTGAGGTACAGGCAGATCCACTTGAAACGGCAATATCACTAATTGCCATCATCAAAGACTCACCCTCTACATAGTTAAAACTGATGTTAAGATTGCCTGGAATACGTGACTCCATATCGCCATTAATAACCACCTCTTCCATGCCGTCAAAGCCTGCAAGTAAGCGATCACGCAAAGCTCTAATTTTTATATTTTCACTCGCCATTTCTGCCTTGGCAATGGCAAATGCCTCTCCCATACCGACAATTTGGTGTGTCGCGAGTGTGCCTGAGCGCATACCACGCTCATGTCCGCCACCGTGCATTTGTGCCTCTAGTCGAATACGAGGTTTGCGCTGAACATAAAGTGCGCCCATACCTTTAGGGCCATAGATTTTGTGAGCAGAAAAACTCATTAAATCAACTGGCAATACACTTAGATCAATCGCCACTTTACCCGCAGATTGGGCCGCATCCACATGGAAGAAAATTTTGTTTTCACGACATAAGTTACCAATAGTTTCAATATCTTGAATCACCCCAATTTCATTATTAACATGCATAATTGATACCAAAATTGTATCCTCACGCATGGCTGCTTTTAAGACGTTAATATCTAACAAGCCATTGGGCATCGGATCAAGATAGTCTACCTCATAGCCTTCACGCTCAAGCTGTCGACAAGTGTCAAGCACAGCCTTGTGTTCGGTCTTAAGGGTAATAATATGTTTACCCTTTTTATGATAAAAATGAGCAATACCCTTGATAGCCAGATTGTTAGATTCAGTTGCGCCTGAAGTCCACACAATCTCTTTTGAATCGGCACCAATTAAATCAGCCACCTGCTGGCGTGCTTTTTTAACAGCTTCATCCGCTTGCCAGCCATAATAATGCGAATTCGATGCAGGATTGCCGAAATCACCATCCATGGTTAAATATTGCATCATTTTTTTAGCGACACGGGTGTCTACCGGCGTAGTAGCCGAATAATCCATATAAATTGGCGTGGTCATACTTATAAAATTCCTATATTTTGTTGTTGGTCATCAATAACCATTTGTAATGTTTTAGAGCTTAAAAAACCTCTAATTTGACTACTAACCTCACACCATAATCTGTGTGAAATACACTGCTTTCCATCATGACAACCTGTAGTACCAGCACATCTACGAAGGTCAATATTTTCATCCACTGCCTCAATAATTTGAGTCAGGTTAATATTTTTTGCTTCAATATTAAGCAAGTAGCCGCCGCCAGGGCCACGCACACTTTTAACTAATTCTGCACGACGAAGTTTGGCAAATAACTGCTCCAAATAAGACAAAGAAATATTTTGTCTTTGAGAGATTATATCCAAAGTAATGGGCCTACCAGTATCGTTAGATGCTAAATCTAACATCGCTGTAACTGCGTAACGACCTTTTGTGGTTAATTGCATATCGACCTCTTATCAGAAAATAAATAGACACTCATTATACGCTTAACCTAGCTTTTTAGTCAAGTAAAAAACCTTTTCCAAGATAAGGTTATTTACTCTCTATCTCCAGGCCATTAACAGAGCTATCTTTTTGATCTTTAATATTGAGCTCTTTAGAGACTTTATGCAGCTGGGAATCAACATCATGCAAATGCTTTAAGATAGAGTTAATCGCCTTAATTGTTGGGTCATCTTCACTGCCGCCTACTGCATAAGAATCAAAATGTTCTGACTTAACAGTTTTATCTTTTAGCACACGTCCAGGCACACCAACAACAGTTTTCTCCGCTTCAATTGATTTCACTACCACAGAGTTTGAGCCAACTCTTACGTGATCACCTAAGGTGATCGGGCCCAAAATTTTAGCACCAGCACCAATCACCACGTTATTGCCCAAAGTAGGATGACGCTTACCTTTTTGCCAAGATGTTCCGCCTAAAGTAACACCATGATACAAAGTAACATCGTCACCAATTTCAGCAGTTTCTCCAATCACCACACCCATGCCATGATCAATAAAAAAACGCCTGCCAATAGTAGCGCCCGGGTGAATTTCAATACCGGTAAACCAGCGTGACAACATAGAAATAAAACGAGCCAACCATTTTAGTTTTAATAGCCATAAGCGGTGCGTTAGCCGATAAAACAACATCGCTTGAACCCCAGAATAACAAGTAATTACCTCAAAGGTATTTCGAGCTGCTGGATCGCGATTAAAAACGCTTTGAATGTCTTCTATAAATCTCATGGCAAAATTATATCATAAATTACTAATAAACTTAATCACTCAATAATCGTTATAAACACCACTTACGACGAATAATCAACTACGGATTTAAAGCGCTTGTAATTCCACAAATACTGCTCAGGCTGAGTTTTGACTAAATCTTCTATAACTTGATTCATTAAAGCTACATCTGCTTCAATTGAGCCTTGTTCAGAAAGAATATCAACTGGTTGAAGATTAAGCTCATAGCCTTTTCCTTTAGGTAGTCTGAATGCCCAAGTGAGTAGGACTTTGGCATTATTTTTTCGGGCTAACTTAACTAACAGCGTCATACTTCTCGCATTTGTGCCAAAAAATGGCGCTAACACACTCCCCTCTTCACCTGGATCTTGGTCTGGCAAGATGCCAATTAACTCTTTGTTTTTAATAGCACGCTGCAATTTAATGACGCCTTTTTTATCCGCACTCGCCATTGTCAAACCTTGCTTTTGTCTGTTTTTAATGAGTAGCGCTTCTTGCTTAGCCTTTCTAAGTGGCTTGTACAAAAAGGTAGTCGGCGTCTCAATTGATAACACCCGACCAGTAATCTCCCAACAACCAAAATGAGGCACCAGCAGAATAATTGGATCTGGGCTATTTAGATGCTCAAGTCCTGTTGTTTTGGTAACGTGCTTAGCGTTATCATCAAAACTTCTTAGCCAAACAAAACCAGACTCACTCAAGCCTTTTCCGGTTTCTATTAGGGATTTTTTAATGAGAATCTGCTGTTCATATTTATCCAGTTGAGGGAAGCAAATTTCAATATTTTTACTCACAACTTCTTTAGAATCGCTCTTAGTAAAATATAAATAATGACCAATTAATGAACCAATTAAATGGTTTAACCTTAATGGCAAAATTGAAAAGAATGTTAGAATAAATTTAATCATTAACCTCATCCAGCATTGGCCTCATGGCACTTAATAAGTTTTTGTATAAATTTGGCGTGCGCTTTTCCTCTGTTAAAAGCCATTGTTTAAAATGGTCGCGCTCAGTGGGCATGGTAAAACAAGCTGGACAGGAATCAGCAATAACAGGTAAATTAACAGAGGCTGCAAAGTCGGCCAATTGACGCTCACGCACATATACCATAGGGCGAATTATGCGCAGGTCTTTAGCATCATTAATATAATGCGCCTTCATGGTTTGAATTTTGCCATTATGACACATGCTCATCATTAAGCTTTCACTCAGATCATCCAAATGTTGACCTAATGCCAAAACGTTATAACCCTCAAGTCTGGCAATTTTATACATAAGACCGCGCTTAATGCGAGCACAAAACGAACAGTATGAATCACCCTTCATACTTTCTTTAGCTTGCTCCAAAATTGGAAATTCTTCAAAGAAATAAGGGGTGTCGAATTTCTTAAAAAAAACCTCTAAAGCTTGTGGCTCAAAACCCTCAACTTGAGGATCAATGGTAACTACGCCTAAGTCAAATTTAATCGGTGCGTGACGCTGAAAATGCCTAAGCAAGTGAAACAAGCTTAGAGAGTCCTTACCGCCAGAAACAGCGAGCAAAATCTTGTCGCCTTCTTTAATCATACCAAAATCACTAATAGCACGGCCCACAGGCTTAACAAGCAATTTAGGCAATATTACTCTTGGTAAAGCCATTGTTTTTGTTGTTTATTAGTTTGATTGTCAAGCTCAGTATTTAAGCTTAGCTGGCAAAATGATGGGGTTATTTGACCAATAGTCACCAAAATCTCTAGTAGTAGCTCATCACGCAATACACCGACTTTTATCACTTCACCTTGAGTATAGGCGTTAATTTGTGCAACCAAAGGCTTGTCTTTAAGCTGTTGATAATTAACGCTGACAATCTTATCACCCACATAAAGCCCTGATTGTTGCGCACTAGTATTGGCAAATACCTGCGTGATTTGACTAAACTCACCTTGTGTTTTGATTGTAAGTCCAAAATCAGTTAAATCTTCTAAACGCTTGACCAGCTTATATTCAACACCCACATATGCAAAACTCTCTTGCAATGGTAACTCTTTAACGCCATAAAGGTAATCATCAAAAAACTCAGTAAAATCGCTATTTGTTAATTGCTTAACAATTAATTGAATTGTATTATCTTCCAGGCCACTTTGCTGATGATTTACCCAAGCATATCTAAGCACATCGTCCAATGATTTTTGATCCTGGGTGCGCTTTCTAATCTCGATATCCAACACAAAAGCCAATAGTGCACCCTTGGTGTAATAGCTAACAATGGCATTTGGCGCATTTTCATCTTGTTGATAAAACTTAGTCCAAGCATCATAACTAGACTGCGCTAATGACTGAGTTAGGCGGCCTTTTGATTTTTGCACTCGAGTAATGGTTTGCGCAAATAAATCTAAATACTGCTCAGGGGTTAGTAGTTTGGTTCGAAGTAGTGATAATTCATCATAATACGAAGTAAACCCTTCAAAAATCCAAAGCTGTTCAGTGTAATTTTCTCGACTTAAATCAAGCTCGAAAAAGCTCGCAGGCTTAATGGTTTTAACCCACCAAGCATGAAAATACTCATGCGAACAAAGTGCCAAAAAACGAGTATAGTCTTTATTGATATCGACTAGTTTAGGAGTGGGCAACTCTTTTCTAGAACAAATAAGACTGGTTGAGTTTTTATGCTCTAAACCGCCATAACCCTTGGTTTTAACCAATGTTAAAAATAAGTAATCATCAAATGGTGTATCGTTATTAAAAAATCCAACATGATGATTGCAAATGGTTTTTAAATCTTGTTTAAGGCGTGCAATATCAGTATTATGTACGCCAGTTATTGCCATCTGATGCTCAACCCCTGCCACTTGAAAATCAAACAAAGTAAAATCTGCCATCTCAACTGGATGATCAACTAAGTCTTGATAGTTAGGCGCCTCAAAATTTAATTCAGCCACCTTTTTAAGCCCCGTTGCACACGACCACTCACCCAAAGTTTGGGAGCTTTGAGCAGGAACAATACATAATTCACACTTTTCAGCTTCAAAACCAAGTGGCAGTAAAAATACACTAGTGCCATTAAAAAATGCTCGCTCATTGGTTAGATAAGCACTGCGCACAGATAAGTCAAAAGCGTACACCTCATAACTCAGTGTAATCTCATCACTACACGGGCTTGTGATCCAATGATTTTTATCAAGCTTTTTAATGGGTATCAACTGTCCAGCACCATGCGCCTGAATGCTGACAATATTTTTGGCAAAATCTCGTACCAAATAGCTACCAGGAATCCAGCTTGGCAATGAAAACACCTGGCCTAAGGGGTTAGGGTTTTGTAGTATTAGCTCAACCTCAAACACATGGGCGTGTAGGTTTTTAGGGGTGATTTTGTATTTAATCGCCATTACAAGAGTTGATCAATAGCCGCTTGAAATTCAAGCACAGACTTTTGATAGCTAAGCGCTGCTTGCGCATAATTCGAGCGCACCTCTTGAACATTGTTTTGTGCAGAAATCACAAAACTAACCGGCGAATTGCCTAATTCATAACGACGTTTCTCTTCCTGGGCTCTTGATTTGGCAATTTCAATTCGAGCTTGATATGAAGACAAAAGCTTGGCTAAATGCGCAACTTTTTTCTCAAGAACGCTGGCTTTAACCGTCAGCTTTAAGAGTAATTCGGCCGCATTCTCTTTAGCTTTCATAAGCTCTATTTGGGTTTTTTCTAAAGCAGATTTTGCTTTTGTATTACCCAATGGGTAGCTCAACCCTAGTCCTACATTCCAAATATCATCGGTATCATAACCAGCGCCTAGCTTTAAATCTAGCTGCAATTGAGTGTTGTTTTTATCACTATTTAATTGCCTAATAAGTACCGCTTGCTCAAGTTTAGCTGTTTGCATTTCAGTAGTATGTATCTTCAAGTACTTGGGTAAATCATCCACATTAGAGTGATACAATTGATATAAATCATAATCACTCACCATGGATTTAGCTGGCATATCAAGAGTGATGGCAAGCTCTTGCTTTAATAAGTCCAAGTCTTGCTCAGCTTGCAAGTGCTGCTGATAAGCACGTTGATAAGCATCTTTTTGCAATAAAACATCAACTTTATCAACCACTGATTGGGCGAATTTATCTTTGACTAATTTTAATTCTTGGTCTGCCAATTTAAGCCGACTAGCTGCTAAAGAAAGCTGCTGCTGAGCATTACTTAAATCAAGCAATTTAAACAATTGAGATAAGACAAATGCCTCTTCACTTTGTTTAAGCTTGAGACTATTAATTTCAGTTTTAATCCTCAACAAATCACTAGAAAGTCGATCATTAATACCACCAAAATCTTTTAACAAAGGCTGTGTGTAATTAACCAAAAATTGATCGCTCGTGGTAGCGTCAGTCCAAGTATTGGTAATAGAGACATCCGCACCCGTGTCTACCAAATTGTGCGTCGCACTGATACTACCACTAGAAATTTGATTATTAAGTTGGTTTTTAGAATCTAGCGAACTACCCAGCACCCAATCTTGATTCGCCGTACTAGCTGTGTAATTAAGCTGCGAGACTTGCTGATCAAGCCCTTGTTGAGTGAAAAATGGATGTGTGTTTGTTAAACGCTCAACAAACTCAGACTGTGTCATTGCTAATGCATTGCTAATGCACAATAAGGTAATACCAAGGCTGAGGGTTTTATTCATTGAGGAATGGATTTTTTAATCTCGTTAATGATAGCGTATAGTTTTTTACCCGTGGTGTCAATCACCACATCGGCCACCTCTTGATACAATGGTTCACGGGCCTCGAGTATATCTCGAATAGTTTGTTCTCGATTGGTTGATTTTTCTAATAAAGGTCGGGATTTTGATCTGGCAGTGCGCATGACTAATTGCTCAACACTTGAGGCTAAATACACCACAAAACTGTTATTTTTTAGTAGCACCCTGTTTTCAGCCTTAATAACAATGCCACCGCCCGTTGCAATAACAATATTAGAAATATCACAAAGCTCACTTAGCATACTCGTTTCGCGCTGACGAAAGCCTTCTTCACCTTCTACGTCAAAAATATGGTCAATAGAGACGCCGGTACGCGCAACGATTTCAAAGTCTGAATCAAAAAAATCACGCTTAAGTACACAAGCTAGGCGACGGCCAACAGAGGTCTTGCCCGAACCCATCGGCCCAACCAAAACAATATTAGCTATCTTATTAATCATGATAAATTAGCCTAATTCGTAGCTAGCGCCGCAATACGGGCACATACCCTTGCCTTTTTCATCAAATTGAATAAACACCTTAGGGTGCATATTCCACTTTTGCGCATCTTTTGGCGGACAATGAAATGGTAAATTTTTGGCTTCTACCGTAGAGTAGCTAACATGCTTTTGCTGAAAACCATCTACTGATGCATTCATTGGCACAAACCTTTAGCAATCCAAGATTGGTACTGATCGTTGCGACCGTAAACACAATCAAAATACAATTTTTGTAAAATTTCTGTCACTGGACCGCGTGTGCCGTTGCCAATAATACGATTATCAAGCTCACGAATAGGGGTTACCTCCGCAGCAGTACCGGTAAAGAAAGCCTCATCGGCGCAATAAACTTCATCACGAGTGATGCGTTTTTCTATAACCTTGTAGCCTAAATCGGTGGCCAATTTAAAAATTGTATCACGAGTAATGCCAGCCAAAGCGGAAGTCAGGTCTGGCGTGTAAATCACACCATCACGTACAATGAAAAAATTCTCACCACTACCTTCTGCTACAAAGCCATCAACGTCCAACAACAACGCTTCATCATAGCCATCAGTCAAAGCCTCTTGCAATGCTAGCATTGAATTAATGTAGTTGCCATTTGCCTTGGCCTTAGTCATGGCAATATTAACGTGATGACGCGTGTAGCTTGAAGTTTTGATACGAATACCATTCTTCATATTATCTTCACCCAAATACGAACCCCATTCCCATGCGGCAATAATAGTATGCACTTTTAGCCCATCAGCACGCAAACCCATGCCTTCTGAGCCATAAAAACACATTGGGCGAATATAGGCGCTATCTAAATTATTTTTAGCAACTGCGTCTTTTTGCGCTTGATTAATCTCTTCTTTAGAATAACCAATATCCATGTTCATAATTTTGGCAGAATTAAACAAACGATCTGTATGCTCCTCAAGTCGGAAAATTGCTGGACCGTTCGCCGTTTCATAGGCACGAACACCTTCAAACACGCCCATACCGTAATGCAACGTGTGCGTTAGCACGTGAACCTTGGCATCACGCCAATCTACCCACTCACCATCAAACCAAATTAATCCATCTCTATCGTCAAATCCTGGCATCTTCTTATTCCTTATCTAATTCAAACGCGCTGTGTAATGAACGCACCGCTAATTCTAAATATTTTTCATCAATCACTACAGAGATTTTAATCTCACTGGTAGAAATCATCTGAATGTTAATCCCTTCATGGTGCAGTACTTCAAACATCTGCGAAGCAATACCCGCATGTGAGCGCATACCAATACCCACTAGCGACACTTTAACCACCTTGTCGTCGCTTTGTACGCCAATAGCATCTAAGTCCTTACAAACCACCTCTAGAATACTTAACGCTTTATCAAAATCATTACGGTGCACAGTAAAGGCAAAATTAGTCAGCCCTTCACGCGCAGACACACTTTGGACAATCATATCCACTTCAATATTCGCACTACTGATCGCTTTGAGAATTTTAAAGGCAATACCAGGCTTATCCGGAACGCCAATTAAACTTAATTTTGCTTCATCTTTATTATGCGCAATGCCTGAAATAACCGCTTGTTCCACAATATTTTCCTCACTGGTAATTAACGTGCCAACTGGATTGTCAATCAATGATGACAACACCCTTAACGGCACTTTATATTTTGATGCAAATTCAACTGAGCGAATTTGCAAAACTTTAGAGCCGAGCGATGCCATCTCCAGCATCTCCTCATAACTCACTGATTTCATTTTTCGAGCATTTGGCTCAATACGTGGATCGGTAGTATAAACCCCGTCCACATCCGTATAAATCTGGCATTCGTCCGCTTTAAGCGCTGCAGCCAATGCCACGGCTGTGGTATCCGAGCCACCTCTACCTAAAGTAGTAATATGACCCTGCTCATCAATCCCTTGAAAACCAGCAACTACAACCACTTTGCCCGCATCTAAACTCGCATGAATGCGGTGATCATCGATCGATTTAATACGCGCCTTACCATGCTCTGAGTCCGTCACAATACGCACTTGAGAGCCCAGATAACTAATTGCATCACAACCCAGTTGCTGAAGCGCCATAGATAGTAATGAAATAGTGACTTGCTCACCTGTAGTTAGCAGCATATCCATCTCACGAAGGGATGGCACGGTCTGAATCTCTTGCGCCAAAGCGGTCATTCGATTGGTCTCACCACTCATCGCGGAAACACTCACCACTAGCTGGTCGCCACCATCTGCAAATGCTTTAATTTTTTGTGCAACTGCCTGAATTCGCTCAACCGAACCAACCGATGTTCCACCATATTTTTGTACAATTAACGCCATTAAACCATCTATAAATCAATATTCTCAAAATTATACCTCTATCCCCTTGGACTGCCTTTCTATTTTGGTATTATAGGCCTTGCCTATAATACTTATTCAAAAATCAAATCCAAGTCAATATCTTTAATAATTAAACCTTTATTTTCTCCAAACACTTTAGATGTATTTTTAGAAAAAGTCTTGTATTCTTGAATTGAGCCTATTTCAGAAATTACACTGTCAACCTCTTTCTTGTTACAAATAGACTCACCCAATTCCGTACCTAAATATTCAAAAATACTAGACTTGACCAAACTAGATTTTGGATTTATGCGATGATGTATATAGTTTAAATTTACATACACAGACAGCACCGGCAATCCAAACTCACCATCAATCATATTAGCTTTAAACTTCCCTTGAAACAATGATCCAGAACGCTTGTATTTTTGATTGAAATACATTGTATAACTTGTACCTAACTTTTGCATAAACTTAGATATGCCGCTCTCTGACTCTTGTTTTAATACTAAATGAAAGTGATTTGGCAACAGACAATAAGAAACAATAGATACTAATGCACCTGCATCTTCATCTTTTGCCACCCTCCCTTGGCCTTTATATCTATTGTTATTGATACTAGGGTTTGTACCATCCTTGTTTAAATCAATCAGCCTTTTGAAAAAATAATAAAGATCCTCTTGCGATTCAAATATATTACGCTTATCCACACCCCTGTTAAAAACATGGTAGTAATGATCTTCGTTAAACTGTATTTTCCTAATTGACATTTTTACCTATTTTATAAGTATTATAGGCCTTGCCTATAATATCACAATTCAAAAAAAAGGCTTGCAAAAAAAACAAGCCTTTGTAAAGTAAGTATTATAGGCCTTGCCTATAATACAACCTATTTTTTATCACCAAACACATATTTTGGTTTAAAGATGTAAACCAATAACGGAATGATGGTTAGTGCAATCACCACATCGATGATTAACGCTTCAGAAATAAAGATACCGAGCGCCCAAGTGTTTGCCAGCTGTGTCATTAACAGTGGAATGAAACTTGCAATCAATACTATGATTGAGGCGAATACTGCAGCACCTGTTGTTTCAAGTGTATTTCTAAGTGACTCTACCCACTTTCCACCGGTAGCTTGCATTTCTTCACGCAAACGCGAGATCATGTAAATACCATAATCCACACCCAAGCCCATCGCGATTGATAACGACACTAGCGTTGCAAAGTGGAGATTACCCGACCAATTTTCAACACTGGTAAAGTAAGCGCCCAAGCCGTACTGACCAAATAGCGTTACCAATAAAGTTGAAGTTAAAATCGCTGCTACCAATGGTGAGCCAAAGATAAGCGCTGCAATGATGAAAATAGCCAATGCTGTCACTAATGGCGATTTAATATATTCCACTTCAGCAACATCGTGCGTTGCCTCTGTTGCGCCTAAGAAACCACCCACAGCCATCGTTGATGTGCCGCTGTCTTCAATTTGCACCGTCTTACCTGATTCAGGCATATGCACAACATCGCCTGATTTAAAGCCCCACGTTACCAAATCAAAGCCTGGTTCGTCTTTATTGTCAATAAACCACTGCTGAATATCTTTAACCGTTTGATGCGTTTTAACAGGATCCATGGTATTCACAAAGCCCATAATCACGCCCTCGTTCCAGCCTTTTGCCACGAACGAATCCAAATCACCCGCGTTAGTATTTGCTTCAAGCAAACCATTAAAGCCAGTCACAATTTCGTTTGCATCCGGCACCCATTCAGGATCTTCAGGATCGCCATACACATCCATATTCTTTTCAATAAACGCTGTATTTGGCACATGGAAATATTTAAGATCTGGCTCCTGCCCTTCAGGCGTCATCATTAGCATGTTTACAATTTTCATAAACTGAATGTATGATCCTGTAAAGCCAATATTTGGATGAGATCTCATCCAATCTTCAGTTTTTTCAATCGCCGCTTGAACTTCAGCATTGTTAAACGCACCTTGTGGCGCATCTTCATCCTCATCCCAACAAGGCGTACCTGGCGCTTGCGAACCATCGTACTCACACGCAGGTAACATTGGGAAATGCTCAGCCTTACCCTTAATTGGGATATTGACAGAAATCACACCTGGCATTACCTCGCCCAAACGACGAAGATCAATGTTCGCATCAGAGTCGTATTTAAACGCCGCACGAGAGTAGTTAATACCTACTTCCACGCCTGGCATAGCCGACTCTGCTGTTGGGCTTAATACTTTAGTTTGTACTGCAGACCAAGCCACAAGCGCCACAATTAGTCCAATTGGGATGATTTTCATTTTTCCAGTGATTACACTAGTCAATGTATTTGCCATACCTTTTTCAAAGGCTGAAGCCTCTGTCATTGAAGCATCGCGCTCAGTATCTTTACCTGGGAACATTGCCATCAATATTGGCGAGATGGTTGTTGTGGTAATGAGAATCGTAAGCATACCAAACATACCGAAGTATGCATAAGCTTTATAAAATGAAATATCCACAAATGACAAAGTAAAGAAACCCACCATATCAGTCACAATCGCCAGCGTTGCTGGAACAATGGTTGTGGCAATGGCTTTTTCAGCAGCCGTCATTGGGGTAATGCGTTTATCCCCATGCAGCTCGCTTTGATACCTGCGCACCACTTGCACAGCGTGACCCGTACCAATCGCTAATAGTAGCATTGGCGTAAGCACCATCATCGTTGTCAACTTATAAGCGGTAAAGCCCATTAAACCTAAAGTGATAATAATAGTTGCAACCACACCAATCAATGGGA
>Ga0233449_1000520_pt1 | contig 44981 bp, 40 predicted proteins | sample SI_124_October20_FD_183012 | JGI IMG/M metagenome (GOLD analysis project Ga0233449, IMG submission 183012) | Seawater microbial communities from Saanich Inlet, British Columbia, Canada - SI_124_October2016_200_MG | ecosystem: Environmental > Aquatic > Marine > Inlet | place: Canada: British...
ATAAACTGGCGGAAAATCTTGTCCAGAGCTTCTTAAGTCAAGCCCTTAATGATGGCTATTTTCATGCGGATCTTCATCAGGGAAATCTGTTTGCCTGCGATGATAATAAAATCACGGCTATTGATTTTGGTATCATGGGTAGAATTGACCTTAAAACCAGAAGAGCCCTTGCCGACATACTCTACGGTTTTGCAACACAGGATTATGACCGCATTGCCAAAGCCCATTTTGATATGGGGTATGTGCCAAAAGATCAGGATTATGTCAATTTCAAGCAAGCAATCCGTGCGATCGGTGAGCCGGTGGTCGGAAAACCGCTTAGTGAAATTTCAGCCGGTAAACTCCTGGGTCAGCTTTTTGAAACCACCAGCAGATTTAATATGCAAACCCAGCCACAGCTTATTCTGCTGCAAAAAACCATGGTCACCGCCGAAGGAGTGGCGCTTAATTTAAACCCGGACATTAATATGTGGCAGGTATCCCGCCCGGTCATTGAAAAATGGGTTGCAGAAAATCTAAGCCCAATAGCCAGAATTAAAGATACAGCAAAGGTGGCGTTTGAAACCTTGTCCCGTCTGCCGCAAATAATCGAAGATGTGGAAGAAATAGCGCGCCTAACCAAAGAAATGAATAACGCAAAATCACGCCGCCGCAGCTCACTTAAGCTCTTTATGTATGGAATACTCGGCGGCGTCATTGGCAGCGCCATATGCTATTCTATCTATATGATGTTGCAACTGTGAGCCACTGACACTATCTTCTAGTTATAAAGCAACCATGAAAGGCCGACTTTTGGCGGATATTTTAAAAGGTAAAAAATTGCTCCTGATCATCGGTGGTGGTATCGCGGCCTATAAATGCCTCGATCTGATCCGCCGATTAAAAGAGCGCGGCGTAAACGTTCAAGCCATCCTTACCAAAGGTGGCGAACAGTTTGTCACGCCGCTATCCGTTAGCAGCCTCAGTGAAAATAAAGTCTATCAGGAACTGTTCTCGCTTACAGACGAAGCGGAAATGGGACATATCAGATTATCGCGCGAAAATGATCTTATTCTCGTAGCGCCGGCCACCGCTGATTTGATGGCGAAAATGGCTAGCGGCATTGCCGATAATCTGGCAACAACAACACTTCTTGCAACCGATAAACCGGTGATGATTGCCCCCACTATGAACAGTCAAATGTGGGGCCATGCGGCAACACAGTCCAATTTATCTGTCCTCAAAGAACGCGGCACGTTGGTTATTCCGCCCGCCGACGGCGACCTTGCCTGCGGCGAAGTAGGGACGGGCCGCTTGGCCGAAGTTCCTGATATGATTAAAGAAATAGAGGCTTTTTTTTTAAGCTCGCGCGCCAGTAGCCCGCTGATGGGTAAAAATATTACCGTTACCGCAGGCCCAACTCATGAGGCAATTGACCCGGTGCGCTATATCGCCAACCACTCATCGGGCAAGCAAGGCTATGCCATTGCCGCCGCCCTCTCTGCGCGCGGCGCAAATGTCACTCTTATATCCGGACCGACCGCTCTGAGTGCTCCTGACGGCGTTGAAAAAGTAGCCGTCATTTCTGCCCGTGATATGATGGATGAAACCGCGAAAAGCCTACCAGCTGACGCGGTAATTTGTGTCGCGGCGGTTGCCGATTGGTATGTGGACGGTACGCCAGATCAAAAGATTAAAAAGCAAAATGGTGCGCTGCCAGAATTAAATCTTATTGAAAATCCGGACATTTTAAAATCTATTTCGAACCATGAAAGCCAGCGTCCGCCACTCGTGATCGGCTTTGCTGCCGAAACCGAAAATGTAATTAATTATGCCAAAACCAAACTTGCCAAAAAAGGCTGCGACTGGATTTTGGCCAATGATATTTCAGGCGATGTGATGGGCGGCGATGATAATCAGGTTCACTTAATAACCGCTGAAGCTGAAGATACATGGCCTCATTCCAGTAAAATTGATGTGGCAAAAAAACTGACAGAACACATTGAAGAATATTTTAAGGATAGTGAATGACGACTGTAGCAATTGAGGTTTTGCCCCACGGCGAAGGCTTGAAATTACCCGAGTATGAAACAAAAAACAGCGCCGGAATGGACCTTATGGCCGCAATTTCGGATGGTGAAGAGCTTACTTTAAAAGTGGGGACAAGACGTCTCGTTCCAACCGGGTTTAACATGGCCCTAGCAGACGGATTTGAAGCACAAGTGCGGCCGAGATCTGGCCTAGCCTGGAAAAACGGTGTTACGGTTCTTAATTCACCCGGCACCATTGATGCCGATTACCGCGGTGAAGTAAAAGTGATTCTGATTAATCATGGCTCTGAAGATTTTGTCATCACAAGGGGCATGCGGATCGCACAAATGGTCATTGCTCCGGTCACACAAATAGTATGGAATAAATGTGATAGCCTTGACGAAACGGCGCGCGGCGCGGGCGGTTTTGGCTCAACAGGGACCTCATAATGGCAGATACAGTTACCCTCATCATTGCCGGAACAGAAAGTACTATTTCTGCCGAAGAGTTAACAATTGAACGGATTATTGCCGAAGCGCATTCACTGGATTACCAGGAATTCAGTGTGTTTTGTAACGACAAAGAAATTGAAAAGCCGGATGAGTTTCAAGTTATCCCCGGTGCCACTTATATAATAGCCTCACCAGCAGATGCCCTTGACCCAAATGATATTCAATATGATGAAATAGAAGAAGATGAGCCTACCACATGAGCCTAACTGACGATCAACTTGAGCGCTACGCCCGCCACATCATCTTAAAAGAAGTGGGCGGACCCGGACAGCAAAAACTGATGAAAGCGCGCGTGCTGGTCATCGGCGCCGGTGGTCTTGGTAGCCCGCTTATGATGTATCTGGCCGCCGCTGGCGTCGGTACCATTGGTATTATCGATGATGACACCGTTGATCTAAGCAATCTGCAGCGCCAAATCATTCATATGACACCCTCATTGGGGTCAGATAAGGTCGCAAGCGCAAAACAGACCATCAGTGAAATAAATCCGGAAATTAACGTCATTACCTACGCCGAGCGCCTCGATGAAGATAACGCGAACGACATTATCAGCGCCTACGATATCGTCGCCGATGGCTGCGATAATTTCACCACAAGATTTCTAGTCAATGATATCTGCATGAAAAATAAAGTGCCGCTCATCTCTGGTGCGCTAAGCCAGTTTGACGGGCAGCTCGCTACTTTTAAAGGCTATGAAAGTGACAAACCATGTTACCGCTGCCTCGTCCCCGAACACCCCCGCGGTGTTTTAAGCTGCGCCGAAGCGGGCATACTCGGCGCTGTCGCCGGTGTGCTCGGAACCATGCAAGCCGTTGAAGTTCTTAAAGAAATTCTAGAATTAGGTGACGGCCTCGCTGGGAAACTCTTAATTTATGATGCGCTAAACGCCGCCAGCCGCACCATAAAACTGCCAAAAGATCCCGGCTGCAAATATTGTAACGGCTAAATGAGCACCCGGTTCCGCGGGCTGTGGCCATCAATAAATGTTTTCACGTTAATGATCACCTTTTCGCCCATGGCGATGCGCGCTTCAATGGTTGCGGATCCCATATGCGGCGCTAGAACTACATTTTCAAGCGCCATAAACCGAGCATCAACATTTGGTTCGTTTTCATAAACATCGAGCCCCGCCCCGGCGATATCGCCTGCCCCGAGCGCCTCTAACATCGCGTTCTCATCAATAACATCGCCGCGTGCCGTGTTAATTATATAGGCGTGTTTTTTCATTAATTTAATCCTGCGGCCTGACATGATAGGACGCGTTTCCTCTGTCGACGGGCAGTTCAACGAAATAAAATCCATCTGGCTAATCATCTGATCAAGGCTCGACCAATAGGTTGCGCCAAGCTCATTTTCCAACTGCTGATCAATTTGACTTCTGTTGTGATAATGAATTTCTAGACCGAAAGATTTTGCCCGCATTGCCAAAGCCTGACCAATCCGTCCCATACCGATAATACCAAGCTTTTTATCCTGAAGTCTTACCCCGCGTATACCGGTCGGTGCCCAGCCATGCCAGTTTCCGCCTCGAAGCATCCGTTCCCCCTCACCAGTGCGGCGGGTAAGGCTTAGAAGCAGTGTCATCGCCATGTCAGCGGTGTCATCCGTTAACACGCCCGGCGTGTTCGTTACCGTAATCATCCTGTTTTTTGCAGTCTTCAAGTCAATATGATCTACACCAACACCGAAATTGGCGATCATTTTTAAGCTCGCGCCCCCCTCAGCAATCACGTCAGTGTTAATTTTATCCGTCACTGTCGGCACGAGAATATCGGCTTCTCTTGCCGCAGCAAGCAGCTCATCATGTGAGAACGCATGATCGTCTTCATTAAGGCGCACGTTAAATAACTCTGCCATTCTTTTTTCAACTTCTTCAGGCAGTTTTCTGGTGACAATGACTAGCGGCTTCATAGATCAATTCTTTCATATTATTTTTAAAATCATTATATTTGCTATAAATCTTATGACAATCAAAAAGCTTCCTTGACGCACCACGAGGAATATTACATATAATCTTTGTTATGAAATTCTTGTATAAAATATTATTTTCAATCTTAGTCCTCTTTTCGCTGTCCTTTACAGCATTTTCTCAAACCACAGAAAAAACCACTATCGGTGCGTCCGGTTATCCACTGCCGCGTTTTATGTCACTTGTCGATGATAAAACGAATATGCGCACAGGCCCCGGGCTTGAATATCCCATTGACTGGATTTATTTAAAAGAAGATTACCCACTCAAGGTAATAGCCGAATATGGCAGCTGGCGGAAAATTGTTGATGTGGATGGCTCCACAGGATGGATCGCCCGCCATCTTTTATCGTTAAACCGGACAGGCCTTATTATCAACGGTTCACAAAATCTTGTGAAATCGCCTGAAGAGCGCAATATCATTATGGTAACGGCAGAACAAGACGTGCTTGGAAGCATTAAAAAATGCCAGAATAACTGGTGCGAAATGGAAGTTGGCGGCTTTAATGGCTGGATAAGAAATGAAAATATCTGGGGAGCGCTTGACCTCGAAGCGTTTGATTAATCGCGCATATTTTCCATGTGAACAACAACGCTCACACCGCTGATTTTTTTACCGTCCGGGGCTTTAGGTAGTGATGAAATAATCAAATCATCCGCAGAAATATCCTGCAGGATATCTTCCTCATTCATATAAATATGATGATGATCACTGGTATTGGTATCAAAATATGTGCGGTTTGAATTAATAATTACTTCTTTCAAGAGCCCCGCATCAACAAATTGATGTAGCGTATTATAAATGGTCGCAAGCGATACTTTAGCGCCCGTTTCGCTAACTTCATGATGCAATAATTCTGCTGTTATATGACGGTCGTCTTTATCAAAAAGTAATTTTGCCAGCGCAAGTCTTTGACGTGTTGGTCTTAAGCCTACGTCTTGCAAGCATCTAAGCGCTTTTGAAAATGGTCTTGTCATTTCGTTACTTTCCTAATTTATGCAACAAGTTATATGCTACACCTTAATAAAGTATTTATCAAGTTTAGGGTGCTTTCTTAATCGCCGCTGACAATTCTGTCCATCAGTTGCTGAACGGTCGGCACAAAGCCATTGCTATAAAAAGGATCTGTCGCAAAATTAAAGGCAGAATGACCAGCAAACATCAAATTATCTTCAATAGATTCGCCGTGAGCAATATTCATCAATGCTTTTTGAATGCAGAAGCTACGGGGATCGGCCCCACGTCCATTAGAGTAATTTGTATCCGGGTTTTGTGACCAGTTTGAAAATTTACACTGGCTTAAGCAACCCATGCAGTTTTTCTGATCTTCGCGAATGCCAGTGGCCTGATCGCCATTAACAAGAATAAGAGTATCATCCGGTGTTCTCATGGATGTATCAAAACCCTGATCAACCCAGCCCAGAACTTTCGCCCTGTCACTTTCCTGAACGAAATAGCGTTTCTTGCCAACCATCACTTCTGTATTGAAAGCTTCATCGAGCCCTGCTTTTTTACGGAAATCAACCTGTCGTTCACTACGGCCTTCAAGTTCACGAAGTAAATTATTGCGAACCGCCGAAGAATAAAATCCTGTCGGGCTAAAACGGTGAAGCAAAACATCGCCGTCTTTTAAAGTCGTTAACGCATCTTTCCAGCCTTGTGGGATCGGGCTTTCTACTGTTAGTAGCGGCCTAGTTCCATATTGAAAAGCAACGAGGCCAATTTCCGGATTATTAAACCAATGTTCAAAATCGCGAAGATACCAGACACCGCCGGCCATCAAAATTGGCACATGCTCAAGGCCAAATTTATTCATAATCGTGCGCAGCGCCGCAACACGTGGGTATGGATCTTCTGGTACTAATGGATCTTCCGCGTTTGAAAGTCCATTATGACCACCAGCGAGCCACGGGTCTTCATAAACCACTCCGCCGAGCCACTCACCCTGATTTTTATAAGCACGTTTCCATAAAATGGCAAAGGCACGCGCGGACGATACAATCGGGTGGAAAAATACTTTATGATTTGCAGCTATTTCGCTTAGTTTATAAGGCATACCCGCACCGCAGGTGATACCGTGCACAAGGCCCTTGGCGCCATTAAGAATGCCTTCAAGAACCGGTTCGGCGCCACCCATTTCCCATAATACATTTATGTGAATGCGGCCATTGCCACCAGCAATATCATGAGCGTCTTTTACTTGGCGAACACCGCCGTCAATACCATATTGAATAAGTTCCGCGTGGCGTTCAATACGTGTTTTACCATGGTAAATTTGTGGAATAACCTCGCCATTTTCATCAAAATCATCGGCATTAACACAAGATACCGTTCCAACGCCACCAGCAGCGGCCCACGCACCTGCGCTAGCACCGTTAGTAGCCGAAATCCCTTTACCGCCTTCGACAAGAGGAAGTACTTCACTTCCCGATATATTTAATGAATCTAAAGCCTTCATGTTATCCCTTCACCGCAAATTTTCATCTGCGAGCCGGATGCATAATTTAATTATACATCCGGTTACACAATACTAATTGATCGATGATTAATCGTCACTCTTTTCTTCAGCGTCATCGTTAAGAAGCGCTTTCATACTTAAGCGTACTTTACCACGGTCATCAATGCCAAGAACTTTAACTTTAACGATTTCACCTTCTTTAACAACATCAGTAACCTGTTTCACACGTTCTTTTGCAAGTTCGCTAATGTGAACAAGGCCGTCTTTGCTGCCGAGGAAGTTCACGAACGCACCAAAATCAACTGTTTTAACCACTTTACCTTCGTATGTTTTACCAACTTCAGGCTCTGCAACGATACCGTTGATCCAATCAAGCGCGGCTTTAATAGCAACCCCGTCCGGCGATGATACTTTAACAATACCTTCGTCATCAATATCAACTTTGGCGCCAGTAACTTCGCAAATTTCACGAATTACTTTACCGCCTGTACCAATAATTTCACGGATTTTGTCTTTCTTAACTTGAATAGTTTCAATCCTTGGCGCGTACTCGTTCATTTCTTCACGGGCCGTCTCCAGGGCTTTATTCATTTCTTCAAGGATCGTAGCACGGCCGCCTTTGGCCTGCTCAAGCGCAGCTTCCATGATGTCTTTGGTAATACCGGTGATTTTGATATCCATTTGAAGTGATGTGATACCTTCAGAGGTACCAGCGACTTTAAAGTCCATATCACCCAAGTGGTCTTCATCACCAAGGATGTCAGAAAGAACGGCATAATCGTCGCCTTCTTTAATAAGACCCATAGCAATACCAGATACCGGACGAGTAAGCGGAACACCCGCATCCATCATAGACAGTGACGCACCACAAACGGTCGCCATTGATGATGAACCGTTTGATTCGGTAATTTCAGACACAATACGAATTGTATATGGGAAATCATCCTTTTCAGGCAGAACGGCTTTAACCGCACGCCATGCAAGTTTACCATGGCCAACTTCGCGGCGTGATGTAAATCCTGAACGACCAACTTCACCCACAGAATATGGAGGGAAGTTATAATGAAGCATGAAGCTTTCTTTATAAGTACCGGTTAGCGCGTCAATGAACTGCTCATCATCGCCCGTACCAAGCGTTGTCACACAAATTGATTGTGTTTCACCGCGTGTGAAAAGCGCAGAACCATGTGTACGTGGTAGAATGTTAACTTCACCAACAACAGCACGAACCGTATCAAGTGCACGACCATCAATCCGTTTACCGGTTTTAATGATGTCACCGCGAACGATGCCTTTTTCTACGTCTTTAAGAATGCCGCCGACAAGAATGCTCTGAGCGTCATCGCCGTCTTCAACATGTTTTTCTTTAACCGCGTCTTTAACTTTATTAATTTTACCAACACGTGTTTGCTTATCGGTTTCGCCGTATGCATCGCGAAGGCCTTTTTCTGCCATTTTCTTAATGGCAGCGATAAGTTTACTGTGATCTTCTTCTTCAGGAAGCTCAATCGGCTCTTTTGCCGCAACTTCAGCAAGATCGATAATCGCATCAATAACAACCTGCATTTCTGCGTGGCCGAACATAACGGCGCCAAGCATAATTTCTTCAGAAAGCTCAGAAGCTTCTGATTCAACCATAAGAACCGCATCGCGTGTTCCCGCAACAACAAGATCGAGATCAGAATTTTCAAGTTCTTCTGCTGTTGGGTTAAGAACATATTCGCCTTCGATATAACCAACGCGCGCACCAGCAATCGGGCCCATAAATGGAAGGCCGGAAAGTGTAAGGGCGGCACTAGTACCGATAATGGCAGGAATGTCTGCTTGGTTTTCAAGGTCGTGGCTCATTACGGTACATGACACTTGAGTTTCATTTTTAAATGAGGATACAAAAAGCGGGCGGATCGGACGGTCAATAAGACGACAGATTAGAATTTCTGACTCACTTGGACGTGCTTCACGCTTAAAAAATCCGCCTGGTATTTTACCGGCGGCGTATGCTTTTTCTTGGTAGTTTACTGTTAGTGGGAAGAAATCAATTCCTGTTTTTGCTTTTTTAGCTGCTGTAACCGCAGTAAAAACTGATGTCTCGCCATACGTTACCATTACGGCACCACCGGCTTGACGAGCAATTTGTCCTGTTTCGATTGTCAGAGGGCGTCCGCCCCATTCGATTTCTACTTTGTGTTTATTAAACATATATATTTCTCTACTTTCTTTCGGCTATAATTTTTGATTAGCGAGCTCAAGGCCCATCCTTAAAGCTCGCGCATCAAAAAGCCTTGTACGAAACCCCTATGGTCCCGCATTCATATTTTTCTTATTTGCGCAGACCTAAGCTTTTAATTAGAGCTTTGTAACGATCGGCGTCTTTTGAATTAAGATAATCCAAGAGTTTACGTCTTTTGTTAACGAGCATAAGTAGCCCACGACGTGAATGGTTATCTTTTTTATGTGTTTTAAAATGTTCTGTGAGATGCACAATTCTGTGTGTTAGAATGGCAACTTGAACTTCTGGGGAACCTGTATCACCATCTTTGATGGCATACTCTTTGATTAGTTCCTGCTTCTTTTCTGCAGTAATCGACATCGGTAACTCCTTAAATAAATTATAAATTAAAAACCCGTATCGGCTTTAAGTGGCTTTCATCAAACTCACAAAGGGCAATTAATTTATCACCTTCCATCGCTTTATAGGTCACACCAATACGACTTGAAGAGGTCAGGGTTTTATCTAGATTTTCTAATGCGATAAATCCGCCATTCTTTAGAAAATCTGCCTGCTCTTTTGTTACGGCCAGTGCCAAGATGTCGTCCAGCACGGTCACAACATTAAGAATCGTCTCTTCAAGCGGCGCACTATGTACCAATTCTTCCAGTTTTTCCAGCGAAATCGTACCACTAAGATCAAATGATCCTACTTTCGTTCGTCGTAGGCTTGAAATATAGCCAAAAGTCCCGAGTTTCAGCGCTAAATCGCGACCAATTGAGCGCACATAAGTCCCTTTGGAGCACTCCATTTCAAACGTGGCGGTATTTTCTGTTCGCACTGTTAAACTGAGCGTGAAAATTTCAACCTCGCGTTCTTTAATTTCAAACTCTTCCCCGGCCCGGGCCAGATCATAGGCTCTTTTTCCATCAATTTTGATGGCGCTGAAGGCGGGTGGTTTCTGCTTGATTTTTCCGCGAAAATTTTCAAGCTGCTGCAAAATATTTGCTTCTGTGGGACGGTGATCACTGCTGTGCGTTATCTCGCCTTCTAAATCATCCGTAGTGTGCGCTTCGCCCCATGTCACCTCAAACTGATAGGTTTTACGAGCATCCATAATATAAGGAATGGTTTTGGTTGCTTCACCAAAAGCAATGGGCAGGACACCCGTCGCTAAGGGATCAAGCGTACCGGCATGGCCGACTTTTTGAGCTTTGGTAAGATAACGGCATTTTCCAACGACTTTGGTTGAACCCATACCGTAAGGCTTATCAATGGCGAGCCATCCGTCAATTTTTAGCCCTTTACGCTTTCTAGCCATGGCGGGTTAATCATCTTTTTTCAGGTCTTGTGCCACATGAGAACTGTTTAGAAGTTCTTCGATATGATCCACTTCACCAAAACTATGATCCGAGGTAAATTTGAGCGCGGGTAAATATTTCATGCTGACCATTTTTGAAAGCTGCCCGCGAATAAATTTCGTGTTGCGGTTAAGCGCTTCAATCACTTCTTTTTCATTTACCCCGCCCAAAGGCATGGCAAATATGGTGGCGTTTCGAAGGTCAGGACTACACCTCACCTCCGTAACCGTTACCGGCACGTTTTCAAGATCATCATCACGGATATCGCCGCGAGAAATAATCTCAGAAAGCGCATGGCGGATATTTTCGCCAACACGAAGCAGGCGCTGGCTTGGTTCGCCGTTATTATCAAATCTGGATTTGGACATCAGACCATCCTTACGTTTCGGCCGCCGTCAAGGTTAAAGGTTACGTTCAATTTCTTCAACTTCATAACATTCAATGACGTCGCCTGACTTCATATCATTATAGCTTTGGAAATTCATTCCGCACTCAACGCCACTTTCAACTTCTTTAACTTGATCCTTAAAGCGGCGAAGCGATCCAAGGTCCCCTTCATAAACAACCGTGTCATCGCGAAGCAGTCTTGCTTTAGACCCTTGTCTGACGACACCGCTTGTTACCAGGCAACCAGCGGCCTTACCTTTACCAGCATTAAAGATATCACGTATTTCGGCAGTGCCGATAATTGTTTCTTTAATTTCAGGCGCAAGTAGTCCGGACATAACCGCTTTAATATCATCAATTAAATCATAAATGATTGAATAATAGCGAATTTCCACACCTTCTTTGCGTGCAAGGTCTGCAGCATTTCGGCTGGCACGGACGTTAAATCCAATCACCGGTGAGCCCGTTGCTACCGCAAGACCAACGTCTGTTTCACTGATCCCGCCAACACCGCTATGAACAATTTTACATTTTACTTCATCGGTATTGAGTTGCTCAAGAGACGTAACAATCGCGCCAACAGAGCCCTGAACATCGGCCTTAAGTAAAATCGGAACCGTAGATATTTCAGCTTCTTTAAGTTTATCAAACATATTCTCAAGACTTGCCTGAGGCGTTTTATTTTTATCTTCTTTGATCTGGTCAAGTCTGAAATCAACCACGCTACGCGCTTTTGCTTCATCATCAACAACAACAAAGTCATCGCCGGCACCCGGTGCGCTATCAAGACCTAAAATCTCGACCGGCGTCGATGGCCCGGCTTCTTTAATTTGTGATCCGCGGTCATCATGAAGCGCACGCGCGCGGCCCCATGCCGTACCAGCAACAACCACATCGCCAACTTTCAACGTACCGCGCTGAACAATAACCGTTGCAACAGCACCGCGACCTTTATCAAGTTTAGCCTCTACCACTGCACCACTCGCTGAGCGGTTCGGGTTGGCTTTAAGATCATTAAGTTCTGCTTGTAAGAGAATTGCTTCTTCAAGCTTATCAAGGCCAGTGCCTTCTTTTGCAGAAACTTCAATATCAAGAATTTCACCGCCCATACTTTCAACAAATACTTCATGTTGTAGTAAGTCCTGACGAACCTTCATGGCATTAGCCCCAGGAGCATCCATTTTATTAATGGCAACAACAATTGGAACTTCCGCTGATTTTGCGTGTGAAATAGCTTCAATAGTTTGCGGCATGATGCCGTCATCAGCGGCAACGACAAGCACAACAATATCCGTTACTTGTGCACCGCGGGCGCGCATTGCCGTAAAGGCGGCGTGACCTGGTGTATCAAGAAATGTTATTTTATCGCCGCTCGCGATTTTAATCTGGTAGGCACCAATATGCTGGGTAATACCGCCGGCCTCACCAGCCGTGACACTTGATTTTCGAAGTGCGTCAAGGATTGAGGTTTTACCGTGATCAACATGACCCATAACAGTTACGACAGGCGCGCGGGAAACTAAATCCACATCCACATCTGCTGATCCGGCAAGATCCTGCTCCACATCGGATGCACTGATCCGCCTGAGCGTATGGCCAAATTCTTCAACAATAAGTTCCGCTACGTCATGATCAACGTCATCACTTGCGCCAGACATTACACCCATTTTCATAAGTGCGCGAATAACATCATTGGTTTTTTCAGTCATTCTATTCGCAAGTTCAGCAACTGTAATCTTGTCGGGAACGATAACTTCGCGGTAAACTTTTTGCGCTGGCGCAACAAGTCCGCTTTGGCGTTTTTCTTTAGCCCGCTTACGTTTTAAGGATGCCAAACTACGTTGACGTTCAATATTTCCAGATAAAGCCTGAGTAACCGTTAACCGGCCACTGCGGCGCTTATCATCCATGCGACCCTTTTTCACTTCAGGGCGTTTTGGGGTTTCTTCTCTTGCCTCTGGTTTCTTGATGGCTTCTTTAGTTTTAGCCGGTTGAGGAGATGCTTCCTTGGCGGCGGCCGCTTCCGCATCCGCTATTTTTGTAGCTTCTTCTTCTCTTTTTTTCTTTACCTCAAGATCAGCCGTCCGTTTTTTCTCATCTGCTTGCGCCTCAGCTTTTGGTTTGCCTTTGTTTTCAACTTCTTCTTTGGCCCTTCTTTCAGCCAATGCAGCATCTTCAACGGCTTTACGCTTAGCAGCCTCAGCCGCGACAGCAGCTTTCTCTTCGCTTTCCTTTTGTGCATTTTCCAGAACTTTTGCGCGTTTCTCGCGCTCGCCTTCAGATAATCCGCCAGCGGTTTTTGCCGCAACAGGCGCTTTTTGCACAGCCGGTTTTTTTGCGCCCCCGAAAGGCGATTTTATAATAGATTTTGGTGCCGCTTCTGTTGCCTCAGTTGCCGGTTTCTGGCCAGGCATAATAAGTTTTTTCTTACGCTGAACAACCACGCCAGCGCCGCCACCGCCAGCCCCTAAGGTGCCAGCAGGTTTCATCTGAAGCGTCTTACGTCCAGATGTGGATAAAGGTGTGTTTTTGTTTTTATCGTCACTCATTCTTTTATCGCCTTAAAAACCATATTTTACTTTTAACATAAAAAATAAAAAATGGCTTTATTTTATAACCTATTTTTTACAGAGCTCATAACGGGATATTTCCCGTAATAAACTTGACCTTATTCCACCGGGCAGTAATGCTAAATGCACTGCATTTGGTGCCCCGATCGCCTGACTTAAATCATCGCGGGCAAACATATCTATTACCCTTAAATTATCAAGTCCCTGACACATTTTACTGCGTCCGTTTGTCGCGCCGTCACACGCCGTTAGTAAAACATTCGTTTTACCCGTCTTTAAAGCTGCCCTAACTTTTTCAAAACCAGATAATATATTTCCAGCCCGATTAGCAAGCCCCAAATAATCCAAACACCGCTTATGCAATAGTTCTTCTATTTGGTCCACAAGGTCATCTCTGACCAATATGGATTTTATTTTTTCTTCACCGCTTTGCTGATCAAGTTCTTCAATATCTTTCTTTTTATTGTTCTTCTTTACCTGATAGCCAAAACGTAAAAATATTTTTTTCTTTATGGCCTCTTCCAAGACCTCCCGCTTTGCTAGTACCCAGCATCCTCTGCCGGGAAGTTTTGCCGCCACATCGGGAACAATTGTTCCGTCAGGACCGCACACAAAACGAATTAATTCATATGCAGGATAGACTTGCCCACTGACCAAACATTTTCGCTGTCTCACTTCTTTGGTCACAGTACATCATCCTATTCCACTGGCTCAGAAGCGGCTTTTGCTTCTTCCTCGGCGTCACCCTCAGTGGCTTGTTCTTCAACCACCTCTTCATCTTCAAACCAATGGGCACGTGCTGCCATAATAATTTCATTGGCTTGATCAAGGCTTAAATCATAATCGCGAAGCAGTCCGTCTTCCTTACTCGTAAGCTCATCACCGGCAAGGTCACCAAGATCATCAAGCGTTTTAACGCCGGCTTTACCAAGTGTGACGAGCATCGATGCCGTCAAACCTTCGATGGCGGCAAGATCATCTTCAACACCAAGTTCTTTACGTTTGCCTTCTGCTTCTTCTGCTATTGCCCCGAGCGCTTCTCTGGCACGGGACTGGAGTTCTTCCACTAGCGCCATATCAAAACCCTCAATACCGGCAAACTCGTCAGCAGCCACATAAGCTACTTCTTCAAGGTTACGGAATCCTTCCCCGACAAGGAGAAGCGCAAGAGTTTCATCAACATCCAGTTTATCCATAAAGAGTTCACTGCGCTCTTTATATTCTTTCTGACGACGTTCACTTTCATCAGCTTCCGTCATAATATCAACCTGCCATTCGGCTAGTTGCGAGGCCAAGCGAACATTTTGACCGCGACGGCCAATAGCAAGACTTAATTGATCTTCGCCGACCACAACATCCATGCGTCCTGCATCTTCATCAATAACCACTTTTGAAACACTAGCCGGCGCAAGCGCGCGAATAATGTAAGTCGCAGGATCTGGCGACCACTGAATGATATCAATTTTTTCGCCCTGAAGCTCTTCAACAACCGCTTGAACACGACTACCGCGCATACCAACGCAGGCGCCGACAGGATCAATACTTGGATCATTACTTGTAACCGCAATTTTCGCACGGCTTCCCGGGTCGCGACTTACGCCAACAATACCGATAACACCGTCATAAATTTCTGGAACTTCACCGGCAAATAATTTCGCCATAAAGTCTGGATGGCTTCTTGATAAGAAAATTTGTGGCCCTCTTGGTTCTTCACGAACATCAAGGATTATCGCGCGAACACGCTCACCATTACGAATATGTTCTCTCGGGATAAGCTGGTCGCGGCGAATAATCGCTTCTGCAGAACCAAGGTCTACAATTACATTGCCATATTCAACACGTTTTACAACGCCATTAATAAGATCACCGATTTTATCTTTATATTCTTCGAACTGACGGGCCCGTTCAGCTTCACGTACTTTTTGCACGATAACCTGCTTAGCCGTTTGCGCCGCAACACGGCCAAAGTCAATCGCCGGAAGCTCGTCTGCCAGAATATCGCCGATGGCAGCATCTTCTTTATACTGTCCAGCATCTTCAACGGTAATTTCTGTAGAATGATTTTCAACATTCTCAACAACCTCAAGAACCCGGTATAATTTAATATCACCTGTTTTGCGGTCAATATGAGCTTTAATCTCATTCTCCATACCATAACGCGAACGAGCCGCTTTTTGGATAGCCTCTTCCATTGCGCCGAGAACAATTTCTTTATCAATGCCTTTTTCCCGAGCCACCGCATCGGAAATTTGTAAAAGCTCTAATCTATTTGCGCTTACTGCTGTCATACTCTTAAGCTCCAGTATCTTAATATCGACCTATCAGGCCACTTATCATTCTTTATGGTTTTGCAGTAATGACCTATGATGGGTTAGCCGTAGCAGCGGCCGCCAATTCATCTGTCATTACCAATTTAGCTTTCTGGATATCATCAAAGTGAAGTTTATAAACTTCCCCTTCCACATCCAGTAAAATTAATTCATCTTCCACACCGAGTAACTTACCCCTAAAACGTCTTCTTTTATCAACCGCCTGGTCCATTTCCACTTTGGTCTCAAAACCTGCGTAATTAACAAAGTCTTTTAAGCGGGTCAGCGGACGGTCAAGTCCAGGGGAGCTGACCTCAAGCACATATTCACTATTAATCGGGTCTTCAACATCCATAATTACTGAAATATCACGGCTTATTTTCGCGCAAGCTTCAACGGTCATTGTGCCGTCTGCTGCTTCAGCCATTATCTGCAATGTTGACGCGCCACCACGCGGTGAGCTAAAAAGCTGAACGCGTACAAGTTCATAGCCCAAGCTATCGATAGTGGGCTCAATCAGGGCAGCAATTTTATCTGTCAACATGCTCGACATTAACTAGTTTCCAAAATAATTTTAGTACAAACAAAAAGGCAGGCCAGTGAAACACTTGCCCGCACCAAAATAATAACAATTTCAAGTGATTCGGATGGCTATATATATAGAGTAATATTTTAGAACTTCAAGTTCTTTATTTTGGGCCAAAATTAGGCCATGTTTATTATATTATTTTGTCGCTTTGCGGGATGTGCGAATAAACGTCATATAACTGCTTTTGCGACCCTGCTTAAGGGCTTTTTTCTCGTAGCGCGTTGAGGGCCAGTCATCCGGCCTATTATGCCAGTCATCAGGATGATCTGATTTCCAGTTAAAGTCGGGGTTTTCCATTAACCTTGCCAAAATCCAACGACAATAATCATGATGGTCTGTGCCTATTCGAAGCTCTGCATTATCTTTTAAGAGCCTTGATAGAACTTTTAAATTTCCCACACTGACAATGCGCCTTTTGTGATGACGTTTTTTGGGCCAGGGGTCGGGAAATAAAATAAACGCCCGTGAAATTACGCCGTCCGGCAAGGCATCCATTAAAAGGCGGGCATCATTCATAAAAAAACGGATATTGCTTAAGCCTTCCCGGTCCATGTGATCAACCATTCCCGAAACGCCATTTACAAATGGTTCGCAGCCAATAAATCCGACATCAGGATTGGCCTTAGCCTGCTCTATCAAATGCTCGCCCTTGCCAAAACCAATTTCAAGCCAAACTTCTTTTGGCTCATGGTCAAATAATTGGCTGACATCAATGGTTTCATTTTGCTCAAGCGAAATTGAATAGAGAGAAAAATATTTTTCCAGTCTAGCCGCGCTTGTTTTTTTTAGTGGTTTAGCAAGGCGCCGTCCGTAAACACGGCTGCCCTGAATGTCTTCTAGATCTTTCATTAGCTGATATTATTAGAATTCCGCCTTGAGTGCATTAACCAAATCAAGTTTTTCCCATGAAAAGCCGCCATCCGCTTCTGGATCACGTCCGAAATGACCATATGCCGCCGTTCTTTCATAGATAGGCTTGTTTAGGCCAAGATGTTCACGAATACCGCGCGGACTTAAGTCCATTACGGTCCCTAGAACCCTTTCAAGCTTTGCCGGATCAACATGACCGGTTTGATGGAAATCAACATAAAGCGATAATGGCTTAGAAACACCGATCGCATAAGCAAGCTGAATTGTGCAGCGATCTGCAAGACCTGCCGCAACAACATTTTTAGCAAGATATCTTGTCACATAGGCCGCTGAACGGTCCACTTTTGTCGGATCTTTTCCTGAAAACGCTCCGCCGCCATGCTGTGCCGCCCCGCCGTAAGTATCAACAATGATTTTACGGCCCGTAAGACCGGCATCGCCGTCCGGGCCACCAATAATAAACTGGCCTGTCGGATTAATATAAAGTTCTTCGTCGGCGGGCATCCATCCTTCAGGTAGTATCTTTTTAATATGCGGAAGAACGATATCACGCACACGGGCCTGACTTGTATCCGCGCTATGCTGGGTCGATACAACAACTGACGTTGCGCGTACTGGTTTACCATTTTCATATCTCAGGGTAACCTGACTTTTTGAATCTGGGCCTAATTCTTTAACATCGCTCGCATGGCGTTCGCCGGCCATGGATTTTAAAATTTTATGAGAAATATCCAAAGTAGCCGGCATTAACGATTCGGTTTCATTTGTCGCATAGCCAAACATAATGCCCTGATCGCCGGCACCTTCATCTTTATTACCGGACGCATCAACGCCCATGGCGATATCCGTTGACTGCTCGTGAACATGAACTTCAACGGCCATATTTTTCCAGTGAAAGCCGTCTTGCTCATAACCAATATCACGAACGGCACTCCGTGCCGCTTCTTCCATCACATCCTTTGTAATGCTTTCAGGGCCTCGTACTTCACCCGCTAATACAACTCTGTTTGTGGTGGTCAGTGTTTCAACGGCAACGCGCGACTGAGGATCTGCGGCCAGAAATTTGTCAACAATACAGTCCGATATACGGTCCGATACTTTATCCGGATGACCTTCAGATACGGATTCACTTGTAAATAAATAATTCTCTCTGCTCACGTTATTGCTCCTGGCTAATAATATTCATAAAGATTCTATTATATAAAGAAACCTTTATATATTGTTAACGGACAGTCTTATAACGACCTAATTTTAAAATCAAGTGATTATAATTGCTAATTTTTAAGAAAATTACGAATTATTGTTATGGCAGCGCTATAATTATCTTCGCTCGTTAGGCCAGATTTCTTTCTCGGAACTAGTCCGTGGTCGCCGTCAGTGACCCAACTTATGTTTATGTTTTTTGAAAGCGGGTATTTTTCAACCACTTCTTTCGATCCCATAACATCCCGTTCGCCCTGCAATATTAACGTCGGCGTCTTTATGTCGATTAAATGCTCAATCCTAGGCTTATCAATTTTTTTCGGTGCATAAAAGGGATATCCCAGCAGGATCAATCCCGAAACACTGCATTCATCAGCGATCATTGATGCCATTCGTCCTCCCATGGATTTACCGCCAATATATATCGCGCCCTTGTGGGTTTCTCTGGCTTTTGAGATAACCTGACGCCACGTTTCCAGTAATATTTTCTGACCGTTCGGTGGGCGGCGGCCATGACCATCTCTTCTTAGTGCCATATAAGGAAATTCAAACCTTAATATCCTGACGCCGGCGTCTGCCAAATGATCCGTAAAATAGTTCATAAATTCCGTGTCCATCGGCGCGCCGGCCCCGTGAGCAAAAATATACAAACTTTTTGCCTCATCCGGCCCGTTATATAACAGTGGGATATTATTCATTTTAGACAACTATTATATTGCCCTTTTCAATCAGGACATCGACGGATTGCAAGGATGCCCCGTTGCAGGGTCCCGCCACACAAAGTCCGTCTGATAATTGAAATAGCGCGCCGTGGGTATGGCACATCAGATATTTACCTGTTTTTTCCATAAATTTCCCCGCTTCCATATTGAGCGGCATTCCGGCGTGCGGACAATTATTGACGAAGGCAAAAACATCTCCCCCGTGACGTTGAATGAAAATATCATAAATATCACGGTCCGAACGGTAAGAAAATTCCTTAGCGCAGCCATCTTCTATGTCGTTGAGTGAACATAAAATATCGCCGACGCCCAGCCCGACATTTATAGCGCTTAGTTTAATCACTTGAAGGAAGCCAGCTCCCGATAGCGGCCATCCACGGGCGTACGGTCACTTTATCAAAAAGACCTGCTTTTGCGTAGGGGTCATTGGCAGCATATTCTTCAGCGGCTTGTTTGCTGTCGGCTTCAATAATAATCATGCTGCCTCTTGGTTTTGGATCATCGCTCTCCGTAAGCAGTGGACCGGCAATAAGAGTGATACCTTTTTCGTTTGCATAGGCCAAATGATCCGCCCTGACGCTCATACGAAGATCAAGACTGTTTTCTTTATCAAAAGCCGTAATTATAAATTGCATTTTATTTCCTTTTTATTTTTAAATTTCAGATACAAACGGTCTATTAAGTAGATCCGTAATAACCGTATCAACATCTTTACCTTCATGAAGAATATCATTCACAGCCATAACAATTGGCAAGTCAATTTGTTCCTCGCGGCATATTTTCGCAAGCACTGAGGATGTATGATACCCTTCAGCGACCGTTTTACGCCCCTCCATAAGTTCCGCAACAGTTTTCCCTTCGCCGATCGCAATCCCTAAAGACATATTCCTTGATTGGGTCGAAGAGCAGGTCAGTATTAAATCCCCAAGCCCGCAAAGACCCATCATGGTTGATCTGTCTGCGCCGTACCTCTCGCCAAAGCGAACCATTTCCGAAAGGCTTCTGGTGATTAGTGCGGCGCGGGCATTATCGCCCATTTTCTTGCCGGTAGTGACACCGCAGGCAATGGCAAAAACATTTTTCAGTGCACCGCCAATTTCAGCCCCCACCACATCACGCGATGCATATGGTCTAAAAGTTGGCTGACCAATTGCAGCGGAAAGTCTTGTGGTAATCTGTTGATATTTTGAGGCTATCGTTACCGCAGACGGTAACCCAAGAGCAACTTCACGGGCAAAAGTTGGCCCCGAAAGAACAACCAGCGGCGTTTTAGGTAATATTTCAGAGACAACTTCACTCATTATCTTACCGGTAGACTGTTCTATCCCCTTGGCACATAGTACGACCGCCGCCTTTTCGGATATAAGAGGTTTAAGCTCAACTAGTAAGGAGCGGACAAATTGCGCCGGCGTCACCACAAAAATAAACTCCGCGCTGGCAATTTTTGCGAGATCATTGGTCGCCGATATATCTTTCGAAAGCGTTACGCCTGGTAGGTAGGTTTCATTCTCATGTCTTTCGTTTATTGACGTCACGACGTCCTCTTCAAGAGCCCACAAGTTAACCTCGCACCCCGCATTTGCCGATAAATGCGCAAGCGCGGTTCCCCATGCCCCAGCACCAATGACGCTTATGCTCGTCTTTTGCTTAATATTATCTTCCATCAATTACCCGTCTTATTATTTTTATTACATTATGCTTTTACACCGGCCCCTATTGCGGGTGGTGCATCTGGATCAAGCGGCCACCTTGCGACCGCACTAACATCGAGCTCAGAAAATTGCTCTTCTTCGAATTTCTCTACCCCGACCCAGGCGATCATTGCTCCATTATCGGTGCAGAGCTCAAGTGGTGGCGCTTTTAATTTTAATCCTCGCCCCTCACATAATCCAGACAACTTTTCTTTTATCTTACTATTTGCTGCAACACCACCGGCTACCACCAACATATGGTCATTTAGCGGGTAATGTTCAAGATAATAATCAATGCCGTTTTTTACCCGGTCGATTATAGCATCTGTTAAGGCCATCTGAAAACTTGCCGCAAGATCGCAGATATCCGCTCTCGTTAACGTGCCGTCCTGTTCCGCCAGCAGCTTTTCTTTAGCGCGCACCACTGCCGTTTTAAGGCCGGAAAATGAAAAATTACTGCCCGGCTTTCCTTTAAGTGGTCTTGGAAATTTAAACCGAGAACTATCGCCCTTCAGCGCCGCTTTTTCCACAGCCGGACCGCCGGGATAATCCAGACCAAGAATTTTAGCCGTTTTATCAAACGCTTCGCCCGCCGCATCGTCAATAGTTGTGCCAAGCCGTTCATAATCACCGACCCCCTTAACGACGAGAAGCTGACAGTGTCCTCCTGATACAAGAAGCAGCAAATAAGGAAACTCTATTTCTTCCGTCAGCCGAATAGATAGCGCATGTCCCTCAAGATGATTTACGCTGATAAGCGGCAGGTTTTTTGAAAAAGCGATAGCTTTCGCTGTCATCAGCCCGACCATTACCCCGCCGATTAAGCCAGGGCCAGAAGTCACTGCAATCGCCGACAAGTCGTCTAGCTCTACTTTTGCCTTGCCAAGTGCTTCACGAACAAGGCCATTCAGATGGTCAATATGCGAACGCGCGGCAATTTCCGGCACAACGCCGCCATATGGTTTATGCTCTTCAAGTTGGGTTAGAATAATGTTGGCAAGAATTTCTTTTTCACTTGAAACAATAGCAACTGCCGTTTCATCGCAACTACTTTCAATGCCCATAATAAGTGAAGGAGAATTATTAATATTTTTTATCATCTTTGCTGGCTTCGTATTTGAATTTCCATTAAACCTTATAACATAAACATTTAAATATACTAATGGCTCTAACATTTGGACAACACCAGTGCAAGAAACAGTTCTCAGTAACGACAGAAATTCCCTTATAATAGGCACCCGCGGTAGCAAGCTTGCCCTTGCCCAGGCCTATGAAGTCAAAGCCTTGTTAATCGACGCTCATGATCATTTAAACGATGATAATATTGAAATTAATGTTATGTCGACCCGTGGCGACCGCGTTCTCGATAGAAATTTAAGTGAAATTGGCGGCAAGGGACTGTTTACCGAAGAAATTGAACTGGCGTTAGAAAAAGGTGATATTGATATCGCCGTCCATTCCCTAAAAGACATGCCAACCAAATTGCCAGCCGGACTGGAACTCGCCTGTTATTTGCCCCGTGAAGATGTTCGCGATGCTTTTCTTTCAAGCAAGGCATCTTCTTTGGGAGATCTTCCACAAGGGGCCGTTGTCGGTACATCATCATTAAGACGAAAGGCCCAGGCCCTTGCCCTGAGACCAGACCTTGAAATAGTCAATTTTCGAGGAAACGTACAAACCAGACTACAAAAGCTTGATGATAAAGTAGCCGATGCGACGTTTCTTGCGATGGCCGGCTTAAATCGCCTGGCCATTAATGACGACCGAATTAATCCCGTTGAAACAGCTGACATCCTGCCCGCCGTTGCCCAAGGGGCCATTACAATTGAAATTGCCTCCCATAACAATGAAATGATGACACTGCTTGCACCGCTTAATCATAAAGAAACCGAACTTCGGGTTCGTGCCGAACGACATATGCTAGATATTCTAGACGGATCATGCCGAACACCGATCGCCGGCCTTGCCACAATAGACGGTGACGTCATGACGTTAAAGGGACGCGTTCTAGATGATGACGGAAATATGGATTTTTATGATGAAGTCAGCGGGGATAAAAATAATCCCGAAGCCATTGGCGAGAAATTAGGACAACTCTTAAAATGCGCTTCCTCTTAACCCGCCCTAGCTACGACAACGAAGTGCTCGCCAAAATGCTCGGCAAATTAGGTTTTGACACTAGTCTAGACCCGGTTATTAATATTAAACACCTCCCCCTTCCAGACCTTAAAATAGCAGATTATCAAGGGCTTATTTTTACGAGCACCAATGGTGTTATCGCCTTTATAGAGCAAGCTCCCCTGACCGACATTCCCCTTTTTACTGTTGGCGATAAAACAGCCGAAATGGCCCAAAAGTCCGGATTTACCAATGTCATAAACGCAGGCGGTGACGTGGAAAAGTTGTCCCGCACAATTATCAACAATGCTGACCCGGCAAACGGCCCGCTATTATATCTTAGGGGGGCCCATATTGCAGCAGATTTAAATCAACGTCTGGAAGAGGCTAATTTTACTGTAAAAAGCAGCATTATATATGAAGCGGTTCCATCAGAAATCTTACAAAGCCAGACAATAAATCACCTTAAAAAGAGCACCATTGACTATATCCCCTTTTATTCCCGGCGAAGCTCGCTTATATTCATAGAGTTGATAAAAAAAGCCGGTCTAGAAAGTTGTCTTTCAAATGTTTCGGCCCTTTGTTTAAGTCCAACCATTGAAAAGCAGATAATGCATATGCCTTGGAAGGAAATATTGACAACGGAAAAGCCAACCCAAAAGGATCTTTTTAAAATGATCAATGTTGAGCTTAAAGGATAAGTCATAATGAGCAAAAATGAAAAAGAGCCGCCAGAGAAAATTGTTGATAAAAAAACAGTTATTAAAAAAACGGCTGGATTAAAAAAACCAACCGCTGAAAACGACACAAAAAAAGCCAACTGGCCTGTCAAAATTTTGTCCGTGCTTGTGCTTTTTATTGGCGGCGCGCTAAGTAGTCTTTATTTTCTGCCCGACCTTAAGGAGCGCTTACCGATTATTGCTGAGTGGGTTGGTGAAAATAGTACCGTTGATATTGCAGCCATTAATCAGCGCATCACAAACCAACAGGCCGAAATAGAAGCCCTTAAACAAAAATCCCTTGTACAGGATAATCTATTAAGCCAACTTTCTGGCCAAACAGAAGACAAAATCCCGGCTGAACTGATTACACGTATTGAAACTCTGGAACAAAGCCTTGGGACCGTCCCCGAAGTTGTTTCTGGACAGCAAGATAATTCCCAATCCACGCGCATCGATTTGTTGCTGAGCCGGATGAGCCAACTTGAAGCATCGTTTATTCCGCTTAGTAAAAACATGATCGATGCCGCTAGCGCAGAAAAAGAACGCCAGACTTTAAGTGATACCAATGCGGCTCTTTTCTTACAAATTGACGATCTTGGAAGTCGTCTTTTGAATGTTGAGACCATTGTCGCGAAAGATAATTCAGGCCTCCTTATTAATATAAAAGTTGCCGAATTAAAAAGAAAAGTTATCGCAGGCACCCTATATGATGGTGAACTAATCACTTTAACAAGCCTGCTTGATGACAGCGGAGTGGCCATAAATCCCCGCTTTAAAACATCGCTGGATTACCTCGGCGAAAAGGCGACCACGGGCATTGTTACACCGGATCAGCTGCGAAATGATTTCAATGATTTAATTCCTCAGTTACTCAGCGTTTCTGATATCACACCATCCGGACCATGGTGGCAAAATATGTTAAACAGTGTAGGCAACCTTATCTCTATTCGCAAAACTGACGGCACGTCTTATAATGAAGCAGGGCTCGACGGCTCCATAAGCAATATTGAAAGTTGGCTTGGCCGCGGCGATATCAAAGCGGCGCTTAATAGTGTTCTAAACCTGCCCGGCGGCACACAAACCGCTCTTGAAAATTGGATATCTGATGCAAAGAGGTGGACCCAATCTGAAGACGCCATTAGTGATCTTGAGATAATAGCCGCACAAAGCTATTTAAGGACAGATGCACAATGATCAGACTTACCGGTTATATTGTCCTAGCAGTTTTTATTGCCTTATGTGCCGCATGGATTTCTTCAAATCCAGGGCAAGTGCTCATCACCTGGCAAGGATGGGAAGTGCGCTTTTCAGTAACCGTGTTTGTTTTTATAGCACTGCTTTACGCCTTTGTTATTTGGGCCATTTTATGGCTTATGAAACGACTGAATATATTTGCCTTTCTTTTGAGCCCGAAACGGCTTGCTGCAAAAAGAGCAAAAGCAGAAAGTGATCTTGATCAAGCTTGGTCTGAATATGCTCTTGGTGACTATAAAGAAGCCCTTAAATTAGGCCTTCGCGCCAAAGCAAAGCTGGGCGAAGACCATAATGTGCTCAGACTGCTTGCAAGCGCGACACAAAAATTGCCAGATGAAAAAAATCCTTATATGGAAAAGTTGGCTGGTTCAGAAAAAAGTGCCGTCTGGGCGAAGAAACAGGATCTTGATCAATATCTTGAGCAAAAACGATGGGCCGAAGCAAAGAAGCTAGTGCAGAAAATGATCCTTATCCATCCCAAAAGCCACTATTTACTGGAGCTTGACTTTCTACTCTGCGCGCGACTCGGCAACTGGCAGGAGGCAAACACCGCTCTGCAGAATGCCTTTAAGCAAAAGTCGGCCATAACGCTGAAAAATAAAAAGCACTATAAAGCCGTTATTGATTACTGCCTCTCGCTGGAGGAAAAAGCTGCCGGTAAAAAATCCGAAACGCTGGACTTGTTAAAGTCGTCCCTTAAAAGTGAACCTTCCTTTTCACCGGCGGCCATTGCAGCCGCGCGATGTTATTTGGAACAGGATGACAAAAAGTCCGCTGAAAAAATATTAACCGCCATCTGGAAAATAGCCCCTAATAAAGAGCTCGCCGATATAATTATTGAGCTTTACCCGCTTGAAAGTAGTGCCGAAACCTTCCGGCGCATTAAAAAGCTTTGCGATAGTGCAGTTGATTTCGTGGAAAGTCAGCACCTACTCGCAAAAAGTGCTATTGCAGCCGAACATTGGCCAGAAGCGAGAAGTGCTCTTGAATTAATCATTAATTCCAATCAAGCATCAAAGGCAACTTATCAACTTTTTGCGCACCTCGAGATAAAGCAAAAAAATGATGATGTGGCAGCAAATAAATATCACGCGTTATCCGTATCAGCAGATGAAGATCACAGCTGGAAATGCGAATCATGTTATAATGTGAGCGCCCACTACCTACCGCTCTGTAAGAAATGCTCAGAATTCAATACCATTTCTTGGTTTAATTAGTCTATATTTTACAACCTTTTGTAAGTTTTTATATTAAAATTAACACTTTTTTGATCTCTATCAAGTTTAATTCTCCGAAAATGCCTATGCATAAAGAGAAAAATAACCCCACAGAGGATCAAGAAAATGAAACCTCCTACACCAATTGCCAAACTAATATTAATGGCATCAACATCACTAGCCTTTTCAGCATCTTTTGCTGCAAATGCACAAGAAGCAGATAGCCTCGCTGACGCCATTAGCGGCGGCGATGCCTATATCGACGCAAGATACAGACTGGAAAGTGTCTCACAGGAAAATTTAACTGAAAATGCCCTTGCCAATACACTGCGTACGAAGCTCGGTTATAAAACCGGTATTTGGAAAGGCTTGTCTGGCGTTATCGAATTTGAACATTCCGCAGAAGTCGCTGGCGGTGATTATAACAACACCATTAACGGTAAAACGGACTATCCCGTCATTGCAGATGCTAACCATACTGAAGTTAATCAGGCATATTTGGCTTATACCGGCATGGACAAAACAACCGTTGCTGTTGGTCGTCAGGCCCTAAATCTAGGCACTCAGCGTTTCGTCGGAACTGTTGGCTGGCGTCAAAATGATCAGACATTTGATTCTGCTGCCATTATTAACAACTCAATAGAAGATCTGACTGTCGTTTACGGCTATGTTTGGAACGTGAACCGAATTTTCGGTAACGATCATCCCGCAGGCGATCTGGAAACTAAAACAAATGTTTTAGACGTGACCTATAAAGGCATCAAAGGCTTAACTATTAATTCTTATGGCTTGATGATTGATCTTGATATGGCTGGCGTAAAAGGCCTAAACAGCAATACATTCGGTATACGGGCCAGTGGCTCCCAAGACTTGGACGGCGGCACAAAAATTCTCTATGCCGCTGAATATGCAACACAATCAGACGCCGCTAATAATCCTGTCGATTATTCAACAAAATATTATAATTTAGAAGCTGGCGTAGTCTTCCAAGGGATAACCCTTAAAGGCGGTATTGAAACATTGGGCAGTGATGGTGGCGCCAAGTCCTTCACTACTCCTCTTGCGACACTTCATAAGTTCAATGGTTGGGCTGATAAATTCCTCGGTACACCAGCGAATGGTCTTCGTGATCTATATGTAAATGCTGCTTATGCCGTCAAAGACACTGGCACAGCCATGGACGGAACAACTTTAGCCGTCATATATCATGATTTTAAATCTGATGTTGGTAGTCTTCACTATGGTTCAGAGTGGGATGCGTCCATCGCAACTAAAATTGACAGATATAACGTGCTGTTTAAATTCGCCAAATATAATGCGGATGCTTTCAGCGTGAATACAACTAAATTCTGGGTGCAAGTCGCCACAAAATTCTAATATTTCATATCTAAATATCTAATACCTGCCGTCGCCCTTAACTGGGCGGCGGTTTTTTTATTAGTCATAAAAAATGATTTCATCTTTGCTTGAAAGACAGTCCGGGTTTGGGCATTCATCCGTTCCATGGCGAGAACAAATCCCGGCGACATCCGAATCACAAAAACCGCACAGCGCCTTTACTTGTGGCAAGATGACCGCATCCTTGCGGATTTCAAAGCCCTTTTGTTTAAACTTCTTCAAGGTCCTCGAGAATGTTTCCGGCTTCATATCCAAATATGAGGCGATCAGTGACTTATCGTAGGGAAGCTCAACCATATCTGGAACCCGTCCCTGCTCAAGCAGTAGTTTAAGTAAAAACCACCCCACTCTTTCAGTAGCCGATTTTAGTCGTATACTTTCAAGTCCCTGAATAAGAAGCTGTGAATGGACCGACATGGCCGTTAATACATTGATAGCAAGGGCATTATTCGATTTGACATTTTCCCTAATAATAGGGGCCGGCAACGTTAAGATTTGTGCGCTTTTGGCCACTTGGGCGCTAACGGGAAACGGCGCATTTAAAAACACCGCCGATTCTGCAATCATATCGCCGCTGGTCAGCATCTGAACGATGGTTTCCTCGCCATTTGAATTACCTTTATAAAGCTTAACCCAGCCATCAAGGATAATATAAAGCCTATTTGGAAGCTCCCCTTCCAGAAACAGCAGTTTGCCCTTTTTATAGCTGCCTACGGAAGCATTTCTAAACAGGTCTGCCAGAGTAGGTTCCGGAAGTCCCTTAAAGAGTGGGAGTGTCTGTATAAATTCCTGTTGCTTTGCGGAAAAGCTGTTCAGCCCCACATAAAGCCGATCCGTTTTTTCTTCTGGTTTTTCGGTCTTTTGCTCATCCGTTAATAATGTAGCGACCAAATCCGTTTCAACATTATGCATTAAATCAATTTTTTGTGACACCAGATCATACCAGTCCTGGGGCGAAATATCGAAGCTACTGCCATTTTTCTCATCTTGAAGTGTCTTATGCATTTCATCAATTTTTTTGACAGAATAGTCATTCATATATCGGCTATAACAGGCTTTCTGGCTTGGCGTTGCCAGCGCCATAAAGGTATCCATATAGCTATCTTGTTCAGAGATAAGAAAACTATAATTATTAATAAACTCTTCGTTGGAAAATGAATTAGTAACGAGGCCCCTTATGCCTAAGGCCCTTTCCCTGCCAATGCGTTCTTTAAGATTAAGGAAATTTGAATAGGCGCTGACATGGGTCGAATCGTGGTCGGGATCATTAAGAGCAACTTCGATCATTAAATCAATAATTGGGCCAATAATTTTATGGCTATAAACAGAAATACTGTCCGTAGCACTTATCTCTTTAGTTAAAACTAAATCACGCTGGGTAGATATTTTTTTAATTTCATCAAGAACATTGGCAATTTTTTTATCCATGCCGTCTTCGAGCTTACCCTCTTTCTTCCACTGCGGAAGTTTGGCCGTAAGCTCTTCAACTGTATAGTTACTTTCCAGAAATTTCTGGCGGATTCCTTCTTCATCAAGGGCCAAATTACTAGACAAATGAAGGATAACGCAGCCACGCTCCTTCTGCATTTCATGCATAATCCGTCCCAAGGGAATCAGCGATTCTTTCATAAATATTACTTCCCTGTGTGTACCCCAAACACATCATTACAGCCCATTTAACAGAATAATTCCATAAACATTCAATGTAAAGCGTCCTCTTTTAATGTTTAATATATTAAATTTAATTATAAAAACGTTAAATTGAGAGTTTTAAAGACCAAACTTGATCTTGGTCAAATATTTTATTTCGCTTCGTGGCAATCTATCCCAGACTAAATGGACAATTTCATTTTAAAGAAAGGCGGAGGCAATGAATGCTCTCAATGTTACATCAGGCGAACAGAAACGTGCCCTAACAACTAGTACGCTCGCTTTTACCGTATGTTTTGCTGTATGGACTATCTTTTCCATAATCGGCATAAAAATCAAAGCAGAGCTCGGACTTAGTGATACTGAGTTTGGATTACTGGTAGCGACACCTATTTTAACCGGCTCACTGAGCCGTATTTTTCTCGGTGTTTGGACAGACCAATATGGTGGGCGACTGGTTTTCAGCTTGCAAATGATCATTACTGCCGTAGCAGCATACCTGCTTACTAAAGTATCAACTTATCCGATGTTCCTGCTTGCCGCCCTTGGCCTTGGCCTTGCCGGCGGTAGTTTTGCAGTGGGTATCGCATATGTATCAACTTGGTATCCATCAGAAAAACAAGGTACTGCCCTTGGTATTTTCGGCATGGGTAATGTCGGTGCTGCCGTAACAAACTTTGGTGCTCCTATTTTACTCGTTGCAATGGGCGGCGCCTGGCAAGGTGTGGCACAGGTTTATTCCATAATTCTTCTTATCACTGGCGTTTTGTTTTACATCGTAACAAAAGATGATCCCGCCCTTCGGCGCCGTAAAGCAGAAGGCATTAAACACGCCACTTTCATGGAGCAAATGGAACCTCTGAGAAATCTGCAAGTTTGGCGTTTCTCACTCTATTACTTCTTTGTATTCGGCGCCTTTGTTGCTCTTGCTCTTTGGCTACCACGTTATTATGTGGGCGCTTACGGACTTGAACTTGGTACGGCCGGCATGCTAGCCGCTGCTTACGCCCTTCCGGGTAGTATCTTCCGCGCTCTTGGCGGTTATCTATCCGACATAATCGGCGCAAGGCGCGTCATGTACTGGACCTTCGTTGTATGTGTTGCCTGTACATTTATCATGTCATATCCGTCCACTGATTATAACATTGCTGGTATTCAGGGCCCTGTAGAATTTAACATTACAATTCCTCTTTGGGCATTTGTATCGCTTACTATTGTGCTTGGCTTCTTCATGTCCCTTGGTAAAGCGGCAGTATATAAACATATCCCTGTTTATTACCCGAACCACGTGGGTTCCGTAGGCGGCATTGTCGGCCTTATTGGTGGACTTGGTGGCTTTTGTCTACCGATCGCCTTTGGTTATATGAATGACGTTATTGGAATTTGGACCAGCTGTTTCATGCTGCTTACCCTTCTTATCGGTATAGCGCTTCTTTGGATGCATGTTTCAATTGTTCGAATGGACAAAAAATCATCTCCCGAACTTCGCGGACCAAGATATTTGCCTGAGCTAGAAGCGCTCATGAAAGAAAGCGAAGAACTACAAGAAAAAACAGCGGCTATACGCAAACAAAGCGAAGCTGTTATCAGTCAAATTAAACAAGAAACTTGAAAAAGGACTAACTCATGGCACAAGATCTAAAAAATTGGAACCCGGAGGACGAGGCACAGTGGAACTCCACTGGCAAAGCCATTGCCACTCGTAACCTGTGGATTTCCATCCCAAGCCTGCTCTGCGGCTTCGCCGTCTGGCTCTATTGGGGCATTATAACTATTCAAATGCTTAACCTGGGGTTCCCGATTGCAAAATCAGAACTCTTTACTCTGGCCGCTATTGCCGGCTTAACCGGTGCAACGCTCCGTATCCCGAGCACCTTCTTTATTCGTCTTGGCGGCGGTCGAAATACAATCTTTTTCACCACAGCCTTGCTGATGATCCCGGCAGTTCTCGCTGGTTTTGCTTTGCAGGACATTAATACTCCTCTTTGGCAATGGCAGCTTCTTGCTTTCCTATCTGGCCTTGGTGGCGGTAACTTCGCCTCATCAATGTCAAACATAAGCTTCTTCTTCCCGAAGAAAGTTCAAGGTTTGTCACTTGGTTTAAATGCAGGTCTGGGTAACTTTGGTGTAACAACCATGCAAATCCTTGTGCCGCTCTTTATGACATTCGGTATCTTTGGTGGTGATCCTATGGATCTGGTTAATACTTCCGGTACTCTGATCGGCAAAATTCCGGCTGGAACGGACACATATATCCATAACGCTCCCTGGTTATGGTTATTATTCCTCGTGCCGCTTGCCTTCGCTGGTTGGTTCGGAATGAACAACATCGTTGATGATCATGTGTCGCCTAATGTTGGCAATCCGGTTTCAGTATTCGTGAAAATTACGATTATGCTTCTTATTGGTTTTGCTGCAGCTGGTATCGGCTACTGGTTAATGCTGCCAAGCCTTAATAACGGCCTTCCAACTTCCGGCATTGGCTTAAGCAAATGGGTTGTGCTGCCGATCGTTATTATAATGACCGTTTATGCGCTTAAAATGATGCCTGGAGAACTGGGCAAGAACCTGAAACGCCAATATAAAATCTTTAACAACAAGCACACATGGGCCATGACCGTTATCTATACCATGACCTTTGGCTCATTCATCGGCTACTCAGCCGCATTCGGGCTATCCATTAAAGTGATCTTCGGCTTTCAGCATCTTGATGTGGGCGGCGTGATGACACATGATATGGTCAATCCAAATGGACCAAGTGCACTTATGTTTGCCTGGACAGGCCCTTTCATTGGCGCCCTAATACGTCCAGTTGGAGGCATGATTGCTGATAAATTTGGTGGCGCACGCGTAACTCAATATGTATCTATTGTTATGATTGCAAGTGCTCTTGGTGTCGCTTACTATATGAAAATGGCATATGTATCTGCAACACCTGAACAATATTTCTGGCCCTTTATGGCATTGTTCCTCGTGCTATTTACCGCAACAGGTATTGGCAACGGTTCAACCTTCAGAACAATTGCCGTCGTGTTTGACAGAGAACAGGCAGGTCCGGTTCTAGGATGGACATCAGCGGTTGCTGCTTATGGTGCCTTCATCATCCCTCAAGTGTTCGGTGAAGAAATGGCCGCGACAACTCCTGAAAATGCCCTTTACGGATTTGCCGCTTTCTACTTCCTCTGTGTGCTGATTAACTGGTGGTTCTACCTCCGTCCGGACGCATATGTGAAAAATCCATAAGGTGAAATAATAATCCCCAAATTGAAAATGTTATCATTGCCATAAAGAGTAAAAATAATACTCTTTATGCTTTCTGTGGACTTTGTGTTCTGGTAAGCTGGTGGTTTATCCCCTGGCCGGAATATTTAGGCAAGTCCGCAAACTGAATAAAACTGTAATACTCATTAACTAAAGAGAGAATATAAAAATGAGCCACTTTATTGACCGACTAGCCTTCTTCACGAAAAGTAAACCTGAGACCTTCGCAGGAGGTCACGGCATAACTACCCGTGAAGACAGAACCTGGGAGAAAGATTACCGAGGCAGGTGGGCTCATGACAAAATCGTCCGCTCTACCCATGGCGTGAACTGCACAGGTTCTTGTAGCTGGAAAATTTATGTAAAAGGCGGTCTGGTTACCTGGGAAACTCAACAAACCGATTATCCCAGAACCAGAAACGACCTTCCAAACCATGAACCGCGAGGTTGCTCCAGAGGGGCTAGCTACAGCTGGTATCTTTATAGTTCTGCCCGGGTTAAATACCCGATGATCAGAAGCCGCCTGTTAAAATTGTGGCGCGAGAGAAAAAATGTCTACCGCGATCCTGTTGTCGCTTGGGAAAATATTGTTGAAAATCAAGACAAAGCAAAATCATACAAATCAGCCCGTGGTCTTGGTGGATTTGTCCGGGCTGAGTGGGATGAGGTCAATGAAATTATCGCGTCGGCTAATATCTTTACAGCTAAAAAATATGGCCCCGATCGTATCATTGGCTTCTCCCCCATTCCAGCAATGTCGATGATATCATATGCAGCGGGCAGCCGTTATTTATCATTAATCGGTGGCACATGCATGAGCTTCTATGACTGGTATTGTGATTTACCACCCTCCTCGCCACAAACCTGGGGTGAGCAAACAGACGTGCCTGAAAGTGCCGACTGGTATAACTCTTCCTATATTATCGCCTGGGGCTCAAACGTACCGCAAACCAGAACACCTGACGCCCATTTCTTCACCGAAGTTCGCTACAAAGGCACAAAAACAGTGGCCGTCACTCCGGATTATAGTGAAGTTGCCAAGCTTAGTGATCTTTGGCTTAACCCGCGTCAGGGAACAGATTCAGCCATGGCTATGGCTTTCGGCCATGTGATCCTCAAAGAATTTCATGTTGATGGCAAAAGCGAATATTTTGATGAATATTGCCGGCTTTATTCCGATATGCCATTCCTTGTTCGTCTTGATGAAACAGAAGGCGGGCTGGTCGCAGGGCGTACGCTTCGCGCTGCTGATTTTGAAGATAACATGGGTCAGGAAAATAATCCTGAATGGAAAACTGTCCTTTATGACACCAAAACCAATGAATTAACTGTGCCAACCGGCACCATCGGTTCGCGCTGGGGCGAAGAGAAAAACTGGAACCTGGAATCGAAGAATTTATCAAACGGCGAAGATATATGGCCGGAAAAATCCTTTATCAGCCAGCATGACGAAGTGGTTGATGTCTGTTACCCTTATTTTGGTAATCAGGAGCATGAGCAGCCGATTTTCAGCCACACTGATCACGACAGCGTACTCAAGCATAGAATCCCGGCCCGTAAAATCAGCACAAAGGACGGCGACGTCCTTGTCGCTACAGTATATGATCTTATGGTCGCTAACTACGGCGTTGATCAGGGTCTCGGCGGCGATAGCATTGCCAAGGATTTTGATGATGACGCCCCTTATACCCCGGCATGGCAGGAAAAAATTACCGGTATTTCCCGCGAGAAAATTATTGCGGTAGCCCGCGAATTTGCCCTCAATGCCGATAAAACAAAAGGCCGCTCTATGGTCATCCTCGGAGCCGCCATAAACCATTGGTATCATATGGATATGACCTACCGCGGCATCATCAACATGCTCGTCATGTGTGGCTGTATCGGTAAATCAGGTGGCGGCTGGGCCCATTATGTGGGTCAGGAAAAGCTCCGTCCGCAAACCGGCTGGCAGCCGCTCGCGTTCGCTCTTGACTGGAACAGACCGCCTCGCCATATGAACTCTACATCCTTCTTCTATAGTCACGCCGGTCAGTGGCGTTATGAAAAACTCGGCCTCGATGAAATTTTGTCACCGCTTGCCAATAAGGATGACTGGAAAGATTATTCGCTCATTGACTGTAACGTACGTTCCGAACGCATGGGCTGGTTACCATCAGCACCGCAGCTCGAGGAAAACCCGTTAGAGCTTACCAAACTGGCAAAAGAAGCCGGCAAAACATCGGCTGAATATATTGCCGGCCGCTTGCAGGATAGATCGCTGCGCATGTCATGCGAGGCTCCAGACAATCCGAAAAACTTCCCAAGAGTAATGTTTGTCTGGCGTTCCAATATCATCGGCTCCAGTGGTAAAGGCCATGAATATATGCTGAAATATTTGCTCGGTACCCAAAATAGTGTGTTGGGCAAAGATTTGGGCCAGCGCGGCATGCCAAAACCGACCGAAGTTGATTGGGTTGATGATGGACCGGAGGGCAAGCTTGATCTTCTGGTGACACTCGATTTCAGAATGTCAACAACCTGCGTTTATTCAGACATCGTTCTGCCATCTGCCACATGGTATGAGAAAAATGATCTTAATACGTCGGATATGCATCCATTTATTCATCCGCTTAGCCGTGCCGTTGATCCGGCGTGGGAAAGCCGTAGTGACTGGTATATTTATAAAGGTTTAGCAAAGACCTTTTCCAAACTCTGTGTCGGACATTTGGGCGAGGAAACCGATGTGGTTGCCCTCCCTATCCTTCATGATACACCGGGCGAGCTTGCCCAGGCCACGGATACAAAAGAATGGTATAAAGGTGAAGTGGACGCTATTCCCGGAAAAACCATGCCCAACTATGTGGAGGTGGTCAGAAACTATCCTGATACTTATAAGAAATTCACAGCTCTCGGGCCGCTCATGACCAAAATCGGTAATGGCGGTAAAGGGATATCCTGGAATACTGAAACCGAATATAAATTCCTCGGCGAGTTAAACAACGTGGTTACGGAAGATGGCGTATCAAAGGGTCTGCCACGTATCGAAACCGATATTGATGCGGCGGAAATAGTGCTTTCCCTTGCTCCTGAAACCAACGGGGCCGTGGCGGTTAAAGCATGGGAAGCTCTGGAGAAATTCACCGGGCGTGAGCATCAACATCTTGCCATGCCTAAAGCGGAAGAAAAAATCCGCTTCCGCGATATTCAGGCTCAGCCACGGAAAATCATTTCTTCGCCAACCTGGAGTGGCCTTGAAGATGAACATGTAAGCTATAACGCGGGTTACACCAATGTGCATGAGCTTATTCCGTGGAGGACGCTCACCGGGCGCCAGCATTTCTATCAGGATCATAACTGGATGCGCGATTTCGGAGAGGGATTCTGCGTCTATAAGCCGCCGATTAACACCAAAACCCTTAAACCGGTGCAGGAAAAATTCAGTAACGGTAACAAAGAAATTACCCTTAACTGGATTACACCACATCAAAAATGGGGCATTCACAGCACCTATTCTGAAAACCTGTTGCTGCTGACATTAAGTCGCGGTGGTCCGGTTGTCTGGATCAGTGAAAATGACGCCCGCAAAATTGATGTGGAGGATAACGACTGGGTTGAATTTTATAACACCAATGGTGCCATCGCCGCCCGTGTCGTCGTCTCCCAACGGGTTATGGACGGCATGTGCATGATGTATCACGCACAGGAAAAAATTATTAATACTCCCGCCGCCGAAACATCGGGCAAACGTGGTGGTATTCATAACTCTGTTACCCGTACGGTGGTTAAACCAACCCATATGATTGGCGGTTATGCCCAGCTTTCCTACGGATTTAACTATTATGGAACCGTTGGATCAAACCGGGACGAGTTTGTGTTGGTAAGAAAAATGAATGAAATTGATTGGCTGGATGAGCCCACCAATGAACAGGTTGATTCCAGAGGCCTGTTAAGTCACGAGGAGTTAGCATAATGAAATTACGTGCTCAAATTGGAATGGTGCTAAACCTGGATAAATGTATCGGCTGTCACACCTGTTCAGTAACCTGTAAAAACGTATGGACAACCCGCGAAGGGGTTGAATATGCATGGTTTAATAATGTTGAAACAAAACCGGGTATTGGTTATCCGCGCGACTGGGAAAATCAGGATAGATGGAATGGTGGCTGGGTTCGCCTTGGCAATGGAAAAATAAAGCCAAAACTTGGTGGTAAATTCCGTATTCTTTCCAAAATATTTGCCAACCCCGATCTGCCGGAAATTGATGATTATTACGAGCCTTTCACATTTGAATATGAAAGGCTGCAAAAATCACCTGAGGTCAATACACCACCTACGGCCCGCATTCATTCGGTGCTTACCGGCGAGATGATGGGTAAGCCAGAGTGGGGCCCTAACTGGGAAGAACTTCTTGGCGGTGAATTTTCAAAACGCTCCGAAGATTATAACTTTAAAGACATTGAAAAAGAGATATACGGCGATTACGAAAAAACATTTATGATGTATCTGCCGAGGCTCTGTGAACATTGTCTGAACCCGGCTTGTGTCGCTTCGTGCCCTAGTGGTGCGATCTATAAACGCGAAGAAGACGGCGTTGTGCTTATTGACCAGGATAAATGCCGCGGTTGGCGTATGTGCGTCAGTGGCTGTCCTTATAAGAAGATTTACTTTAACTGGAATAGTGGTAAATCGGAAAAATGCACCTTTTGCTATCCACGCCTCGAATCGGGGGATCCGACAGTATGCTCGGAAACCTGTGTTGGGCGTATTCGTTATCTTGGTGTTTTCCTTTATGATGCTGATAAAATCGAAGCCGCTGCATCCGTTGAAAATGATCAAGATTTATATCAGGCGCAGCTTGATGCTTTCCTCGATCCTGCCGATCCGGCGGTTATTGATGAAGCTAAAAGGATTGCCATGCCGGGTAGCTGGATTAAAGCCGCTCAAAACAGTCCGGTTTATAAAATGGCCAAGGAATGGAAAGTGGCATTCCCGCTTCATCCTGAATACAGAACTTTACCGATGGTATGGTATATTCCGCCACTGTCGCCGGTTCAATCGGCTCTGGAAGAAGGCAAGCTTTTATCCAATGGTGCGGTTCCTAAAACAGATGATCTGAGAATCCCGGTTAAATATCTAGCCAACATGCTTACAGCCGGTAAAACAGAACCTGTGGATTTTGCCCTGAGGCGGATGATGACTATGCGTGAATATATGCGTGAACTCACTGTTGAGGGTACTAAAAACCATGACCTTCTTGCAGAGGTAGGCCTTGATGAAGATACTGTTGATGACATGTACCGCATTATGGCTATTGCCAATTATGAGGACCGCTTCGTCATTCCGACAAACCACCGTGAATATGCCGGCAAAACACCATTTGATAATGATATCGCCTTCGAATCAAGGGCGTCATGCGGGTTTAGCTTTGGTAATGACTGTTCCGGCGGTGAAGGTCGAATTAACTTGTTCTCCTCACCAACTCACAGAAATACCATGAGTGGTAAAGTAAGGAGAGAAAGATGAGAACCTTTAAAATAATAGGTATGTTGCTTTCTTATCCGAAGCAGCCGCTGATAGATAATATGGCAGAAATCGAGCAGGTGCTTAAATCAGAGGCCCTGCTGCCCACGCGGGCAATGAAAAAACTGCTCAAATTCACCGAATATGTCAAGCAGAGCGATTTATACGAATTACAGGAAGAATATGTGGAACTGTTTGATAGAGGGCACGCCCACTGTCTGCATATGTTTGAACATATCCATGGTGAAGGCCGCGATCGCGGTCAGGCCATGGTAAACCTGATCGAAAGTTATGCCGAACGCGGCTTTTATATGGCTGAGGGCGAACTTCCCGATTATCTTCCGCTCTTTTTGGAATATTTATCATGCTGCCCTGCCGAGGAAGCGATTGATCTAATTGGTGATCCGATAAATGTTGTCGCCACCATTGGTGTTAAGCTGAAAAAGAGAGACAGTCTTTATTATATTTTGTTTGAAGCCATGCAGTCTCTGGCCAAAGTAAAAGCGGACAGTGACGTAATTGCGGCAGCAACAGCCGCCGAACTTGAAACGCAGTCGCTGGAAGAATTGGACGTGGAATGGGCCGAGGCCGAAGCGTTTGATAATTCTACTGAATGTGGTAGCTCCCAAGTATTAGCTTACCCGGAACAAAATTCAGCTCAACTCTCACAACCTTCTGGAGGAGCAAACCAATGACCTCAGAATTTTTCTCATATTTTGATCTCACCGCCTTTTTCGAGTATTTCAACCAGTTCTTTTTTGGTATCTATCCCTACATCTGCATTATGATGCTGATTGGTGTTTCGATCATTCGTTATGACCGCGAACAATATACCTGGAAGGCCGGCTCAAGCCAGCTGCTGCGCGCCAAAGGCATGCGCATGGGCAACAACCTGTTTCATATTGGCATCATCCTGCTTTTCTTTGGCCATTTAATCGGCCTGCTGCTGCCGGAAGCTATCTATCACTATTTTATCACGGCGGGTCAAAAGCAACTTATGGCCATGATTGCCGGCGGTATATTCGGAATCACCTGCTTTATCGGTCTTAGTATCCTTTTGCATAGAAGGCTTTTTGATAAACGGGTTCGGGCTACCAGCCGTTTTTCCGATATTGCCATATTGGTCATGCTTTATATTCAGGTGATTATAGGACTTGTCACCATTCCTTATTCAGCACAGCATATGGATGGCTCATCAATGGTACTTCTGGCCAACTGGGCCCAGCATATCGTCACATTCAGACCCGGTGCGGCCGATTTTATTATGGATATATCAGTGGTTTTTAAACTTCATCTTGTTCTTGGACTTACCACCTTCCTGATCTTCCCGTTCACCAGACTTGTCCATGTGTTAAGCGTGCCGATAAAGTATCTGTTCAGAACAGGTTATCAAATCGTGCGCCGCAGATAAGGAAATATATATGCCGGTTTTTGTAAATAATGTGGAAATAAGTGATGATGATGTCCACACAGAAATGCAGCATCATCAGGCCGCAACAATGGAAGAAGCACGGGGTGATGCGGCCCGTGCCCTGGTCGTAAAACACCTGCTCCTGGAAGCGGCCGTTGATCAGGAGTTCACATCTGCTGAAAAACTTGAAGGTCTGGACAATGAAAGTGAAGAACGGATCATTGAAGGGCTGATTGACAGCATCATTAAGGTGCCCGATGCAGATGATGAAACATGCCAGCGCCATTATGATAAATTTCAGCAAAGCTTTGTGGATCAAAAAACCGGAGAACTTCTTCCTTACGATATGGTGAAAAACCACATCAAGACCTATCTGGAAGATATGGGCCACATGGCGGCCCTTAGAGCCTACATTGATAGCTTAATGGATAAGGCACAAATCGTCGGCCTCGCGTAAAAATCTTAATTTGAGGAAATAGCATAATGAATATTATGTTATTTCTTCAAACGCTTCAGCCTCCCAATTATATTCACTTAAATTGCCGCTTTTAATATCGAAATACCAGCCGTGTAATTGTAACGCGCCTTCTTGAATGGCGTCCCTGACCCACGGAAAGGTTGCCAGATTATTGAGCGATATAAGAATAGCCCGCTTTTCACAGACGGCTACCCGTGACGCTTTGCTTAGGGAAACCCTTTCAGGCTCGGTAAAGTCATTGGAGGCCGCAGGGTTTCCCTTGCAACCCCGGCTTCAGACTCATATCCGAAAATACGGACTTAGACTTCTAAAGCTCGGAGCAGCTTTCTAACATTAGAAAGCTCCATCTTAATTCTATAAGCTATAAGGAACTACGCACCTGATTTCAATCAAGCGCGAAGCATTAAATAGCTTGCGCATGTTTCTTCTCTACAGGTTGCCAGTAAGCATCAAAACAAGCGCCGATAAGCCGCGTGAAGGGTGTAGCTGGTATAACGGGGGACAGAAAATCATACTTATCCAGCGAAGCCATTACTTCTTTGTCTATAACGACACTCATATGTATCTGCCCTTATTCTAGGCCAATAAGATACTTAGCCAAAATAATTGTGCCCACAAAGAAGAACAACAGAAGATAAACCATAAAGGATTTATCACTGCGCAAAGAGTACTCCCACTTCCCTTTAAATTTATTACCTACTGTTCTCATGGACTGATATGGGCGCACAAAGTAATTAATCGGCACTGTCAGTACATGAGCCAGTTTTGTAAACGGGAAATATCCAGCCAGAGTTATCGCCAGAAATACATGAATCTTTGTAAGCAGACTTGCAGCTTCCATAAGCTCTGGATCAGGCGCAAATACCCATATACTGACGAACCATGGTGATACCGCGTAAACCATACCGAAAATATCCTGTATTGCGTACTGGTAAAGAGCGACCCCCAAAATAGCAATCAGGAAGATATGAATAATGTAATCATCCGGCTGGCTCATAGCTTTGACTTCAGGAACGGTAATTCTGCGTAACAAGGCAATCCCTGAACCGGCTATTGTCATCAGACCGCCGCCAAAGGCCGCATATCTGAAGAATTCAGTCCAGGTCTCTTCAAATGTTATACCGCCGACAAAACCGGCTATATGCCCGGCAAAGACAAGCAATATCCCCCAATGCATCAGCAGCATTGATACACCAAGCAACTTTCTACCGAATATACCACTGGCCCGCGTAGTGATGCTATATGGCCGGTATCTCATGCGTATGATAGGGATAAGAAAAAACAATGTGAAACAAATATACGGGTAAACACCCCAGAGGAAATTATTCATTATGCTTGCTCCTTTTCTCTTTCATCATCGCTTAGGAATTCATATTCACATCCGGAACATGAAATATCCTTTGGTGGGTTTTCATTAGCGGGTGGCATCCATGCCGGCAGGTCTTCCATTAGGGCAAGATCTTCTCCTAATATGACCACTAGCGCCTCAATCAATGATCCATAAGGACTTTCATATTTTTCTAATGATTCCAGCATAGCAGGCAGTCCAATGAGCAAATGGTGCTCCATAAAACGACGGCGTATACCAATACTATCCTTTTCTTCCTGAGCAAGGCTCACGGACAAGAAGTTCAATATAACTGGAAGATAATCTGCCAATTCCTTGCCATTTAGCTGGAAACCAAAATGGTTATAAATGCCGGACAGCTCCATCATATAGTTATTACGACCAGACATGCCGGCACCTCTACATGAATTAGGCTCATCAAATAGGTAAGTGCCAAGATAAAGAGGACATGGAGGCGTTATCTCTAGTGTATTGATATATTCATCATTAGAAGTCGATGCCGGATTTTTTAGAAAATCTTTTATAGGTTTCCTGATTGATTTCGGATAGTTCTTTACATTTTTACGCTCTGCATCAACCCATTCATTGTCCCTTGCTTCCGGGTAAATGAATAGTTCCTCAAGCAGTTTGTAACATGATGAAATCATTTCTTTATTCATGGCCATATCTCCTAACTCCCTACAACATCGCGTTTACCATGGAAGGATTCCCTGCGTTTAGGGGCTTTTCCAGGTGCAAGTTCATCAAATCCAGCGTACCCACGTTCAATATAAGGAGCTGTAGACGTTGATTTTTCCCGTTTTGACGTAGCAATGACAAACCGCTCATGGAAGTGGGCAAGGGCCAGAAGCCTGTGCATATCACGGGCGTCCTGTACACTTAATCCGGCAGCTTCCAAAGGTGCTACATCAGCCACTCCCTCCACACGTTCTGAACGTCTGAAACTACGAACGGCCAGTTGGCGTTGTAATGCTTTTTCTACTTCAGCCTCATTTCCGGCAGAAAGCATTGATGCCAGGAATTTGATCGGGATACGGAATGCTTCAAGACTAGGCAATACATTGTCACCATCAATCATATCGTAATGATCACGTCCATTTTCACCTTCCACGGCTGTCCTGACCGGACTTTCCGGCGGTATGTAGAACAAGCTTGGCATAGTCCGGAATTCGGGGTGAAGTGGCAGAGCAATCTCCCATTCTTTCACCATTTTGTAAACCGGAGAACGACGACAAGCATCAAGCCAGTCTTCCGTTACACCTTGTTCCAATGCCTCCTTGATAACTTCCGGATCATTCGGATCAAGGATAATGTCACGCTGATACTTGACAAGGTCTTGTTCATTTTCTGTATTCGCATACTCTGCGATCTTATCCATATCATATAGAAGCGGCCCCATATAACGAATGCGTCCGGGACAAGCATGGAAACATGCTGGTGGTTGCCCTGTTTCCAGTCGAGGGAAACAAAGAATACACTTTTCTGACTTACCGGTACGCCAGTTATAATACACCTTTTTGTAAGGGCACCCGGATATACAGTAACGCCATGCACGGCACCTTTCCTGATCTATCAGAACTACGCCATCTTCTTCCCGTTTATAGGCAGCACCACTAGGGCAGGCCGCCACACAAGCCGGATTAAGGCAGTGGTTACAAATACGCGGCAGATACATCATGAATGAATCACGGAATTGCAGCATCGCCAGTTTTGCTTCCGGTGTCATATCCTTGAAGTTATGATCCAGCTCGCCAGAGCCACCTTCATAATAACCAGCACCATTATCTTCCCAGTTCACCGCATATTCGATGTCGATGTCCTCTTCCCCGGTAATCATGGATTTAGGACGTGCCACTGGTTGGGAATATTTGGTAGATTCTTCGGAATGAAGGTCTTCGTAAGTATAAGTAAACGGACCCTTACCGTAATAATCTTCCATCTGAGGCAAAACAGGATTGTAGAAAAGGTTTAGCATTTCCCAGAATTTTGACGACACCCGTAGAGCAGGGCCGACACTATTTGCTTTATATTGCCAGCCACCACGATATTTATTCTGGTTCTCCCATTCTTTTGGGTAACCAATGCCGGGTTTGGTTTCGACATTGTTCCAGAACATATATTCCGCACCTTCACGGTTGGTCCAAACATTCTTACAAGCAATCGTACAGGTATTACAACCCAGACATTTATCCAGATTAAAGACCATGGCCATTTGTTGTTTAATAAGCATTTCTATGATCTCCCACTTTTATTGTCTGGTTGATTTTCCGGCAGGTTCTTCAAATCATCCGCCGTTAAATCTTTTTCCTGATAGATAACTTTTCTACCATCTGCCTCTAAAGGCTTCTTGCGGATAAGCACAGCACAATCCCGCTCAGATGGACTGGTTCCCCAATAATTTAGGAAGTAAGTCCAATTCGCGTATCCACCGACCATTGTTGACGGGTTCATCATGATACGTGTGCAGGCATTATTATTACCGCCGCGGAAGTCTGTAACTCCGCGTTCCCGGGCAAGAGATGAAAATGGAACAGCTATATGACGCTCGGAAGAGTGATACATGATCGCCATATCCCGTGGGACTGTAGCTGTCACAACCGCCCGAACGACGGAAATACCGTTCTCGTTATATACTTCGACCCAGTCATTATCATCAACGTCAATTTCTTTTGCATCCTTGTCATTGATCCAGACAACCTGGCCACCACGGAACATATTGAGCATTTGCCATGTATCCCAGAACATACTGTGGATCGACCATTTCCCGTGTGGGGTAATAAAGCGGAAGACTTTTGATTTTTCAGCTGCTTCTTCAACGTTACAATCACCGATCTTGACCATATCAATTGGCGGTTTGTAAGTAGGCATGTTCTCACCCAGCTCACGATATATCCTGTGATCGTAATAGATTTCCTGACGACCAGTCAGAGTATGCCACGGCTTTAATGTCTCTATGTTTAAAGTCCATGGGCAATAGGTCCTTCCGGCGCTTTCTATCGCTGACCAGTGTGGAGAAGTCAAACTTCGCCTTGGTTGTGAAATAAGGTCAGGATAATGGTGACGTATCTCACGTTCTGGCTCTACCAACTTGGCAAGAGGCAGACCAGTTTTTTTCTCCAGTCCTTTAAATATTTTATGAGAAAGTTCGCCGTCACTTTCCGGTGAAATACGCAAGATCACTTCGCAAACCTGTTTGGCATCTTCTAAAGAGACACGACCGTTTTTCTCACCGACCAAGTAGCTTTCTTTTAGCTCCTCACATTCCTCTGTGAGGTCGGTTTTAATGCCTTTTGCACCATAGCCATTTGGTTTGCAGACATTAGGACCAAAGGTCGTATATTTCTCCAGTATCTTGGTGTAATCGCGGGTTACAATTTTAACATTGGGGAAGGTCTTGCCAGGTATTGGCTCACAATCACCACTTTTCCAATCCGTCATTTCACCCATTGGCTGGGCCAACTCATCAGGACAATCCGTAATCATAGGTGTCATGACCAGATCTTCTATAGGCTCAGGAAGATGCACCTCGGCAAGTTCACTGATTTTAGCAGAAATGGCCTTGAAGGCGTCCCAGTCATGTTTGGATTCCCATGAAGGATCATGCGCTGGAGTAAATGGATGGAAGAATGAATGTAAATCCGTACAGGTTAGATCATATTTTTCATACCAGTGCGCCGCCGGAAGAACAATGTCCGAATAGTTAGCAGACGAGTCCATACGAATGGTCAAATTGTAGACCAGATCAAGTTTACCGATTGGTGCTT
>Ga0233449_1000521_pt1 | contig 44936 bp, 42 predicted proteins | sample SI_124_October20_FD_183012 | JGI IMG/M metagenome (GOLD analysis project Ga0233449, IMG submission 183012) | Seawater microbial communities from Saanich Inlet, British Columbia, Canada - SI_124_October2016_200_MG | ecosystem: Environmental > Aquatic > Marine > Inlet | place: Canada: British...
TGATTATATCGAGTTTTTCTACAATCCAAAGAGAAAGCATGGTAACAACGGATTGTTGTCACCGATAGATTTTGAACAACAAACAATAATGAAGTCATAAAGTGTCTAACAAATCAGGGGCACATCAAGCAATCCTTTTGTTTTACTTATTTTACTCATAATATTTTATTCCCTTATTTGTTAAAACCATGTCCATAGGTGTATTTATTATTATATTTTTTAGTTCGTTGTCTTAATTTTTCTTGATGTAAAAAGTATAAAGATCACCTTCTTCATTAGCTTCGAGTAACTCATGCCCCGTTGTGCGACAAAAAGCTTCGAAATCAGGAATAGATCCAGGATCTGTCGCAATAATTTCAAGGACTTCGCCAGTTTCAAGAGCTTTAAGTGCTTTTTTTGCTTTTAAAATAGGCAAAGGGCAATTTAAGCCTTTCGCATCTAATGTAGAATTTGCATCCATAGTAGTATTTTTCCCTAATTAGCTATATTTTGTTGATATAGGTTTATAAAAATTCATTTAAATAAATAGATTGATATCTGATTTTAAAGCGCGTTCCATATACGTGGCAGCACCACCTAGAGTGACGCCGTCAATCATTTCATCAATATTATATTCAAAAAGGTCCATTGTCATTTGACAGGCGATCAGTTCGATGTCTGCTTCAACGGCAAGTTCACGAAGCTCTTCGATAGAGGCGACGCCTTTTTTCTTCATCATATTTTTCATCATTATCGTTGCACCGGCAGTGGCACCCGGAAGTGCAGCCATTATATTTGGCATTGCCATATGTCCACCCATCATTGGCATTTCCATAGCAGGGTTGCCAAGCGTGGTAAGTTTCAAATCAAGTTCTTTTTTGAGAAGCGGCAGACCGTAAAATGTAAAAAACATTGATACATCAACGCCCATTGCCGCTGCCGTCGTTCCTAAAATCATCGGTGGATATGCCCAATCCAGTGAACCTTTAGTCACTATGATCGACATTGATTTTGCGTTGCTCTCACTCATATTGTTCCCTTTATTATTAGTTTTTAATTATACGAATAATTATGTATATTTTTACATGCATACATTCTAATGTATTAAATTATAGTATTATAATATACCATTGTTATGGTTTAATCAATACACTAGTGTCTATTTGATAGGATTCCAAAAATAAAAATCTCATTTATTATTATTTTAAAAATGAGAAGTCATAATTAAACTTTTGAAAGGAAACTGTTTTTCTGTAACTATTAAAAATTCATAAGTTACGCATTGAAGATAATATATTTTTTAAATAGCAGGCAGATATTTATAATTTGTCAAGGTATGTTTAAATATTAAATAGGTTAAAGACCATTATATTCTATAGAGTCGTGCAATATTTTAAAAATATAGTTATAGATTAACAGAAAAGGGAAAGCATGGATAAGCCAACATTAAGGGTATTAGATACTGATTTTGGAAATTCGCGGAAGCATTTTTCGTTTGGAAAAGCAATGGTGGATCATCATAAACAATCGAAGCAACCTGATACACTACGCTTTATGCATTTTAAACCTACCGTCATCTTAGGGCGGCATCAGGTGCTGCATGATGAAGTGAATGTGGATTATTGCCTTAATAATAATATTCAGATCGTACGCCGTTTAACCGGGGGCGGGGCTGTGTTTCTCGATCCGGGTCAGCTTGCCTGGGAACTTTGCGTAAGCAAGAAAAATATCGGCTCTGGTGATTTATCGGAAATCACTAAGATATTATGTGGCGCCGCTGCTGGCGGGCTTAATAAATTAAATATTGATGCGAAATTTCGCCCTAGAAATGATTTAGAGGTTGATGGAAGAAAAGTCGGCGGCACCGGTGGCTTCTTTGATGGCGACACGCTCTTTTTCCAAGGGGGGGCATTGGTTGATATGGATGTGGAAAATATGAAAGCATCCCTTAATATCCCTGTGCCAAAATTAAGTAAAAGAAATCTCGAATCCGCAGGTGACCGTGTCATTACAGTAAGGGAGTTACTTGGGCCTGACACGCCGGCTCTGCCACTTTTTAAGGAGGCGCTGGTTGAGAGCGTGTGCGAAACACTTGGGCTTAAAGCTGATTATCAGGAATGCTCGGCTTCAGAACTTGTCCTTGGCGATCAATATTATGACGAAGAAATTGGCCAGGATGAATTTGTTCATGAAATTGATCGGTTAATAGCAGGCGACGTGGTTAAGCGCGCGACGATTAAAACGCCGGGTGGCTTTATAACAACTTCCTTTAAATTAAAAGGGCCAAAACTTGATATCATTGCAGAAATATTTTTTCACGGTGATCTTTTCGTGTCGCCGCCGCGTGTTCTGTTTGATCTAGAGGCGCATTTAAAGGGCGTTTTCCTGCCCGATATTGAAGCCGCCATTGATGAATTTTTTAAAGAAACAAAGATTAATATGATGAGCATTCAGCCGGAACATTTTGTTTCAGCCATCAAAGACGCGCTAAAGGGCGAGTAAGCATGAAATACCTAACTGTAATACAGCATACATCCGCTGAATATCTAGGTCTTATGGAAGACCATTTGGAAGGGAGGCGTGTTCGTTTTAATTATTGTCGCCCGTTCGTGGAAGGGACGGAAATTCCTCATCAGGATGTGGTTGGAGACGGGCTTGTGCTACTCGGCGGTGGGCCGTGGGGCTCAGCAGGAACGCGCGATGTACCAACGCTCAGTGAAGAAATAAATCTTGCTAAATCCTGTTTAATGATGGGCCTTCCTGTAATTGGCATTGGCGTTGGGGCACAAATTCTGGCGATTGCGTCTGGCGGTGGCTCATCAAAGGCTGCTTTATCTTCTAGTGTAGGGATGGCGCATAGAATTAGTGATGATGTGCTGGCGGGATTTTTGCCTGAAAAATATCCTCTGGTTAAATATATGCGCGATAAACCAGTGTTAAGCTCATATGCTAAAATACTAGCCGTTGATGATGACGGCGAAGCTGCGCTTTTTCAAGTAGGGGAGAATAGTTTTGGTTTTGTCGGCCATCCGGGGATAAAGCCGGCGATGCTTGAAGATCTTGTTATGGAGTTTGAAGAGGCTCCTGAAAATTCAGGCGAATCATTACAGAAAATAAGATCAATTGTTCCTGAAATTGAGGACAGTTTGGTGTCGATAATGACAGGAATTGTTCAGATGACAGATATTATGATTGATAAAAAATAGTCAAAAGTCCCCGTTTCGTGTATGATAAGTCGATATTTTTCTTTTTATTTTTTACCATTGTATTTTTATATTATAACATTATAATAAACACCGATACAAAATATATTAACACCCAACGATGCACAAAGTTATTAAGCATAAAAGTTTGAATTTAATTCAATCATAAAAATTGGGAAATAAGCAAAGGGAATTAAGAATGGCTGACAAGCTGGTTATCGTCATGTTGAATACTGACCCCAATAATCCTGAAGAGCTGGGCGCGCCTATATTTCAAGCGTCTGTTGCAGCAGCAATGGAATATGAAGTTGAAGTGATTTGCACAGCAACCGCGGGCAGGTTGATGAAAAAAGGCGTCGCTGAAAATCTTTATGTTAAAGAGGGCTCACCAAAATCAGTATATAGTTTTATCCAGGATGCTCATGAAGCGGGAGCGGTATTTTATTGCTGTTCGCCAAATCTCGACCTGTTTGATATGACTAAGGATGATCTCATTCCAGAATGTTCTGGTGTGGTTGGCGGTGCATATCTCATTGAGCAGATTATGGAAGAAGACGATACGAGAGTTCTTACTTACTAATCTTAACAATAAATATAATGGGTAAGAGTAATAATTATGGATAATTCAAGTTCCACACGCGTACAGGAATTTATCGGCGACCCGCTTTCAGATGAGCCGGAAATTGACCGCGAACATTTAAAAGAGGTCTTTGACGATATTCAGGGCGATATGCGTTATGATCATGATTTGAATGGTTGCCTGAATTGCGGCATATGTACCGCAACATGTCCCGCAGCTCATTATTATGACTTTAGCCCAAGGGAAATTGTCCAGCTTCTCTGGACAGAGAACCTTGAAGGTATTTATGCTGCCATGCAGGAAAAAATATGGTCCTGCGCTCAGTGTTATACATGTGCCGCGCGCTGCCCGTTTGGTAACTCTCCTGGTGGGCTGGTAATGATTATGCGTGAGGCCGCTATTAAACATGGCATGGATTCAGCAAAATCAGTTCTAAGGCCTTTTAGTCGGGTAATGCTTAAATTAATCTCTACGGGTAACCAGCTTGCCCCTGATATGATTAATGCTGATCACTTTCCTGATTGGGGCCCAAATATTTCAAAAGTCGACGCGCCACTTGATTTGCTGCGTCAGGCCATTCCAATGCCGACCCTCAATACGACAAAAACCGCGTGGGAAGTTAATTTAAAAACATCCGTCGAATTATTCACTATTTGGGAAGAGACCGGCGTTTTAGATCAGCTTGAAACGATTGATGAAAATCTTTTTGATGTAATCGAAGATTTTATGGAAGAAAAGCGCGAAGATTTAGAAGATTGGGAAGAAGAACAAGAGGAAGATGACGATGATGAATAATGTCATATTTCAAAGTGTAACGAAGGAGATGTTAAGGTGACCTCAATAGACGATAATGATGGCAAGAGCCTGACCGGCCACGGTGATGAATGGCGTGACACAAATTTGTCAGCCCATGACGCCCGTGTGGCAACCAATTGGGTCGAACAAAAAATTGACCGTCGTTCAATGCTGACCAATAAGGATCGGGTAGCAGATGATCGTGACATTATGTGGCAGCTTGAAAAAGACGGCGAAATAGTCGTTCACCGTGTTAATGACGGAAACAAACCGTCCATAGCCAAAACTCTTTATGGTTGGGACAAAAAAATCCCGACAGACCGCTTGTGGCACCATAAATCATGTGGCCAGTGCGGAAATATTCCCGGTTATCCAACCTCGCTTCTTTGGATGATGAATGAGATGGATATTGATTATCTTGATGAAACGGATCAGACATCCTGTACCGCATGGAATTATCATGGCTCAGGAATTGGCAATATTGAAAGCCTAGCTGCGGTATTTTTACGTAATTTCCATCAGGCCTATGTTTCTGGGCGCCCACAAGGACTTCCCGACGGGCATTTTTTCCCACTCGTTCATTGCGGTACTTCATTTGGTAATTATAAAGAAGTTAGAGGATATCTGCTTCATTCAGCTGAACTGCGTGAACGTGTTAAAACGATACTTGGCAAGCTTGGCCGTTTGGTTGATGGTAAACTTCTTATTCCTGAAGAAATAGTGCATTATTCAGAATGGGTCCATGTAATGCGCGGTGAAATAGCCAATCGTCAGGTTATTGATTGTGCCGGTATCCGTTCCACTATTCATCCGGCCTGCCATGTTTATAAAATGGTGCCGCAGGATGTGATTTATGATGATGACGTGCTTGATGGTAACCGTGTTGCTGTTTCAACGGGTATCATGGAAAGCCTGGGAACAGATGTTATTGATTATTCTACATGGTATGATTGTTGCGGCTTTGGCTTCCGTCATATTATTTCGGAACGTGAATTTACCCGCTCTTATGCCATTGACAGAAAGTTGCGAGTGGCGGTTAATGAAGCTAAGTCCGATGTTATGATCGGCCATGATACGGGCTGCGTAACGACACTCGATAAGAGCCAATGGATCGCGCAGGCGATGGGCGAGAAAATTGAACTTCCTGTTATGGCGGATATACAGTTTGCAGCACTGGCTTGCGGTGCTCATCCTTATAAAATTGTCCAGTTGCACTGGCATGCGTCTGCTGTAGAAAACCTTCTTGACAAAATGGGTATTGACCAAAAAGCTAAAATGGCCGAGTTCGAACAATATCTCGAACAGGTTAAAGCTGGCAATCCTGAATATTTATATGACCCCCGCAAGATGATTACATCTGGTCCGGGCTTTGAAAAGATTGAGCAAAATTCATGAGTAAACCATATTTAGTCGTTGGTGGCGGCCCTGCTGGCCTGTCTGCTGCACATTCACTAGGCATTTTAGGCGAAAAAGTAATTCTGGTCGAAAAAGAAGACCGCCTTGGCGGCGCCCCAATTCTTGATGGGTACGCCAAGCTTGTCCCAAGCGGTGAATGGGCCAAAGATGCTATTGGTTCTATGGTTGACCGGGTAACCGGCAACGATAATATTACCGTTCTTACCAGTACAACCGTTAAAGAGCAAAATGGCGCGGATGGCAATTTTGATGTGACGCTATCAAATGACGATACGTTAAATGTTGGGGCGATTATATTATGCACCGGCTTCACCCATTTCGATTCCGTTAATAAACCTGAATGGGGTTTTGGCACCTTCGAGGACGTCGTCACCACAACACAAGTCGAACAGATGATTTCTTCAGGTAGTGGCGTACGCTGTCCTTCCGATGGCCGTAAACCAAATCGTGTTGCTATATTGTTATGTGTTGGATCGCGCGACCGTCAAATTGGCCGCGAATGGTGTTCAAAGATCTGCTGTTCGGTTTCTGCCAATATAGCCATGGAAATACGCGAAGAACTACCGGATTGCCATGTCTATGTTTATTACATGGATATTCGTACATTCGGCCTGCTTGAAACCCACTATTATTGGAAAAGTCAGGAAGAGTACAAAGTAAAATATATCAAGGCCCGTATTGCCGAGGTTACTTCTGACGGCGAAAAATTAATTGTTAAGGGCGAAGATACACTTGTTAAACGTCCGATCACAATCCCGTTTGATATGGTTGTTCATGCGATAGGTATGGATCCTAATGTCGATAATATGCTGCTTAGTTCTGTATTTGATGTGAACCTTGAGCAACATGGCTTTATCGATAAAGGAAATGCGTATGGCTCGCTCGGTGCAACGACGCATACGGGTATTTTTGTTGCCGGTGCTGCGACGGGTCCTGAAACGATCGACGATTCAATTGCGCAAGGTAGCTCTGCTGCCATGTCAGCGATTGAATATACAAAATCCAATAGCTAATGAGTATGTGAATTGAAATTATTTGCCAGACAGAAAAAAGAAAGCGTGATTGAGGCCCCTGTGGTCCTTGACTTGAGCGGTGAAAACCTCAAGTTCGCTTTTGAACGTTTGCTCGGCGCCTGTGATGAGCAGGGCGGAATTGAACGTTTTTCTTATGCTTTGCAAGTACGTAGGGACGCTTTTAAGTCTTCGTTTAATTTCAAATCACCAACCATTCCTGGTACGGCAACATTTCAGGCATTATGCGCTTATATGCCAACCGTAAGACGGCGCATTGCGCCTTATATTGAGCATAGTGAAAAAAATAAAATATTAAAACAGGCTCTGTTAATCCTTCAGGATGGCGCGGAAAATGTTGTCGATGCGGATGAGCGCATTAATAAATTTTGCAGTGCCTTTCCAAAGGATAAAGAGCATCGCTGGGTGTGGGATTTAGCCTGTGAAATACTGCACGGCACTGACCCTGAACGCTATCCATTAATGTGCCGCTGGATATGGGATACATCAACCAATACCGGCGTGCTCCGGGAAATATGGTTTTCTGAAAATCTAGATCATGTAATTATTGACGTTTCAAATAATTTTGAAACCTTTATCGCCCTGAGGCAGGAACTAAGCAAATATTTGAGCGAGAACGGTGTTTATCGTGACATGTTGCAGGTGGTTGATTTATTACAAGCTCAAATTTATGCCGGTTATATTTGTGAACATGGCAGCACATACATCAGGGCAGATTTTACTAACCCTGAAGATCCAATGATGCATATTAGGCGCCTGCTTGGCCTTGATGGTGTATCGTCCAAAGGCAGATCACGGCTTAAAACTATTGAAGGCCAATCTGTTCAATTTGATACTAATAACTTTCTGAGTTGAGTGGGAGACATTAATGCCGATTCATGAGAAATCGTTGATCCGTCCGGAAAATATCAAAACCCATGATGAGCTTGTCATCGATGGTATTGATGTCTCTGGTCATTGGAGCACGTTTATTGAGAGCCGTGTAATTTCGGATTATAATGAAGCGCTACAGGAAGAAATTTCAGCGCTTCCTGGCGGTGAAAATATTCATCGCTGTTTTCAGTGTGGTTCTTGCACTAATTCGTGCACCGTTAATGCGCTCAATAGTGAATTTAATCCCCGTCACTGGATTTATCTAATCCGCCTTGGTATGGAAGAAGAACTCCTGCGTGATAAAGATATCCTGTGGCAATGCGTGTCGTGCAATAAATGTACTTATGCTTGTCCTCGTGATGTTGCACCAGAAGGTGTAATGAAAGCAGCTTCCCACTGGTTAGAGCTTAAAGGACATACGCCTAAATCTCCCTCTACATTGTTTGATACTGTGTTCACGGATCAGGTTATGGAAACAGGATTGATTGAAGAATCGCGTACTATTCGCGGTTTCTTTGGCCTTACCAATCAAAGTCTTACCCAAGGTTGGTTGATTGAAATGGTAAAACGCATGATACGTCATTTGCCCATTGAGATGCTCATGAAAATGGGGCTAGCTACTATTTTGCGTCCAAAAACAAAGAATTGGGATGCTGCAAGGGATGCCATGAGAGAATATACAGCTGAGCAACATGCACTGCATGCTAAAGCCTTAAAATTAGACCAAGTTACGCCCAAGGAGAATAATTGATGTCGGACGAAAGAGAAAAATATAAAAATGTAGCCTATTATCCGGGCTGCGCTCTTGAAGGCACAGGACATGCTTATAATAAATCCACCAAGGCGATCGGCAAAGCACTGGATTTAGGACTTGAAGAAGTAAAAAACTGGAACTGTTGCGGCGCAATGGAAGTCAAAAACATTGATCCTAAACTTCAGACCTATTTGTCATCAAGGGTGATGTCAATTGCCAGCAATGAAATGGACCATGATGTTGTTATGGCCCCTTGTAACGGCTGTTATCATAATTTGAAAAAAGCTGAATATGAACTGGAAAATGATCAGGAAGCTGTAGAAGTAGTCGACCAGATTTCAAATAAAGCAGGACATGAAACCTATAAGGCTGGCGAAATTGAAACGATCCATGCGCTTGACTGGATTAAAAAAGCCGTCGGTGAAGAAGAGCTGGAAAAGAAAATCAAGGGCGGTCTTAAGGGCTTGAAAGTGGCTAACTATTATGGCTGCATGTACACTAGACCGCGAAATATTTATCCTGAGAAAGATCAGGGTGAGGGTAGCGAGAGCACTTTAAAACCTCATTATATGGATGACCTTCTGGCAGTGGCCGGTGCTGATAATGTTGAATTTCCATTAAAAACGGCTTGCTGCGGTGGTGCCCATACACTCTCTGATAGTGATACTTCGACTAAACTGGTTCTAAATATATTAATGGCTGCGGAAGCTTCCGGTGCGGAAGTAATTGCAACGGAATGTCCTACTTGTCACACTGGGCTTGAAATGCATCAAATTCGCGCTGAAAAGATGTTTGGCAAGAAAACCAATGTGAAAATAGTATATTTTACTCAGCTTCTTGGTATGGCCCTTGGGCTTAGTAAACGAAAAGTCGGTTTGCAAGAAAATATATCAGATAGTTACGCACTTATGAAAGAGAAGGGCATCGCATGATGAGCGTCGGCGAAATGGCTGTGAAACTTGACGGCGAACTGATGTCGGCTTCTGATATGCTTAGCCTTGGGGAGCAGACATTGGAGCACTGGATTACGGCCCGCGACCTTGAGCCGACTGATAAAAATAAAGAAGGATTTCGCCTGTTAGCATTGCACCGCCAAGGCGCCAAAGGGGACCCAAGTTTTAATGCATGCAGAGAAACTTGCCGTGAACTCGTATATTATTATAATTTAATAACACTTGACCCGGAGCATGTTGAAACCTTACAAAGGCTTAACATGATGAAATTAATTACGAGCCATCTTTATTATTTCATTACGGGGAAAATGGAACAATCCCAATTGGGGGAGTTTTGTTGTTCATCTAAACCTATAAGATCTAAGCTTGATGGTCAGATTAACTAAAGGAGTTTCTGAAAATGCCTAATGTACGTGGTTGTGATTTGCCGGATGATTTACTTTATGATGTAGAAAATCATATGTGGTTTCGCGAAGTTGATGGCGGAAAAGTTCAGCTTGGAATGACTATGGTTGCTACGGCACTCGCCGGACAATTGGTTGCATTTACAGGTAAGAGAGTCGGAAAGAAAATTAAAGCTGGTAAATCGGTTGGAACGGTTGAAAGTGGTAAATGGGTTGGTCCTGCCAAATCAGCTGCTGCTGGTCTTGTCGCTGAACTTAATCAGAATCTCGTTAATAATCCAAGCATTGCAAATGATGATCCTTATAATGAGGGATGGATGGTTGTGCTTGAGCCAGAAGATTGGCAGAACGTGAAATCCTCACTGGTACTCGGGTCTGATGTAACGGGGCCTTACGAAGCAAAAATGGATGCTGATAATTTTGCCGGTTGCGGGGCTTGAGACAAATATAATTAATTGAGAATTGTAGAACTAAAGGCTATTAATATGAGTACAAGCACTACAAATATGGTTGAAGGCGAGATGAATATTGAATTACTCAAATCTCACGCTAAGAATGCAACCGAATTACTTAAAGTAATGTCAAATGAATGGCGCCTACTGGTGCTGTGCCATTTAATGTTTGGGGAAAAAAGTGTTAGTGAGCTAGAAGAATTGCTCGGTCTAAGTCAATCAGCTTTATCACAACATTTGGCCGTCCTTCGCCGTGAAAGACTTGTTCAAACAAGACGTAGTGCTCAGTCTGTTTATTATAGCATTGATAGTGAAGAAGTTGAGGCCATAATGGGTACTCTCTACGAACAATTTTGTAAAACCACCAACGCTTAATTCATTAAATCTTAATTCATTAAATCTTAATTCTGGGAAAATACCGAGATGACTGACTTTATCAAGCTTGCTGATGATTTTTATATCCATGGCCAAATTACACAAGAACATATTAGTCAAGCTTCTTCAGATGGCATTAAGACGATTATAAATTTACGTCCTGACGGCGAAAAGCCCGGGTACATTAATGCCCAAGACGCAGCAGACGTAGCAAAAAACAATAATGTAACTTATCATCATATCCCCGTTGCAATGACCGGCCCAAAGCCGGAGCAGGTTGCTTCATTTAAACAAACAGTGCAGGGCTGTGATGGTGCGGTTCTGGTTCATTGTGGCTCTGGTAAACGGGCTGCTATTCTCTGGGCTCTCTCAAATAAAGGCGCACTGACTGCAGACGAAATTATATCTGCATGCGCGAACTTTGGTCACGACCTTTCCAAACTAAGAGCCAATCTATAAGATAAATCCCCCCGTCTTAAGGGCTTTTCATAGTCTGAAATAAAGTTAAATTTAAGTCTTTTATATTATAAAAACGTATTATGCGAATATTCTAATATTTTAGTGATTTTTCACTCTTTTTATGTTATATTTTTGATCAACAAACTCATGCTCCTAAAAGCAGTATAAGTTTGAGAAAAAAATAACAAATATAAGGGAAAATAATATGTATATTAAGAAGTATATTACGCGAATTCTGCTGGCCTTTTTCTTGCTGGCCTTGCCAACGACGCTATTGGCTGCCGATGAAATTTACAAACCTTTTATTTTTGCCTATTCAAGTGAAAATGATATGGAAACCACTGCAGAAACTGTACGTGCAAAGTTAACAGAAGCAGGTTTTGAAATCAGTGGTGAGAATAGCCCCTATGAAGGCGTGCTAAACATTGTTGTGACCAACGCAGCACTACAAACCGCAAGTGCGGCCAGTGATTTTGGTACTTTTGCTGCAGCTCAAAGAGTGTTCTTAACAAAAATGGGCGACGCGGTACAGGTCAGTTACACTAATCCAAACTACATGGCACTAGCATATCGACTTGAAAGTGATCTAGTTCCAATTAAAGAAAGCCTTGTGGAAGCGCTTGGTACAGAAAAAGAGTTTGGATCTAAAAAAGGACTTAATGCCAAAAGGTTAACTAAATATCGCTACATGGGTTTTCCTATGTTTACAGAAAGATTTGATAAGCCTGACCTGCTCGCAACATATGAAAGCCATGAAGAAGCCGTAGCTAAGCTCGAAGAAGGACTAGCCGCAGATAGTGCAAACGTAACAAAGGTTTACAGAATTGATGTTCCGGGTACTTCAGACACTCTTTTTGGTGTTGCTATAGCAGAAGGAAATGGCGGGGATGATCACATCATGACTAAAATTGATTTTGAAGATACGCGCTCATCGGCACATTTACCTTATGAAATTCTGGTAAAAGATAATGAAATTTATGCCCTTGGTGCACGCTTCCGCATCGCGATAAGCTTCCCGGATTTAAAGATGGTTGGCAGTCATTCTTTTGCTGGCATTATGAGCGCTCCAGGTGCCATAAAAAAAGCATTGAAAACAGCGTCCGGTAATCTTAAGTAAAAAGGTCAGGCAATTACTGTTTCACGGGCTATGGCAAAGAATTGTAATTCTCCGCCTTCTCCGTCTAGCTTTACATCAAGCGGTGTTTTGATGCACTGCGCTTTATTCGCCGCTGATAAAGCCTGATCAAAATATGAATTATAAAGATTTTGCCGTTCAGTTAAGCTGAGCGGCTTTTTCTTTGCTGGAATGAGAGAAAATGCGCTCTCTATTGATAATTCAGGATTGATATTTACCGCCTCTTTATGGCTCCATAGGCCACTGATAGGATCAAAATTATATTGTGCTACAAAGCATTCACCATGTTCAGCAATAAATTCAATGGCTTTGATGATCATTTCCGTTTCAGCATCATCCATCGAATAATGAAAACCGAGCCGGCACCAGCCCGGTTTTATGCCATTGACACCCTTGCTGATTAGCGAGCGATATTTATTTGATAATGATTGATCAATATTGAGCAACCGGTGACCATAAGGCCCTGCGCAGGCACAGCCCGCACGGGTTTGCAAGCCAAACAAATCGTCCAGTAATGCTGTGACAAATTTTGGATGCAAATAAGAACCATTATTTGTGCGGATATTGAATGAAATAATGCAAACTCTTTTGCTCGGGTCCTGATTGCCAAGGATTTCAATCTTATCATTTTTCGCCCAGCGCCCAAAGGCCTTTGCTAACTGATCATTTTCGTATTCTTCAATAAGCTCCGTGCTAAGTGCATCTTTTAAGGAAAAAGCAAGCGCCGCTCTGAGCGTTTGTAAGATGCCGGGCGTTCCGGCCCGCTCACGCAGCTCTATTTCTGGGAAGAAGTCTTCCTCAGTTTTATTGACATATGAAACGGTTCCACCACCACTGATGCAGGGGCCAAGAGAGCTTTCATAAATAGATTTTTTAAACAGGAGTAAACCCGAAGAGCCCGGTCCGCCAAGAAATTTATGGGGCGAAATATAAACCGCATCTATTGATGGGTCTTCGCCTTCAGGATAACCGGTTGGGTTCATATTAATCTTCACATATGGTGCTGAGGCCGCATAATCAAAGCAAGCCAGCGCATCATATTTATGAAGCAGGCAGGCAATTTTATGAACTGGGCTGATGATACCAGTTACATTAGACGCCGCCGAGAATGAGCCTATGCGTAATCTGTTTTTATACTCATCATTTTGAAGTTCTTTTTCCAGCTGGACAAGGTCGATATTTCCCTCATCATCAAGCTCTATTTCAACAACAGTCGCCAGACTTGAGCGCCAGGAAACTTCATTTGAGTGATGCTCAAACGGTCCGACAAAAACAACCGGGCCGGTTTTATCCATCTGATTCTCAATAGCCTGATAATCTTCGTTAGAAACCGCACACTTCATTTGTTCTTTCATGCGCGCAAAGGTACTTGGCGGTATTGCCACACCAAGAATTTGCTGCAGCCGGTAAATAGCGGCCGTTGCCCCGTCGCCGCAGGTAATGACACAATCATCATCCGTTGCGCCGACTGATTTTTTTATACTGTTTTCTGCCTGATGAAAAAGTGCCGATGTGGTTCTGCCTGTCGTATCATCTTCGGTATGAGTGTTGGCATAGAGACGCTGAAGATCCATCATATAATTTTCAATAAACTCAAGCCCTCTACCAGATGCTGTGTAATCAGCATAGGTGACTATGCGTTCACCATATGGCGTCTTAATCATGCTATCGGTGCCGATAATATGCGGACGCAGTACATCAATTGACAGGGGCTGTTGATTAGATTTATTGCCGTCAAACCCGCTTAAAATATGATCAAATATTGACATCATGCAATTCCACTTTGTTAAGTCTATAATGAAGTCCATTAATGGAAGAATTATTCATTCAATATATACCCATATCGCCGAATAAACAAGCGCACCAAATTAGCATTTTTGTATAATATTTCTAACTTTATAGATATTTTAGAATATAGTTCTAATTACAACATTGAAAGATAGAAGGTAATATTCAACTTATTCTTGCCGAGAGGGATCATTCTTTTTGACCCAGAGCGGACCACTTAATTTCTTCTTCAATCCAATTAAGTTTATTATAGAGCTTTGGAAAGGCGTGTTCTTTAAGGATATTTTGTGCCGTAAAGGCAATCGTTGCTGGCAGATCACCGAATTCGTGTTTTCTGGCAATCAGTGAGATTTCTCGCCTGAATTTTCCTGTTTTCATTGGTATTATGCGCAAACGATCAAGCAAATGAATTTCCTGTAATAAACAAAGTGGTGTTGTCATGCACCAGCCCATACCGTTGGCCACGGCTTTTAATTGACCGGTGACGGTATCAAAACCGGATGACGATGGAAGGTTTAACCCCATTCTCTTAATTTGACTTTCAATGCGGCGTCCCATTGCGGAACGGGTCGTGTAGCGAATAAAAGGTATTTTTGACAGCTCATCAAAATCATCGGTTTGCCCCTTATAATCTGCAGGACAAACCAGTAAGAAAGGTTCAGAAAAAATATCATAATGCTCCATGCCGGGCACATCATCCAAATCGCGACTCGCCGTCACCAATATATCCACTTCATGGGATAAAAGTTCCTGATGTTGGTTAGGTGAATTGCCAGACCATATTTGGCAATTTTCGATCTGATCACGCAAGTCGCGGGTAACCAGATGGCCGATTGTATTGGCAAAGCTTTCAAACATGGCAATGGTCACATTGGAAAATGATTTTCGCTCTTTTTTACGAACTTCATTGAAGGTATTTTTTGCAGCCGTCAGCAGTGCGTTACCGTGTAAATACAGACGATCACCGGCCGATGTTAACGCCATCGGTCTAATATTACGATCAAATAGCCGGGTATCGGTAAGTTTTTCAAGCGACGCGATGGCCTGACTTACCGCTGATTGGCTAATGCCAAGGCGTGAGGCTGCTTGTGTCATTCCCCCCAAGTCGGCAACAAGCACGAATATTTGAATAGTGCGTAGATCAAACCCTGCTGGTAACACACGGATTTCCTCTTTATAATTATAACCCTGTTGGGCTTTCGCCCGTCAGGTCAGAGCATATCCATATTCTTCGGCTGAATCAATTACCCATGCGTAAAAGCTGTCAAAGAAGCTGCTGTAACTGAAAATAAGGTAATCATCATGCTGTAATTTAAACATAATTATACCGATTGAATGGATGCTGCTTTGCAACACACTCATCCCAGGCAAATCATCATCAGTTAGATTAATCGCGATCCCTTTATTGAGTAAGTTATCACTATTTTTTCCGTTAAGACTAATACCGCACCTAGAGTGGGATATATCAACGACGGAGGCGATGTCAGCGGAAAATAATTTTGATATTTCACTGCATAATAATTCATTATTGGAAAACATCATAAAATGCCCCGGTGAAATCACCGCAAAATAAATATCATTTTGAGAGATGAAATCCCCCACCACTGGAAGTGCATCAATGCCCAAAAAGGCAGCGAGAATTGCATCTGTTTTTTGTGCGCTATCTGGCCATGATTTAATTAAGACCATGCTTTGATAACGAACTTCTTTTATTGAAAGTTGATCAGACATATAATCTCTCCCCTTCTTTATCGTAAAAGTGCGGTTCTACGACAAGCACACTGTTACGTTCATTTTTTAAGGGGAAAGTGGCGGATAATGTGTTGCCGATTTGCGTATGTCCTTGTTTAATAAGAGCGAGCGCGATGAATTTTTCAAGCGCAGGGCTATAAGTGGTTGAGGTAACATGGCCAATATTTTCAGTGCCGTTTAAAACGTGTGATCCCGCCTTTAACGGCTTATGATCATGGGATATTAATCCAACCATTGTTTGGCGGCTTTGATCTATAAGTCCGCTGCGCTCTTTTAACGAGGAGCCGACATATTGCTTTTTGGATGAAGCCATTTTTCCAAGCCCTACATCGGCCATAGAAGTGCGGCCATCAAGTTCGGGGCCACTGATGTGTCCTTTTTCAATGCGTAAGGTGCCAAGGGCTTCTGTGCCGTATGGCGTGATATCAAAAGCTTCGCCAGCTTTCATAATTTCTTTCCAGACGGCAGTGCCAAAATGCGTAGGGGTATAAACTTCATAAGCACGCTCACCGGAAAATGAAAGTCTCGCTACCTTGACCGGCATATCACCAATTGATCCATCGGTGACACCCATGAAAGGCAATCCGTCTTCAGAAAAATCAACATCTGTTATAATTTTATTTAAGGTATCCCGGCTTTTTGGCCCTGCTACGGCCATGCCTGCCCATTGATCCGAGACGGAACTGACATGGACTTTTAAGTCGGGCCAATTGAGTGTTAAAAGTCGTTCCATCTGCGAAAGAACAGGTGCAGCGTTTGCGGTTGTCGTCGTCATAAGAAACTGTGTTTCCGATAAGCGCCATGAGGTTCCATCATCAAACATATAACCATCTTCACGCAGCATAACGCCGTAGCGCGCTTTACCGACCGCAACCTTTAAGAAGGCATTTGCGTAAATGCGATTTAAAAATTCGGCAGCGTCTGGCCCTTGAATATCAATTTTACCAAGACTGGTGACGTCTACTATGCCAACCGAATTTCTGACGGCGGTGGCTTCACGAATATAAGCATCCGTTAGTGTTTCGTCGGATTTTTTATAAACCCGTGGCCTGTACCAAATGCCAGCTTCGATCATTTCTGCACCGTGATCCATATGCCAGTTATGCATTGGCGTGCGTCTTACGGCGCTAAAATGATTGCCTATATCACGCCCGGCGAGCGTGCCAAGCGCAACGGGTTTATAGGGCGCACGAAAACGGGTTGTTCCGGCCTCGGGGATAGATATGCCGCGCAGTTCCGCCATGATGGCAAGCGCATTCATGTTGGATGTTTTGCCCTGATCCGCTGCCATGCCGAGCGTGGTATAACGTTTTAAATGCTCTACGGATCTAAAGCCTTCCGTGTGGGCAATGTTTAAATCGTTAACCGATACATCATGCTGAAAATCGACAAATTTCTTGGCCGATTTGTTGGATGATGGAATTACAGTAAGAGCGAACGGAATAGCGACGGGGTTTTGACCATTCACTTTTAACGCAGTCATATTTGATGGAGGCAATCCAAGCGCCTCTAGGCTTTCATTGGCGGCAGAAATGCCGTCTTCAAGGGATGCTTTTAGATCAAATGATCCCATAATCGCACCCGCGGCGAGCCAAGGACGATTTGCACGGCCCGGAATAAAGGACTGTATTTCATCATTAAATATCGCAGGCGTTCCCGTTTGACTGCATAAATTAATGGTCGGGGTATAACCGCCAGTTACAAGAAGCGCATCAACATTTATAGTGTTTTGCGGACCAATTGATTTTGTATCTGCGTCATATGGGGCAACTTTTATACTTGATAGTGATTTTCCGCCATTTGCCGATGTGACCACATGGCCAGTGATATAATTAATACTGGAATCTTTACACAGCCCGTGATTAATTTTTTCACGAGCATCAATCATGGTCGTGACATTGACACCGAGAGCTTTTAATTGATGGGCGGTGGTATATCCATCATCATTATTGGTGAATAGTGCAACATTTTGTCCAACACATGCCCCGTAGCGGTTCGCGTATCTTAATGCGGCATTAGCAAGCATTACACCCGGCGTATCATTACCGTCAAAAACGAGCGGGCGTTCAATACTTCCCGCCGCGATGATCACGCGTTTTGCAAATATTTTTAAATGACGTTGTCTTGGTTCAAAATTTTCTGGGACCGCTTTATGATCGGCGACTTTCTCAACGGCGCCGAGGGTGTTATCATCAAAATAACCATAAACGGTGGTGCGTGACATCATCGTAACATTGTCAATTTCTGATAATGTTTTTAATGTATCCGCTGCCCATTCATTGGCATCATAGCCGTCAATATTTCCTTGTTCTTCGGGCAGTGATCCTCCGAATTGAGCACTTTCATCGACCAATAATATTTTTGCGCCTGATGGTGCTGCCGCCTTTGCTGCGGCCAGTCCGGCGGGGCCTGATCCAATGATAACGATATCTGCGAAAATGTTGGCTTTTTCATAGCGGTCTGGGTCAGCGTCAAGGCTCGCCTTACCCATCCCGGCGGCGCGGCGAATGAAATGTTCACAAAAATGCCAAAACTTCTGCCCCGTCCCCATGAATGTTTTATAATAAAATCCAGCAACCAATAACGGTGAAAACAGCTGGTTTATTGCCATGACATCAAAAGACAGGCTTGGCCATGCATTCTGACTGTGGGCATCAAGACCATCATAAAGCTCTACTGTAGGCGCGGTGCAGTTGGGCTCAAGCCGTCCATCACTTCTTAGGCTGACGAGGGCGTTTGGTTCTTCTGGTCCTGCTGAATAAACACCGCGCGGGCGGTGATATTTAAAAGACCGCGCCATCATCATTTCGCCATTAGCAATCATCGCTGATGCGAGCGTGTCCCCTTCAAAGCCGCTATAGGACTTGCCGTCAAAAGTAAACTCAAGCGGTTTATTTTGATCAATGAGAAGACCTTTATTCTTTAAACGATTACCGCTCATGATTTATCCTCTGCCTGCCATGGTCCTTCAAGGGTTACGTCAGATATTTCATGGGTGACAGTGTCTCTTAAGACTTTGACGAATGACCGGCAACCTGATGTGTGCTGCCAATGCTCCATGTGAGCGCCGCGCGGGTTTTCGCGCATAAAAACATAGTCGCTCCATTTTTCCATATCCGTATCATTATGGTCTGGTCGCTGGATGCTCGCGTCACCGATATAGGTATATTCGCTTGCCTCTCTTGGACCGCAGTGGGGACATTTAATAATCATTCGACGACCTTATTGATGTGCCGGATATGGACCGGCACCCCTTTCATCAAGTTGGCGACCATTATAAAAACGGTCCAAGGTAAAATCAGCGTTTAAGGCATGCGGTGCGTCATTGGCGATTGTATGGGCGAAACACCACCCTGCTGCCGGCGTTGCTTTAAAACCGCCGTAACACCAGCCCGCATTTAAATACATTCCCGGTAGTGGACCCGTGCAAATAATCGGGCTGCCGTCCATGGACATATCCATAATGCCGCCCCAGTTACGAAGTAGTTTTAAGCGCGCTAAGTTTGGAAACATGGTCACCGCTGCCGCTGCCACATGTTCAAATATCGGTAAGTTACCGCGCTGGGCATATGAATTATAACCGTCAAGGTCGCCGCCAAATACAAGCCCGCCTTTATCAGACTGTGAAATATAGAGATGCCCGGCGCCAAAAGTCACGACCGTATTAATGAGCGGCTTCAATGGTTCTGTAACGAATGCTTGCAACACATGACTTTCAATTGGCATTTTATCAATGCTGGCGAGCTTCATAACGGTTGATGTATTACCCGCCACAGAAATTGCAACTTTTGGCGCTGATATATCGCCGCGCGTTGTTTTAACGCCTGTAACCGTATCACCGTCTTTAATAAATCCTGTAACCTCGCAATGCTCGATGATGTCGACGCCGTATTTGTCCGCGCCGCGTGCATATCCCCATGCTACCGCGTCATGGCGGGCGGTTCCGCCTCTTGGTTGGCATAATCCGCCGACAATGGGAAAGCGAGTATTTTGTCCGGTATATAGCCCCGGCACTCTGCGGCTGATTTCTTCTGTATCGAGAAGTTCGGCATCAACACCTTCAAGCAACATGGCATTGCCGCGTCTTGCGAAAGCGTCCATCTGTCCGGGCGTATGGGCAAGGTTAATGACACCGCGCTGTGAAAACATCATGTTGTAATTTAAATCGTTAGAAAGCCCTTCCCATAATTTCATAGAATGCTCATAAAACCTTGTATTGGCAGGAAGTATATAGTTTGAGCGGACGATCGTTGTGTTACGTCCAATATTACCGCTGCCAAGGCCGCCTTTTTCAAGAACGGCAACATTGCGAATACCATGCTCCTTCGCAAGGTAATAAGCCGTTGCAAGGCCGTGCCCACCGCCGCCAACAATGATCACATCATAATGTGGCTTTGGTTCCGCCGCACGCCACGTCCGTTTCCAGTTTTTATGACCACTTAATGCATTTTTAATTAATGAAAAAGCTGAATATCTGCTCATGACGGGATACTTTCAGGGGCTCTAGGTGGCATTGTTAATTTCTGGCACTCATTTAAAAGCCACCCTTCAAAATGTTTGATATTTTCATTTTGCTCTAATGATTTGGGGTAGGTGAGAAAATATTTATAGCCCGTATCGATATATTTATCGTAAGGCATCACCAGCGTGCCGTTTTGCAGGTGATTTTCCATAAAAGGCTGCCTGCCGATGGCAATACCCATATTTTGCGCAGCACCATTAAGCACCATCGAGCGATCATTTGTATTTAACTGATATTCTTGCTTTGGGCAGGGTTGATCAAACGAATTAAACCATATTTCCCATTCTTTTGTCTCGCAGGTGCAGTGCAGAAGCGGCAATTGCTCAAGATCAAAAATATCGTCCTGGGATGGCAGTGACGCGGCCATTTCCGGACTAGCGACCATTGTCATATAATCATCAAGTAAATGAACGGACTTAACGCCGCTTAGGGGCCTCTTTCCGAAATAAATGGCAATATCAAATTCAAATTTGTCATATTCCGGCGGATTATCAGAGCTAATGAATGAAAGTTCAATTTCAGGATGCTGCTTTTGAAAGTCAGGCAGTTTTTCATAAAGCCATGACGATAAAAATGAATGAAACAAATTAATGACAATCTTTGTTTTATTTAGGTGGATACGAAAATCTTGAGTTGTTTGCTCTAAACTGTCAAAAATACCCTGAATATGATTGTAATATTCCCGTCCTCTCTCGCTTAGGCGCACGAAGCCTTTGTCGCGGATAAATAACTGAAACCCAAGATAATCCTCTAGTGATCTTATTTGGTGACTAATCGCTGAAGGGGACAGGGATACATCCTCCGCCGCCGCTTTAAAACTATCATGTTTTGCTGCGGCTTCGAATGCTTTTAAAGCGCTAAAAGGGGGAAGGTTTCGTCTCATAACGTCCCTTACAAAAGTTCTGTTAACAAGCGTGCTGACGACATATCATCAAGGCTCATTACAATATCAAAAATATGCTCGCTCTCTGCCTGCGTTTTTAAATTTAGTGCCAACTCAAAGAACTTATCTTTCACTTCAGCGTCAGAAAGCGGGTTTTCAGGATTGCCGCGGGCGATGCTTGGCGGTGAGGAAAACTGACTACCGTCGTTCATTTCAATGCTCACATGGGCCCAGCGCTCTGCGGGGAAAATGTCATTATATTTATCTTCCTCAAAGCAGTTTACTTTACGGCTTAGCTCCAAAAGCACGGGATCATTCAGATCATCTGTGATCGCTTTGGTACTAACCGTATTATCACGCAGCGCGCAAGCCACAGAAAATGGCAGGCTATATTGCGCCTGATCGGAATTTTTTGGGGCCATTGTGTGCAAACGTTTTGCTTCGTGGAATGTGTGGACATTGATGGCTTTTATTTGGCTAATATCAATGTCATTCTGTGATTTAATATATAGCGCCGCTTCAACGGCGGGCTGCGCCCAGCGGCACACGGGATAGGCTTTGATATATTGCTCAAACGTATAAAATCGTGTTCCTAAATCGGCCCAAATATCCGCTACATCATCATTAAACATGGTAATCGCAGGCGCGCCGGTAAAGCCGTCCCTGGCGAGAAGCGCCGCTGAAAAGCCGGATAACGCACCCCAGCACGAACCATCCTTGGCCATAATCGGCTCATCAATGCAGCGCATCATTTGACTGCGCGGTCCGTGATATTCGGCGAGTCCCAAAGCTTCATAAGTTTCAGCATGGGACATTTTTTTAACCCGTGCCACCAGCGCAGCCGCGACAAGCGCGTTCCATGCACCGGATGTGTGATAATCGCAAGCAGTCCCATGAAGGGCAATACCGGCGCGTGTGCCAATTTCATAACCAATGATGATGGCGTCTAGTAATTCTTCACCGCTTAATTTCGCTGTTTCCGGCATGGCAAATAATGTCGGTAAAATCACCACGCCAATATGGCCTTTGGTAAGCACCTGACCATCATGCGCGTCCAAGCTATCAATTGAGCCGGCACCGTAAAGGGCGGCACCACATTCGCTGGTTATTTGATCGGTGAATAATAGTTTTGCGCAACTGCTTTTCGTCGCACCAAACTGGCTTTTTACCAATTTTTCTAAAATCTGGCTGGTTTCTGTTGTGCGTGCGGCAATGGCAACGCCCAATGTATCAATCAAACAGCGTTTGGCTTGGCTGTATAGTTCATCAGAAAAATCGGGATTTTCATCGTGAATAAAATCGAGTATGGCGTGTTTCACTTTAAAATTACCTTCATAAGATTGATATATTTTCGCTGAGCGTTGAACAACAGGCGAGGATATATCCTTCGTCAATTTGTTGTTCGCTTAGTCCGCCCTGATGGTTCATATCAACCTTACCGCTGATCAGTTTCATTTGGCAAGTGCCGCACATGCCTGATTTACATCCGGTCGGCACAACTACCTTGTTTTTCTTTAATGCTGATAACAAAGTTTCACCGCGTTTTGCATCAAATGTTTTATCTTTAAATTTGACGGTGAGCGTTTCTGCATTTTCATCAACCACTTCTGGTTTGGTAGCGTCAGAGCCAAAACTCTCTTGATGGTAATGATCCGGGTTTAGACCGCCTTTGAGTAGGATATCTTTGATAGCGTCCATAAAGCCGCTTGGCCCACAGCAGAAAACTTGATGACCCGACACATCTATTAATGAAGCAAGTTGAGTCATTGTTGGTAGGCCATGAATTTCAGCATCCGCCCTATGGGTAGATATTTGATGAAATGCAAGCGGATCATATTCACCGGCAATTTTTGAAAGTTCATCAGAAAACAAATATTCATCAGAAATTTTTACATAGTGGATAAAGGTGAGATCATCTTGGCGGTCCGCTAACCACCTGAGCATGGACATCATTGGTGTAATGCCGCTGCCTGCACTGATCAGCAGCAATTTTTTGCAAGGATGATCAATCAAATTAAATAAACCTGTTGGCCCTACGGCGGAAAAAATACTACCAATTTTGATATTATCACGCATCCATGCCGTTGCCCCGTCGGGACGATTGGTTTTGACCGTAAGGGTTATTTCATCGCCGCGCGTTGGTGATGAGCAGACCGTGAATGTACGGTATTCTTCACCGCTTTTTAGGGGAAGGCGTATGCTGATATGTTGACCGGGTTTGAAATCAAACCCTGTACCGTCATATGCTTTAAAACTGTAGCTATTAACGTCTTCATTTTCGGCGGTGACGTCTGTACATTCAAGCAATCCGCCTGATTTCCAGCTTCCTACCGTGCGTCTTTCAAACTCTGGTAAAGGAGTACGCGATCCAATTCTCATTTCTCGTCCTCCCCTTCTATATATTTTTCCATCATCCCGCCGTACCAATTGGTAAAATCCGTCAGCATAAATTCTGATTCCGCGTATGGTCCGGGTTCATAGCCAACCGAACGGGTACCTAGGTGATTATTGGCCGCAAGCGTACTGTCCTGTTCATTGGTGGCTTGCCATACACGGGCGAGATGCTTTACATCATAATCCCATCCTTCAACCGCATCTTCATGAACGAGCCATTTTGTGGTGAGTAAGGTTTTGTCGGCGCTTATCGGTGTGACGCTTGCGTGCAGGATATAGTCCGAGCCAAAATGGTTCCAATTGCCTGGCACATGAAACATCCGTGCGGACCCCAAGTTCGCGTCTTTAAGATCACCCAATAACTTGCGGCTGGCTAAGCTGCCGTCAATGGTCATGGAAAGCGCGTCATTAATAAAGGGTAACCTGATGCAGCGGAATTTATCACCGCCCGGTACTGGTTTATGAGGCAGGCCGAGTTCTTGCCATTTCTTTGCCATGCGCGGCATAAGTTCTGTGAAAAAACCGTCCGCGCGAGGATCATCAGGCATAGCAAAGGCGGTGAGTGAAAAAGTCAGTTCAGGGTGAGAACCCGCACAATGATAACATTCACGGTTATTTTCGATCACTAGCTTCCAGTTAGCTTCTTCAACGATGCTTTCTTCGTAAGCCACCTTGCAACGAAAAGGTTGATGGGGCGCGATATAGGGTTCTACTTGCTTTCTAAATTCTTCGAAATCAGGCGGGTTTTTGCTTATACATACATAAAGCATACCGGACATGTTTTGCAAACTAACGGACTTTAAAAAATGATTTTCAGGATCAAAGTCTGCGGGCATTTCCCCCGCATGTACAAGCGCACCGTCTTCATCATATGTCCATTGATGATAAGGGCAGACAAGTTGGTTTGAATGTCCTTTTTTACCGAGGCATATAAGCGACCCACGGTGGCGGCAACTGTTTAAAAAAGCACTAATTTCACCTGATTTTTTCTTTAGTAGTATGACGCTGTTGCGACCAACCGTCGCAGTTATATAATCACCAGGGTTTGGAATTTCGGAGCTATTACCAACGAAAACCCACTCTTTTTCAAAAATGGCTTTTAATTCAATATCCAATATAGCCTGCGAATGATAAAAATCACCCTCAAGGCTATGGCCGACTTTGCGGCGTTTCAGCATGGCTTTTAAATGATCCATTGATGGCCTCATTATATAATTTTACTGCGCGCATCTTTACCCGCATTATTAAACCCGTCAATCCAGTGAATGACAGCATAAGAAAAACTACTACTCCAGATTAATGTTAATTATGCTATGTTTTTGCGGTTTAAAGTATGACGTCCATCCGTTAGTGATTTATCTGTTATTTTTTAAAAGGAAACAAAGATGTCATTCCCCAGCCATTCCCCCTATGTCATTGTTGGCGCAGGCATTCACGGCTTAAGCACTGCCTATCATTTGGCGCTTGAATTAAAAGCAAAGAGTAAGGGTAGCGGCGCGGATATTTTAATCGTTGATAAATCCGGCATTAGCGCTGGCGCGACGGGTATTGCCTGCGGTGTGGTGCGTAATAATTACTACCAACCTGCCATGCGCGAACTTATGGCCCATAGCGTTAGCGTTTGGGAAAGTGATCCGAAGGCCTACAGTTATCATCCGGTTGGTTATATGCAGATTAGCTCTGAAAGCATGCATGAAGATATCGTGTCAATTTATCAGCAGCAAAAAGCCATCGGTTATTCATCGACATTGGTCGAAGGTGAAAAAGACTGTGCAAATTACATGAAAGATATTTTTTATGACTGGCAAGCGCAAAACATCACATCCGTTCTCCACGAAGCGCCGGGTGGATATGCCAATAATACCAAAGCCATGTACGGGCTAGCCACCAAGGCGGAAGCCGAAGGGGTGCGCATCATCAGCGGCGTTGAAGTAATCGGTTTTAAAGAAGACGCATCAGGCACCATCACATCGGTTGAAACAAATCGTGGGTCTATTGACTGCGATTATGTTGTTATCGGCGCCGGACCATGGACGCCAAAAATATGGGATATGTTATCGCTTCCTAAAACATTGAATATTAAAAATCCTGTGACCGAGGATATGTCAAATGATGTTGATATGTGGATTTACTGGTCACTACAGGAAGGCACCCTTGGGGTTGATCCAAATTTACAGCAAACCAACGACGGTAAAATGCCGCCGGTAATCCATGTTGATACGGACGCACCCCTTTATTCTGATGTTGATGGATCGCTGATCACCGATGAAATGTGGGGTATTTATTATAAACCTGATTTCCATTTTGGCGGCGTTCAGGGCGGCGCGGCACCGTTTATTGTCGATAAAAAAGCGGATGATGTGGCGGTGGATCCTTATGGCCCAGAATCACCAGAATTTATTGTCGGCGATGATTTCGCCCATATGTGGGTATCGGCGTTGGCACATTGTCAAAAACGTTTTTCCGGTCAAATTGGTAAATATAAAAATGAACCATCCGGCGGTATTGGTGCCTTTACACCGGATAGCTTCCCTGTTTTTGATACCTTTAAAGAAAATTGTTTCGTAATAGCGGATAGTAATCATGGTTATAAAATGCTTGGTGTCGGTAAATTGGTGGCGCAGAGCATTTGCGGCGAAAAATCAACGCTTCTAAAACCGTTTAGATATTCAAGATACCTTGAGGGTGATCTTCATCCAGTGTCAAACAGCCCTTTTCCGTGGAGTTAATGTTCTAAATATGTAAGGGTATAAAAAGAGTGAGGGAAAATAATGGAACAATCGAACGAAGACGGTGCGCAGCAGAAGGGCCCGAGTGTACTGGTATCCTTGATACCTATTATATTTTTAATAGGTTTAATGACCCTAAATTTATTCCTTGAAGACGCCTTTGTTCCCAGCGAAATGATCTTGTTTGTTTCTGCCGTTATCGCAGGATTAGTCGCCTTTTCCATGGTTAAAGTTCCCTATAAAAAACTTGAAGAAGGCATCTTGAAATCAATAGATATGGCCATGCAAGCCAATTTAATTATGTTGCTGGTTGGGGCTTTAATTGCCGTTTGGATAGCCTCGGGAATTGTGCCAACACTGATTTACTACGGACTTGAAATTATTTCACCAAATGCGTTTCTCACCATTTGCTGCATTAGTTGCGGCATTGTTGCCGTATGTACAGGATCAAGCTGGTCAACTATTGGAACGGTGGGCCTTGCCTTAATCGGCGTTGGAACGGTGATGGGGATAAATACGGGACTAGTGGCCGGCGCTATTATATCTGGCGCTTATTTTGGTGATAAAATGTCACCGGTATCCGATTCAACCAATCTCGCCCCAGCCATGGTTGGTACCGATGTAATAACCCATATCAAACACATGACCTATACCACGGGGCCGGCCATTATAATTTCACTGATAATGTTCATGAGCATTGATATTTTTTATCCGCCACCTTCTTTGGATATTACAGAAATTAGAAACCTGCAAAATCTTATCAGTTTAAATTTTAATGTTTCCCTTTGGTTGCTAATCGCCCCTGCTTCGGTTGTTATATTCGTAGCGCGCGGCTTGCCAGCAATGCCCGCCCTCATTTTAGGTATCTTCCTTGCGATCGTCGCCGTTCCTTTGTTTCAATGGGATTTCCTGAGCGCGACAATTGACGGCGGTGTCACATTATCGGGCAGTTATTCACTAATTCTAAATATCATCGCCAGTGGTTTTTCCATTGAAAGCGGCGATGTTATGACCGATCAGCTTTTTAACCGTGGTGGCATGTCATCTATGCTGAATGTTGTATTCTTGGTCCTTGCAGCCATGTCATTTGGCGGCATTATGGAAGCAAGCGGCATGTTGCAAACACTTGCCGGCGCGTCAATTTCACGGGTGCGTAGCATTGGTGGACTTGTCGCATCAACTCTAGCATCCTGTGTGTTTGTTAATTTCACGGCCGCTAACCAGTCAATGGCAATTATTATTCCAGCGCGCATGTTTTCTTCTGCTTATAAGAAATTTGGCCTTCATCCAAAAACATTATCACGCGCCGTCGAAGATGCGGGAACCGTAACCGCGCCGCTTATTCCGTGGAACACAAATGCGGTATTTTGCACCACTGCCCTTGGGGTTGCGACTATAGATTATCTGCCATATGTGTTTTTTGCTTATTTATCGCCGCTTATTTCTTTATATTTGGCCTATTCAAATAAAACCATGACACGGATCGAAGAAGAACCAGAAACGATTATCGGTCATTAATTTTTGTAGAAATCATTAAAGGCTTTAACGGTTTTTTCAATGTCATCTTCTGAAATGTCCAGATGAACCACTATTCTGGCGCTACGTTGCCCACCGATGAGTATGCCGCGTTCATATAAAAATGATCTTAAAGCCTCCGCGTCATCGTCACCTGGATTAATGTAGATCATGTTGGTTTGCACCATGTCCAAATTAATACCGAGCTGTTCAATTTTTGAAAGCTCAGTGCCGAGGTGTTTCGTTTTCATGTGATCATACTTTAAACGTGGCACATTATGTTCAAGTCCATAAAGACAGCACGCTGCAATAATGCCGACCTGGCGCATACCGCCACCAAGTAGTTTGCGTTGACGCCTGGCATAGTTGACTAAATTCTTAGGCCCAACCATGACAGAGCCCGCAGGGGCGCCGATGCCTTTTGACAGACAAATGGAAACAGTATCTGCATTTTTTGCAAGCTCAGCAACATCCGCATCTTGTGCAGCCGCCGCATTAAATAAACGGGCACCGTCAAGATGAACGGCGAGGCCGTTTTCTTTTGCCAAAGTCATAACCTCATCAATATCTGTTTGTTTTTGAACGCACCCGGCAACCGTATTTTCAAGACATAGTAATTTTGTAATAGCACAGTGACTATCGTCGGGCTTTATAGCCCCAACCACATCATCCAAATTAACGGCGCCAAACGGATCCGTTTTTAAAGGGTCCATTGCAATGCCGCCAAGCACGGAAGCGCCGTGGGCTTCATCGCGGTAAATATGATATTGATCCCCCACGAGCACCTCTTCCCCGCGCCCACAGTGCGCAAGCAACGACACAAGGTTGCTCATGGAACCAGTAGGAAGGAAAAGCGCCGCTTCTTTAGACAGCATCTCTGCCATCTTCTCTTCAAGCGCGTTGACGGTCGGGTCTTCACCGTAAACATCATCACCAAGCGGGCAATCCATAGCCGCTTGTTTCATCTCTTCACTTGGTTTTGTGACCGTATCACTTCGAAAATCAATAAAACCTGATCGCCCACTAGCGGACTTCATTTCTGCGTACTGGTTCATAAAATTATGGCCTCAGGGTAGGCAAGCGCCGCGACAATGTGAACACGGTTATTTTCACCACCATTTAAAGCGGTATGATAACCACGCGTATCGGTAAAATAAACCGATCCGTCCGCTGGCAGGTGTGTACAGTGATGATTAACGATAAACAGTGCGCCCGGGTTAGTATAAATCGGAATATGCAGCCGTGGTTCCGGATCGCGGTGCCAGCTATTGCAATTATAAACTTCTTTTAACAAAATACGCATGCGACCAATAGGGTAACGCTTGGTGAGTTCCTGATGCACATATTCAAAATAGGTACCTTTAAAATCGTCGACAAAATCGGTGAACTCGCTTTCATCAATGATGTCATCGCGGGCATATTCCTCAAGCGTATCATCAGTGCGGGTATAAAAGCGGCCCGATAGATCATTGTCGGTCACTACATCAATATTTGGACGTTTGGTCAGCGTTGTCGCTTGAAACCCTGATCCTAAATCGATAAAGCCTTTACCACCTTCAAGCTCATCGACAGCTTCACGTAGTTTTTCAATGTCAAATTTAAGCGGCATTTTTATAATATCTGCCGACGGTTTAAAATACGCAACCGACGTTGTATCAGGCACATTAGATATATATTTTTCCATTTCAATACGGTCTTGCTCGGGGGTATTTTCAAAGGCCATAATCGCTCTCAATCAAATTGTTTTAAAAAAGATATTAGAAATTAGCATAAATCCATATTCAAGCGATAAAAATTCACACATGATGAAAAAAAATTCATGAAATAATTTTTATCAATGGTAAAATCTTTTGTTGTTACGGTACGTAAAAGGCAAAACTCACTCACCGCCCTGCTGAACCTTTTCAATTATCTGACACCAAAATTTTGGATTCTTATACATCAAATAAAACCACTTGAGAGCACCACCCAAAAGCAGACCTTTGATCTGGCATGACGGAGCTTAGATGTTTCTAAAGATTCTCTAATTTCAGGTTTCTGGAAATACTCGCGGTACGGTTTGGGTATTATTACTCTGAAGTAATAATTCACCCCAATCTTAACGGCGTGGCCTTGATGGGATAAGATTTTTTTTAATAATGTCTCCTTCTAAATTATGAATTACTTATTTTTGCAATCAGATATCAATTATGTTAACAACGTAGGCGATCGGTCATTTCCATCTGAGAAATATCAGTTGTCGTACCTTACGAATGTCCTGATAAAACATAGGAGGATGTGCACAACTATTTTGGTGAATTATATTAATGTTATCTGATAAAAATAATAAAAGCGTCTGGCGAATTATCGTTCTTTGTAGTTTGATTTTCATTCTGACTACGGCGGTTCTATTCAATTTTATAACGTCCTATAAAAATAATACTACCAATTATCGGTCTATGAACGACCTGCATTTTTCCTCTGTATTCACTCCGCTCCAAGGGAAAATAGTCAATATTCCACTGCCTGAGAGGCAGGGTAAAGGTGGAGGCATGACATCATGGGGCAGTTATCTGGTTGTTATAACCCATGAAGGAAAAATCTATTTTGTTGATCAGGACTACACTGTAACTCAATCGGGTATAGAGGCACCATTTAACGGTTTTGACGACTATGTAGCGGCAGCAGCCAAACCGCCATTTGATAAGTTAGATCATAATTTTGCTAACTTCCGTTATAACGATATTTCATACTTTAAAAGCAATGAGCGCCAAGGATTTTTGGTATCCTATACAAAATATGACAAAGTCAACGCTTGTTACACCAACGCTATTTCACGTCTTTATGTTGATGACACGTCGGATGATATTATTAACTATGAAATATCTTCAAATCTCTGGACTGATATTTATCAAACTAGTCCCTGTCTTCCTTTGAAACAGGAATGGAGGGCGATTGAAGGTCATATGGCAGGCGGCAGGATCGCCTTTGATGGCGAAAAAACCGTTTACTTATCGAGCGGAGACTACTCTTGGGATGGAATGTATGGGCCACGCACTATTCCAGGAACTGACCCTGAAAAGGGTCCCGCCGTGGCGCAGGACCCTAACGCTGACTATGGGAAAGTCATCGCGATTGATGTGATTACAGGAGATGCACGTCAATTGTCTCGCGGACACAGAAACATGCAAGGCATTATTATCGACAGAAATGGGCGTGTCTGGACAGTTGAACATGGTGCTCGCGGCGGCGATGAGTTAAACTTGATCGTTGAAGGGAAAAATTATGGATGGCCTCTTGAGTCCTACGGTACGCTCTACTCGACAATGCCCTTGAAAAACATGAACTCCTATGGGTGGCACAAGGAGTTTCAACGCCCCAGTACCGCCTGGCTGCCCTCAATAGCGGTATCTGGCCTTACGAGGATCGAAGGGTTTCATGAAGCTTGGAATGGGGATTTATTAGCATCGACATTAGTAGGGCAAAAGCTGGTACGAATTCGTGTCGCAAATAACCATGTTATATTCTCAGAGAACATAGAGGTTGGGCAGACAGTACGTCATATTCACCAGCATAACGATGGTAAAATTGTTTTGTGGACAGATAACAAACAACTAATTTTCATTTCGCCTGCTGCTGGGGGGGCTGGATTGAAATATGTTAACTTCCGATTGGACACGCTGCAAGCCAGCGACGAAATTGCCAATAAAGTCCGTTCCACTATCTATTCTTGTATGGAATGTCATTCATTTAACTCAGAAGAAAATACGAAAGCACCCTCTCTTGCAAATATCTATCATTCGAAAATCGGATCTACGCAATTTAAAGGATATTCAGAAGCCCTTATTTCTGACCAACGGGTTTGGACTAGAGAGTTGATGGAGGAATACCTGACAGACCCTCAATCCATGCTCCCTGGTACAATTATGTCAAATCCGAATATCTCTGATGAAATAATACGTAAAGAGGTCATCGATATACTTATAGGTCTCGCCACTGATATAGAGATACCCCCTAATTATAGAGATTGATGACAGGGTGGAACTAGAGCAATATCTGCCTAGGGTACCATTTCATTATCGGAAGCGGCATTTTCTACTTTGAGGAGCGGTAGAAATCTGCTGAGGGCAGCTTGTCCCAGTCAACTTCTATGCCTAGACCAGGACCTTCAGGTGCAACGATTTTCCCTTGTTTTAACATGTTGGCGTTCTTCATTCCAAACTCAAAAGCGTCTTTGGGCGTTGGTGCTTCGAAGTACTCGGTGCGCTCATTCGCCAGCATCAAATGGAGGTTGGCGGCCTGTGCTAGTGAATGGCCCCAGCTTTGAATGTCAATGGTAAGACGCCTTCTTCAGCAATAATCATAAGCTCGAGCCCTTTCGAGTACCCGCCAACGACCGTGATGTCGAAACGACCAGCATCCCAAGAATTTTTCTCGATACCTTGATGGATGTATTCAGCGGAATAAATATTATAACCAGCGGGAATGATCAACATGGGTAAAGCGCTTTTAAGTTCAGAATACTTTTCCAAAAGTGTATCTTCAATAAGCGCCTCGAACGAGATGAACAAACGCTCATCTGCCATTTTGCCGAGTTTGAGTGCCCCATCAAGGTCATAGGTGCTCTCGAAATCGATCATGAACTTATAGGGCGTACTGGAAAACGTCTGCTTCTGGCCAAAAGCAGACATTGGGAGTTACTCATGTCGAAGCATTTTGATTGGGTTGACACGGGCACCACGAAGGGCTTGTAAGGCTACAATGAGTACAGCGAAGAACAAAACCAGCAAACCGGTGCCGATAAAATACAGCGGGTTGAGGTCAATTCTGTAAGCAAACCCTGACAGCCAGTCATTCATAAAATAAGCCACCAGCGGCCAAGAAATGAAATTAGCAATGACGACCGGTTTTGAGAATTGTAACGATAATAATCTGACAATATCGAGTACGCTGGCACCCAAGACTTTACGGATGCCAATTTCCCGTGATCTACGCTCAACGGCGAGAGCGGAGAGCCCAAATAACCCTATAAGGGAAACAAAAACGGCAAAAATTGAAAAGTACGCAAAAAACTCGCCACGTCTGGCATCTGTCTCATAAAGGCGGCTAAAACTCTCATCTAGAAAAGAGCGCCGAATGGGACGGTCTGGCGCCAAACTTTGCCATATTTCGTCGATCGCAAGAAGGGTGCCCGCTCGGTCTTCTCCGCTCAGTTCGACATTTAAGAAATTCAATTCATCTTCCTGAACGAGGAAAAGCATCGGGCTGATTGGGTCACGCACTGAACGCATGTTCATATCTTGAACCACACCAACAATGGTAATTAAAGCATAGCCTTCGTCAGTAAAGTTTTTAAATTGAAAGGAATTTCCTATTGCGTCTTGCGCATCGGCGTATCCTAGTTGGGCAATGGCCGTCTCATTTATAATGCCAGATCTGGTGCTGTTCAGTGCTCCTTCTTCGGCGGCGGGCAAATCAGCCATGAAATCGGTGGAAAATAATCTTCCGGCTAACAGTTTTGCATCAAAAAAACTCAGTGTATCAAAATGCCCAGGAAGGGCCTCAAGAGAATAGTTTTCATCGCCTTGTTGGCCCGGCAAAATCACCTGTGAGTTCCAGTAGTTTGGCAACGGTAAAAGTCGACCGGACAACGATGTGGCTGTAACGCCAGGCAAATTGTTCAGCCGTGCTCGCAAAGGCCCCTCCAAAAACGATTGGTTGGCGAAATCTATGATGGCAAGCTTGTTTTGCGAGATGACACTATTGCCGGCACTCTTAGCAAAATTGATCTGGCTATAAACAACAACTGTGGCAATAATCAAAGCGATGGATATGGTAAATTGCAATGTGACAAGCACAACCTGCAATCTGGATGATTTTACCTGACCGGGTTTTGTGCTGCCTAAAACAGTTCCGGGTCGAAATGAAGATAACTGAAAAGCGGGATGTGCACCGGAACCGAGCGCAACAACCGCGACAAGGCCAAGCAGACCCAATTGCACCATCGGGTCGGCATAAGCGCTTAACCATGTAAGGCGCTCTAGATCATAATCAACGCCTTCTTCGGCGTCGCTGCGAACCAGCCAATATTGGTCGCAGGCAGATGTTTCATGACTTGTGGGGGTAAAGACATAGACGACCACATGATCATTATAAGCCAGCATCCACGTTAATGGCCCGACACCGAAATCTGAGGCGCCGTGATCATATCCATTTATGTTACCAAGCAGCGGGGCAAGTGGCTTGCCATCTTCACTGCCTGTTTTATATTTTTCAAAAAGCGCGTACCGGCTGTAACTATATTGTTCCTGACCCTCTTCCTGGGCGTCGAACTGTTTATAAACTTCATAATTTTTAATACCGCAGGCTTCCATGCGCGATAACATTGGTTTTTGCAGTTGGTCGTATTTTTCGCCGTCATATTTTAAAGTATGACTTAAAGCATATTCGGGGTGTGAGGGGGCACAGTGATAACATTCCTGATAATTTTCAAGCGTGATTTTCCAGTTAGCAGCAATAGGATAGTTTTTATGAGCGGCCACTTTCATGTTTTTAAAATCAAATATTTCAAGTGCCGGGGCCAAATCCCGTTTGGCGCTTTTAAGCGATGTTGGGTTATCGCTAAAATTTACGAAGATCATATCTTCAATAAAATCAATGGCGCATTCGTGAAGATTAATCTCACTTTTATCAAAGCTTTCCGGCATGCCGCGAGCGGCAAACAGACTGCCATCAAGATCATAGCTCCACGCATGATAAGGGCAAAGGAAGCGTTTAGCATTGCCGCTATTTTCTTTACAAATATGTGAGCCGCGGTGAAGGCAGACGTTATAATATGCTGCGATGCCTCCATCATTGGTACGAACGATAATGGCGCTTTCATCCAGCAAATTAAAAAGGAAGTAATCGCCCGTTTCAGGGATCTGAGAGACATGCCCTGCAAAAACCCAATTGTTATAAATGATTGCTTCTTTTTCGCGCTCAAAAACATCTGGGTCTTTATAATACTTACGGGGAAGCGACCAGCCGGCTTTGCTGCCGTCTGCCCTCATTTTATCAAAATTAATTTTACCCATAGATTTAAAGTGCCTCTCTTTTCATGGAACGTCTTAAAATAATGTAGGCCGCTGTCGCGCCTATCACGCAGATGGCAGACACGATAAAGAATAAATATCTGTAACCTTGTTCATCTGGATAGGCATCAAAAATAACACCACCAATATAGGGCATAAATATATCCGGCATAAAGCCGATAACCGATACAATTCCGGCTGCTGTCCCTGTTATCTTAAGCGGAATGCCGCCTTCTTCAAAAAGGGCAAAATAAATGCCGCGTAAAGCATAAAGCCCAAATGCAGTGACGGCCATCGTTAACAGCATCACCGTTAAATAATTCGGGCCGTACGGCATAATACCGAGGATAAAGAATGAAACCACCATAAGTGCCAGAAGGGAAAATACAGAGCGTGAGATGCCGATTTTATCGCCTAGAAATCCAGCAATAAGCGGGGCGATAGGATTTATCCAGGTTTTGGCAGTACCAATTACCACACCCATAGCAATTCCCATTGCAAAGGCATCGGTGGCGAATTTTGCAAAATAAAAACCACCCCAATAACAGGTATAAGAGGCCAGAATGACGATGGCTATGAGCCAGACTTCTGGTATCTTTATTACTTCAATAATATCATGAAGGTTCACTTTGTTTTTTTCTTGGTCGGTATAATTCACAGCTCTTTTCTCGAGCGCAAACCAGACTATGACCGCAAATAGGATACATGTAGCGGCCAACAGATTAACGACTTGTGTGAATGCAAAAACATCACTGCCCAGCCAGATAAAAACAGCGCCCACTATGGTGCCCGTCAAAACATCCCCTGCGCCTCTACCGCTTTCAAGAATGCCAAACGCCCGTCCTTGTTCATCACTCGGGGCCCATTCACGTGTTGCTTTAATCATTGCGCTCCAAAATACTAATGAAATACAAGCGCCCCAAAGTCCGTAAATAACCAGGCAAATAAAATAAGAAGGTAAAGCAGCAAAATAAAACCCTGCACCACCGCAAATCAAAAGAGCGACCGACATTAATCTGCGCGGGGAAAACTTATCCGCCAGCCACCCTCCTGGAAAATAGGCCAGCATCGACGTGGCGCCAAAAATGCTCATAAGCATACCCATTTGGGTATTGTTAAAGTGAAAAGCATTTTGCATGGGGACATAATATATTTCACTGATAAAGGGAATGAAGAATATTGCCGAAGCAGAAAGACACAGCGCCACCATTGTTACCCACCTAGAATATGACGACATTTCTTTCCCTTTTTTTCCAGATTTAATCTAGCTCAGCCTATATTAATTAACACGAATTTATTTTTTGACAATTAAATTAATTCCGATACCTTCTTTTTAAATAATATAGGCCAAGAAATAGAATTTTGAATGAATGAAATAGTTTTAACAGCAGCTGACCTCAGGTTTAATCCACCTTCTTTCACTAAATCGGCATTGCTTGAAGAAGTGAAAAATATATATGGTCTTTCTGGCACCTTAAAACCTCTTGTTGGGGAGCGAGACCAGAACCATCTGCTGGAAACGGACGAAGGGGATAAATATATCGTCAAAGTGGCTGGCCCTGATGAAGACCGGTCTGTCGTTGATTATCAAATTAAGACACTGCAACATATAGAGAATAAAAATCCGTCTTTAAATATTCCCCGTAATCTTAAAACGCTGGAAGGCGGGGACTATGCCATAATCAAATCATCATCCGGACAGGAGCATATGATACGGCTGCTGAGCTATGTTGACGGGGTTCCGTTTGGTGAAGATTATAAGCCGCCGCTTAATGTTCTTTTTGATGCAGGACGGTTTCAGGGACAGATGTGTGCTGCGCTCAGCGATTTTTCTCACCCCTCTGAGGGGTATTTTATGCCGTGGGACACCAGTCAGGGGCTTATTCTAAATCCCGCGCTTCGGGTGAGTAAACACGGTGATGTTGAACGGCTTATCGTACCGCTGCTTGATCATTTTAGAGATCATGTACTGCCGACGATGAATGGTTTTCGAAAACAAACAATTCATAATGATGCCCACAATGACAATGTTCTGAGATCTGCGCCGGGTATGGATGATTTTTACGGCCTGATTGATTTTGGTGATATTTGTTATGCCCCCGTTATTCAGGACTTATCGGTTCCAATGATCGGTTACGTCGGTGATGTTAAAAACCCCATCGAAACGGGCTCTGCTTATGTAAAGGGGTTTGCCAGCGCCTATCAACTTGACCGTGAAGCGTTGGATATTTTATATGATCTTCTGATTTTACGCGCGGCACTTACGGTTCAACTGATTGATTTTAGGATGCTGCAAAATGATGTGAATATGCAAGTGCTTGAAGACGAATACCCGATGCTGGTCACCAGACTAGAAAATCTACTGGCCATTGACCGCAAAGAAATTACCAACGCTTTCCATTTGGCACATAAAGAAGGCGTAAATAAGCATTAATGAGCCATGATACCCTTAAATATGACCCGGTTAAAGGTAAGGTTAGTGCCGTATTTTGGCATTATTCTATTCCTGAAATAGCGGGATTATTGGCAATGTCATCGGCAAGTCTGGTCGATTCCGTCTTTTTGGGAAACTATGTCGGTGCCGAGGCACTAGCGACCGTAAACCTTTCTGTTCCTGCACTAACATTATTTTGGGGCTTGGCCATGCTGATCGCTGTTGGTGGCTCGGTTGTCAGTGGTAAATATCTAGGTGAAAATAATAATACTAAAGCCAATGCCGTATTTACAACGACGATGATCATAGGGTTTATTGTCGCTTTTTTGATGTTGATAGTGGGTACTGTGTTTTTAGATCAAATCGTTGCCGGGTTGGGAGCAAGGGACACGGTAATTGCCGGTTTTCTTGATGTGTATCTTGGGATAATAATGTTAAGCACACCATTTTTTGTGTTTGAGGTAGTCGCGTTTTATTTTGTAAGACTTGCAGGAAGTCCTATTCTTGCGTCGGGTGCTTTTGTCGTCGGTTCGGTCGCAAATGTAATCCTGGATTATGTTTTTATTGTTCAATTAGAATGGGGACTTGCTGGCGCGGCTTATGCAACGGGAATATCGGCAGCAATAACTTGTGCTATTTTACTGCCTTTCTTTTTCAAGAAAAATACCCGCCTCAAATTCAGCAAACCTATGACCGATGTAAAAGCATTATTTTGGGCATATTTAAATGGGATTTCTGAATTTGCCAATGAAGTGTCTATCGGTGTAACAGCGCTTATTTTCAATTGGGTAATGATCACTAGGCTCGGAATGGAAGGGGTGGCGGCCCTGACCATTATTAATAATATTTGGATGATCGGCATATTTACTACAATAGGAATGTGCGATGCGCTCCAACCGATCATCAGCCAAAATTTTGGCGCGCATAAAGAAGGACGAATTGTTGAATTTTTGCGAATTGCGGCTATGGCTGTGCTGAGCGTAGGTGTTATCATGATTTTTGCCATGATACTTTTCCCAAATCAATTGATCGATATTTTCCTTGATATGGGTGAACTAAGAACCAGAGAGATTGCCAACAGTTTCATGTATTTTTTATGGCCGGCCTTTTTGTTCGTTGGTTTGAATTTACTTCTTAGCGTATATTTCACATCAATGCATAAGCCGTTCCAATCGACCTCTATTGCGTTTTGCCGCAGTTTTATCCTGCCGGCATTAGCCCTTCTTTTGCTGCCCTTATGGATTGGCGATGTGGGAATGTTTTTGGCGTTACCGCTTTCGGAAGCTTTGACCTTTGTCGTCGCGGTGGCGTTTTATCTAAAAAGTAAACCGCATGATATTATCGCAGCCGCGGATAAAAACTTATGAGGCATCGGCGAGGGCCGGTAAGGTGCGGCGGAGTTTAAAATAAATCCAGCCATAAATCAGCATCCCCGTTAAGGACGCGATTGCGCACATCATAAAGACTGCATCATATCCAAGTTCATAACTAAGCAGCGTTGCGGCAATGTTGGGGCCAACGATCTGCCCGACCCCTTGGGCGCCGGGTATGAGCGATACATGTTTTCCGCTTGGGTCGTAATTTGACATGGCGCCCATCTGATAAACATCAACAAATATCCACAGAAAATTGAAAGCAAACACGCTGGTAATAAAGTCAAATTGGCTTACATTGCCCATCATTATGCCAACCGATAGTGCAACAACAGATAATGTGACGAGCAAGGGCCGAATAAGGCCAAGTCGGTCACTGATCAGTGTAGCAACTAAACATCCACAAAGGCTCATGAAGGATGCCCAGACAAGCATATCACCAACAAATTCCGCATCGACACCAGCGTCGACAGTTGCCAGTTCAATATAGGTCCAATAAGTACCGATGCTAATGTAGGTGAAGAAAATTGCGCCGAGGCAAATCCACGGCACATAATGGGGCATATATTTTTGTTCAAAATGATGCTTGTTCTTTGCCTCTTCAACATCAAGTTCAATCTCATCTTCTTTGTGGGCTGCTTTAGCGGGTACCCATTTTAGGAATGGAATACTAATAAGATAAAGCGAAATGAAAAGTGTATAAATGCCGTTCATTGACATTTGAGGCAAGATTTGCATTTCTGCGGCTTGTGTAAAAGCAAAGGCAAAAAGCATCATATTAAAGGCCCGTGCGGGGCGTGCTGTTCCTCCTAACGTGGCGAGGGCGACAGATGTATATATACCGCTTCCTACCCCCGCGAAACCCCGTAGCCAAACCACATGATCATAATCAAGATAAACCATACAAAGCCCATTGGCCGTGACTGCCATGATGATACCTGCAAGGACTATAAAACGGCGATTGATCCGGTTTAGAAGAAGTGACGCGAAAAGAGAGCCAAGAGACATCCCACCAAGGTCGGCACCAGCGACGCGCCCAACTTCAACTTCACTAAACCCTAAAAGGTTAACCCAGGCGGAACTGATAACAGGGATGCCAACCACAACGGCATAACCAAGCAGCGCCATGTATAGCGCGATAGTGATAGAACGCCATCCATCGAAAATAGTTTTCGAGTGAAAGAGTTTTTCTTTTGGTCTTTTTATTGCTTTCCCATCATCCATATAATTTATGCTTTTTAATTATATTATATGGGTTTTAATCTCGTTTATACGTAAGATATGCTTTACGCACAGTTTCGAGAACTTCCCATTTACCCTTGCTATTATTATCGAAGTAGACAGTATCTACGGCCTTAATGTCAATGGGTTCTCCTACTTCCGGATGAAATAGGGCGTGCCCTTTAACAAATGAACTGATTTCTGCGTCCATTATCCATCGCTCCCATATACCTGGCGTACACTGCCAAATACCGGCTTCTGAACCATCGGGGTTTTCATTAATGATCTTACCACTTAAATGAGAAACCTGTTCAGAAAGGGGGCTCCGGAACGGGACCCCAATCGTCAAGATCGCTTGAGGGGATGTTTGCGACACCTTTTAGTTGTTTGATAGCCATTTTTTGTCCTTAATTAATCGCTCGATGGGAAACTTAAATTTGCACCAGACATAATGCTCGTCGGCCAGCGCATGGTTACTGTTTTAATCTTGGTCCAAAAACGAATACCTTCCGGGCCATACATATGATGATCACCGAATATAGAGCGTTTCCAACCACCGAAGCTATGAAATGCCAGTGGCACCGGAAGTGGTACATTAACGCCAACCATGCCTACTTTTATCTTACGGGTAAAGTTGCGGGCAATATCACCGTCACGGGTGAAAATGCACGTACCGTTACCGTATTCATGGTCTTGCACAAGTTGAACGGCCTCGTCGTAACTATCTGCGCGCACAACGACAAGCACTGGGCCAAATATTTCTTCAGTATAAACGCTCATGTCCTTAGTGACATTATCCAGAATTGTCGGGCCACAGAAATAACCACCCTCGAAGCCTTCAGGGCCTTCAAAGTCACGGCCATCAAGCGCGACCTTGGCGCCGTCATTTTCACCTTCGGATATTAGCCCTTTAACGCGGGCGCAATGCTCTTTGGTAATCAGCGGCCCCATTTCGTTGCCTGCTACCATGCCGCAACCTACTTTAATTTTTTCTGCTTGGGCTTTTATTTTTGCAATCATTTCATCAGCTACATCATCACCAACGGTAACCGCAACTGATAATGCCATGCAGCGTTCGCCAGCGGAACCAAATGCCGCACCGATCATCGCATCAACGGCTTGATCAATGTCAGCATCCGGCATAATGATCGCGTGGTTCTTTGCGCCGCCAAGGGCTTGCACACGTTTATTGTGAGATGTGCCCGTATGATAAATATATTCAGCAACCGCCGTTGAGCCAACAAAGCTAACGGCTTCGATATCTGGGTGGGCGAGAATATGATCAACGGCAACTTTATCACCGTGAACAACATTAAAAACGCCGTCCGGAAGACCGGCTTCAGAAAATAGCCGCGCCATAATATTAGCGCATGACGGGTCCCGTTCTGAAGGTTTTAAGATAAATGTATTACCACAGGCAATAGCAAGCGGAATAGTCCAAAGCGGCACCATCGCCGGGAAATTAAAAGGTGTTATTGAACAAACAACGCCGAGCGCTTGACGGGTATTATAAACATCAACACCGCTCGCGACCTGCTGCGAATATTCGCCTTTCAACATTTCCGGAATACCGCAGGCATTTTCAACGATTTCAAAGCCGCGCGTTAGCTCACCCATGGCATCGTCCCATACTTTGCCGTGCTCTTTTACAACGGCTTCACACAGTTCATCACGGTTCTTATCAAGCAGTTCACGGAACTTAAACATAATGGAAACACGTTTCATAAGGCCTGTGTCTGACCAGCTTTCAAAGGCCTCTGCTGCGGCAGCAACGGCAGTATCAATATCGGCTATACTAGCGAGGCCCACTTCGCCCTGAACGGCGCCCGTTGAAGGGTTATAAATTGGGGCGTTACGATCACCGGAAGAAGCAACGATTTGGCCGTTAATATAATGGTCAACTTTATACATATTTTTATTCTCTTTTGTTAATTGATTTCATTTGCGGCTTTTTGAAGCGCGTCAAAAATTGGATCCAGGTTTTTTGGTTCACTGGTTAATATCGGTGCGATTGCAATGGTATCTCCGTTAGGTCTTAGGGCCACACCATGTTCATAAGCTTTTAGGAAGAAGTCATATGCGCGTGCCCCTACGACACCGTCCCTCTGCGCTATGGTTAGGCCGCCGGCAAGGCCGATATTACGAATGTCGGTGATATGCGGGCTGCCTTTTAAACTATGAATGCCATCTTCAAAATATTTCGCGTTTGATGTTACTTTATCATAAATGCCTTCTTCTTTATATATTTCTTGCGCGGCAAGTCCAGCAGCAACTGCGAGTGGGTGGGCGGAATAAGTATAGCCGTGGAAAAATTCGACGCCCGCTTTGGTGCCGTCAAGGAAGGTGTCATATATTTTCTTGGATGCAATCGCGGCGCCCATTGGTACGGCAGCATTATTAATGCCTTTTGCCATGGTGCAAATATCCGGCGTAACACCAAAATATGTGGCGGCATTAGCTTTGCCGAGGCGGCCAAAGGCGGTAATTACTTCATCAAATATAAGAAGAATGCCGTGCTTTTCGGTAATCTCACGAAGTTTCTTTAGATAACCTTTCGGGCTTAGAAACATGCCGGCAGAACCAATCATCGGCTCAACAATAACAGCGGCAATGGTGGAGGCGTCATGAAGCTTAATCATTTGCTCTAATTCGCTTAAATATTCCATTGGGTCTGTGTCCGGCTCACCGCGTGTGAAAGCGTCTTTCTCAGCATTATAAGGAAAAGGCATATGATCAACGCCGGTCAGCAGGCTACCGAAAAATTTTCGGTTATTGACCATGCCGCCGACAGAAATGCCGCCAAAGCCAACACCGTGATAGCCATTAACACGGCCAATTAATCTTGTGCGGGTGCCTTCGCCGTTTATGCGGTGATAAGCGAGCGCCATTTTAAGAGCCGTATCAACCGCTTCTGAACCAGAGTTTGTAAAGAACACATGTTCGAGGGTCTCGGGGAACTGGGGGGCAATTACATTCGCCAGTTCAAACGCGCCTTCATGGCCAAAATTAAAGGCCGTCGAATAATCAAGTTTTGCGGCCTGATTTTGAATAGCTTCGGTAATCTTTGGATGACAGTGACCAAGGTTAGAGCACCAAAGACCGGAAAAACCATCAAGAATTTTACGGTCATCAGTCGTTTTATAATAGAGCCCTTCAGCGCTTTTATAAAGGCGCGGTGTTTCTTTGAAAGCGCGGTTTGGTGTAAATGGCATCCAGTAAGAGGCCATATAGTCATTTTTGTCATCTGTGTGTTTCATAGAACATACTTCTTATTGTTATCGATTGTTTAAGTGGACTATAATGTTGTAATTAGTCAATAACTTCAAGTGTTTTGTATGGAATTCTAAGTGGTTGAATTTTATTGAATTAAGCGGTATAGTGTTTAGTATATTAAACAGTAAAACAGGTGATTTATGGTCAATGTTGCGAATCAACTCAGATTAATGCGTGAAACCGCCGGCATTTCGCAGCGTGAACTAGCGCGAAAAGTAGGGGTGAGTAACGGCACTATTTCACAAATTGAAAAAGGAAAAAGCGATCCTTCAGTGGGGCTCCTAAAACAAATACTTGATGGGCTTGGTCTTTCGATTGCAGATTTTTTTGAAGAAAGGGTTCAGCCACGCCAAAAGATATTTTTTACCTCGGATGAATTTGTTGATGTGGGATCGGCCAATGTGCAGTTTTTTCAAATGGGCGCGTCGAGCACGGGGCGTCAAATACAGTTTCTCAAGGAAATATATGCAGGTGGCGCATCGACAGGTCATAAATCTTTAGTCCATGAAGGTGAAGAAGCGGGCTTAATTATAAGTGGACAACTCGAAGTTACAGTCGGTGATCAGCGCCGCACTCTAAGCGCAGGTGACGGATATTATTTTAACAGCACAACGCCGCACAGCTTTCGAAATGTTGGAATAGCACCGTGTGAGCTGATTAGTGCTTGTACTCCCCCGTTTTAAAATTGTAGTCTTGAAGACATGGATAAGGACTTGCAAAATATACCAAAACTGGTCGAAAAATACCTTTCCTATTGGGTTGAGACAGATATTGAAGGACTTATGTCAATGTACGCAGATGACGTTAAGTATCACGATATGCCGTCCTGGGAGATACTCGAAAATGATGAACTACATCAATTTATTCTAGATACATTTGCTTTGCAGCAAAATTACCGAATTAAACTTAATCAGTCGACGGTAATAGAAGGAAACTCTGCCTTTCTTTATTGGACACAAAGTTTTGTTTCTGCTGATACAGGAAGAAAAGTTGAAGTAAAGGGGGTTGAACTTATTGTTTTTAGTGACGGCCTTATAAAGAGTGTTCATGAATTTTATGAATATCAAACGACAGGGTCTGTTCTAATGACATCGCCTGGCAGGGAAAATTATCTGGAAAAGATGACCAAGCTTGGGCTGACCAAAGAGATGATGCAGAAAATTTCGGCGGAGTTATCAGGTTATCTTGTAAATAAACGGCCATATCTAATCCCGGATTTAACATTGGCTAATGTGGCCGATAAGCTTGGCTATACGCGTAATCAGGTTTCTTTTGTGATTAATCACGTTTTGGATAAGACGTTTTATGATCTTATTAACAGCCACCGTATTGACCATGCGATTGATAAAATGTCGTCGCCTGAAAATAATTTCTCTATTCTTGAGCTTGGCTATGATGCGGGGTTTAATTCTGTTTCCGGTTTTTATAATGCCTTTAAAAAACAGACCGAAAAGACCCCCGCCCAATATTTAAGGCATCTGAAGCGTTAACGTTATATTTTCTTATCGGTCCCGCAAGGAAGACCACGGTCCGCAATGACGCCTATATTAATCGTTTGAAAAAAGGGTCAATGAAACAATGCAGACGATAG
>Ga0233449_1000522_pt1 | contig 44905 bp, 35 predicted proteins | sample SI_124_October20_FD_183012 | JGI IMG/M metagenome (GOLD analysis project Ga0233449, IMG submission 183012) | Seawater microbial communities from Saanich Inlet, British Columbia, Canada - SI_124_October2016_200_MG | ecosystem: Environmental > Aquatic > Marine > Inlet | place: Canada: British...
ATAATGGTTAACTATTATGGTACATATTGCATGAAAGTAGTTTGAGATTGTTAGTTGCGAAGTGGAAGTGTAAGCGTTGCTTGGCCCATTGATTTCCCTTGTGCATCAGTTCGCAGAGAAACAGTTCCTCCGCCTTGTAAGGTTTTTTCGAGAATACAATTTATTGCAAAAATACCTGGCACTTCGAAAATATGAATGTTACCCTCGCAGAATTCCCCCCATGCCTCTCTCATCCATTCCTTGGTAATTAATTCCTGCAGAATGGGATACCATTCTGGTTTTCGGGCAATGATTCCAATGTTCACTGAGTCGCCCTTGTCACCAGATCTGGCATGGGCAATATCCCCAAGGGTATTGAATTCATCACCCAAGTCTGAAAGGCATAGTTCTGCCATTCTACTTGCCCCCTGCTTTTTCAACGGGTTTTTCTAAGCCTTTGATTACTCTGTTAGCGATACGCTTTGTTAAGCCCTTGCGTTCTCTTTCTGCAATTTTTTGCAGGCGATTAAATACCCTTGCTTCAAGGTCCGGCCTTCTCTCAGTTAATGCCGTTCGAAGGGTTCGAAGCATTGGGATTTGTACACTCGCTTCGACAATTTCTCTTTCAACCAAGAGGGGTAGGAAACGCAATTGTGCTCTTGGGCGCGGTCTTGCTGCGTAGCCACTAACTCCACCAGGTCCAGTAAGTACCAATGGGGCGATTGATTTTGCAAACACTTCAATGTCCTTTCGGTTTTGTGATTTTGCAGACCAGCGAATTAGGACCTCTGGTAACTCCATAGTTTGTGAGCCACATGCTCCACCCTCACCTTCTTTCAAATTACCATATTGCGTTATTGTTGTGCTTCCCTTTGGCATGGTAATACCTGTTCCCATTAATTCACTTTGAATAGTAATATTTTCGAGATGAGACAATCTGCCTTGCAATATTTGGTCGGTGGCATTTGCTTTAGCGATGGCGTTAGGCCCAGGGATTAGAAGTGTGCCTGCTGCAAACCAACCATCAGAATAACATGAAGATACTTTCAATTGTTTTGGCCTCGGTTTACCAATTGCGCCGCAGGCTCTCACACGGTTTTCTCCAACTTCATCTAAAGTAACTTGGCGAAAGTCAAGAACGATATCGGGTGTTTTGTATGCGCCCGGGTCGCCGATTTCGTAAATCATCTGTTCTGCAACATTACCTCTGGTGACAGCACCACCGCTTCCCTCCGGCTTTGTGATGACACAAGTTCCATCCGATTCTATTTCCGCTATAGGGTAGCCCAAGTTTACTAGGTCTTCAATTTCTGCCCACCCATCAGCATTACCCCCAGTTACCTGTGCTCCACATTCAATTAAGTGCCCAGCGAGAGTCCAGCCTGCAATAACATCTAGGGGGTTAGCAACTTCTTCTGGTGCCCAATCATCTATTGCACTACAGAGTGGTAAGTTTAGTGCTTCAGCCTTCTTTGCCCATTCATCAGCATGTAACATACAACCTACAATTAGACTAGCATCTGCAACTCTTCCAGTCAATACGATGTCAGCCCCTCTTTCAAGAGCCCTTGAGATGGGGCCCGCACCAAGGTATGCATTGGCAGAAATAAGGTCATCAACCATATTATCCTCTACGGGTTTTTCTTTTTTATCGCAAATTAGCCCATCTGAACAAAGATCTCCTATTCGCGAATGAATATCATCTCCCACTACGATTGCGATTTGACAATCGGTCCATCCGAGTGCACATGCAAGACCAAGTATTGCCTCAGCACATGAGTTTGGATTTGCACCTCCTGCATTGGTTACTAATTTGGTATTTTTATTGCGAAGTAAATTGAGCCCACCTGCTTCTAACCACTCAAATATATCAGTTGCCCAACCTGCAGTGGGGTCTCTATTTTTTTGCTTATGCATTATTGACATTGTTACTTCAGCCAAATAATCCATTGTAATATAGTCAACATCTGCATTTTCTAATAGGTCAACTGGGGCCATTACTTGATCTCCCCAAAAACCACCTGCTCCCGCAACTGTAATCGGCTTATTTCGGCTCCCCATATTCCAAGTTAAACCCCGAGATACTTGTTCCTTTCGCCTAACAGACATTGTCGGAGAAGGTTATTTTCTTACACTATCTTTACATTACCAACCCCCTATCGGCTCGCAGTAGCCCATTTATTTTCTGGCCAGCACCTCTAAGCGCGCCGACGCGTTCAAATAGGGGAGGGATGTCGGCGGGTCGCTAAAGTAGAGTTGATATCTATGGGTTCACAATGGGAAGACAAAAGCAAGCCACACTTGAATATCGTATTCATCGGTCACGTTGATCACGGAAAGTCCACAACAGTAGGTCGTTTAATGCTAGACAGTGGTCACATTGAACAGCACCAAATTGATAAGTTGGAAAAAGATGCAGCAGACCGTGGTAAAGCCGGATTCGGATTTGCATATGTTATGGATGGATTGAAGGAAGAGCGTGAGCGTGGAATTACTATTGACGTTGCTCACAAAGAATTCTTCACACCTAACTATTACTGGACTGTTATTGACGCACCAGGTCACCGTGATTTCGTAAAGAACATGATTACTGGTACAAGTCAAGCAGATGCTGCAGTTCTTCTATGTGCTGCTAACGACGGTGTAAACGCTCAAACCAAGGAACACGCTTTCCTTGCACGTGTATTGGGAGTCAAGCAACTTATTGTTCACGTTAACAAGATGGATATCTCAGGTGTTGACTGGAATGAAGCCAAGTATACGGAAACCTGCAAGCAAGTAAGCGACCTTCTACGTATGGCTGGTTTCAAGCCGGATGACATACCAATGATTCCTGCAAGTTCATTGATGGGAGACAATGTTTTCAACAAGTCTGACAAATCCCCTTGGTATAATGGCCCAACTTTGTTCGAAGCTATTGACAAGGTCCAAATGCCTCCAAAGCCAATCAACAAGCCTCTTCGCCTACCAATTCAAGATGTTTACAAGATCAGTGGAATTGGAACAGTGCCTGTTGGAAAAATTGAAACCGGTATTCTTCACGCTGGAAAGACAGTAATGTTCAACCCAAGCCAACAGAGTGCTGAGGTCAAGAGTATTGAGATGCACCACACCAATGTCGCAAAGGCAGAGCCTGGAGACAACGTTGGTTTCAACATCCGTGGTCTTTCCGCTACCGACATCCGCCGTGGTGACGTTGCTGGATATACTGACAACGAGCCAATGTTTGTTCGTCACGACGAATCTTTCGTCGCACAAGTTCAATTGATGGACATCCCTAAGGCAATCTCAGTTGGATACACACCAGTATTCCACTGCCACACCGCCCAAGTTGCATGCCGCTTCCTCGAACTTCTTGAGAAGCAAAACAAATCTGGAAAGGAGGCAAGTCCTTCCTTCATGAAGACTGGCGATGCAGGTCTAATCCGAATTCAACCAACTAAGCCTATGGCCATTGAGCAAATGGATGTATTCCCAGAATTATCCCGTTTCGCTATCCGTGACATGGGTAAAACCGTCGCAGCCGGCGTCTGCATCAAGATTCAAAAGAAATGAGTACTTCTCGAAATTGATGGATGACGCACGGAAGTGAGGACAAATGGCAGGAATAACAGTAATCAAATTAACCGGTGAGAGCCACAAAGATGTGGATTTCGTTTGTGAACAAATCAAAGCAGTATGCGACCAAGATAGTGTTGACCTTCGTGGTCCAATTCCACTACCTACTCGCAGATTAGTTGTGCCCTGCCGTAAGACCCCTTGTGGTGAAGGCAATGAGACCTACGATCATTGGGAAATGCGCATTCACAAGCGCCTTCTTGAGATGAAAATTTCTTCAAGTAAGGATGAAAATGCACTTCGTAAGGTTGCTCGTGTGTCAATTCCAGATACTGTAAGCATTGAACTTTCAATGCGTAATGTCAACTAAAGCCATTTGGCTTCTTGATTACTTTCGTAACAATAGGTTGCGTTCTAATTGTTGGATGGGGCTTCCCGTCTTGGCATTATTTGAGCAAGATTAATTGTTGAGTATCTGAGTTATAGCGCAGCTGACTCTGCAACTCCGGCTTCAATAAGCCAATCAGCAGTATCTACATCTAACATATGTACATCTCCCTCTTGAAGATTAATTTCACCTTCTTCAGTTAACACAGGTTCCTCTTGGCTTAGAATTATTCGAATACGCGTCAAAGTATTTCCTAAGCCGATATTGGCTGGTGTGTCAATTTGTTCAGTGGGCTCATTGACTGCAGTATCATTTGGCAGATTCTCCTTCATCTCATCATTTTCTGCCATTTTCTCAGTACTTGTGTCGCTTGTTTCAGGTGCTAATTCCCAAGCTACACCAGTGTTCATTGGACGAGGGGCTACATTATTCGTAGGAGATTCTTGCTCAATGTGCTGAAAATATGGCTCAGAGGGTATGTCATTTACTTCGGGGTAGGCATCCATTAATGCAATCCTGTCCTCTTCATCCATTTCTGGCTCTTGATATGCTCGTTCGGCCCTTTCCTCTAATTCAATTGGCGGAGGCCCACTGCCGGTTAATCCACCAGGTTTGGCAACGAATGAGTCTAGTTGTGTCGTCCCTGCTGGCACAACAGGAATGATTGGCGCATTTCCAGAACCATAAATCATCTCATCCCAATTGACATTCATTCTAAATTTCTTTATCAACTGTTTTAAGCCATCAGTAAATTCACGTTCATGATTATCATGCCTAGTCCAATCAATTGGAGTTAATCCTGCCTTTGCATCTGTTGCCGAGCCGCGTAAATTAGAAGTTACTGTATGGTGAAGGAAGGTCACTAAGCGCTTTCTTGCTAAATCTGCTATGGCTCGACGAATGTTTGAGATTCGCCGAGTAAGGGTTACTGCCTTTTGTGAATGACCTTCATTTTGCAGGATGGAATTTAGCTTATCCTCATGCATATTGAGCACTTTATTGACCTCAATCCAAAAGTCTTGTCTTGGCAAACTAATGGGATTATTGCGGTCAACTTGTTGGCGTTGAAGCGAATATAATTGATCTTCAATGGCTTTCGCCATCGCCGCATCAATCATCCGTCCGCCCGTCCCCCCCATGTCGCTCGGATACCCTCGGCCAACGAGACTCCTTGAACAATGCGCTTCAAACACTAGGAATAATTAGCATTATTCTTCAATTTATTGAAACTCTTGGAAACGGTGTGTTGAAACCTCACTCCTTTATTCGCAGAATGGGCGGACATCATGAAAGGTAGTCAAGTGAGGTTGGCGGGCATGCTTACCCTCCTTCTTATTACCACACTTTTTTCTCCCTTCGTACCTCCTTCTTCAGCAGTAATTACCACACCATATCAGGGAGAGTCAACACCCCAGCCCGAATTCCCCCATGGCGAGGTAAACCTTACCACCGCCGGATTTATCCTTCCGGCCAATGGTACGATGACAGATGCATGGGTAAATGTATCAACTGACATTTCACGTTCTGCCGGAAATGGAACGGGTTGGCTTAGCGGTGACCCTGTTAGTAATTTCACTTTAGGGAGTTTTGCCACAACTACTACAGATAGTTATCCAGATTCTCTTTCTCTTTCAGTCGATAATATTGAAAGTGATATTGATGATTTTGAAATGTTAGTTCCAACGATGGCGAATTGGAAATCAGGTGGACCCAATTCATTACTTTGGTCTGCAGATAACCTTTCTTATCAGGGCCAACAAGTCAATACAAGTAATGGGAGTGCAGTAGTTAATTCAACTCTCGGAGATGGGCCAATTCCATTATCTCCACCTCAGGGTAATTTAGTAGTAAGTACAATTTCTTCTGCTCCACTGCCGGCTGGAACACATGCATGGATTACTAGTCCCGAATTAAGAATACCTTCAGTACAAAGGGAACTTTACTTGCGAATGGATCATTGGCTAGACCTTACTGAGGGTGGGGCGTGGGTTGAATACAAATTCGACCAAAACCCTTGGCGTCTTTTGCAACCAAGTAACCTCAGCAACCATTCTATGTCGCCTTTGGCACCCATTCCAAATGGTTCAACAAGTGGCTTTTCTGCCTTTATTGGCGATGATAATTCTGGTTGGAATCACGACATTTTTCTTTTAGACAACCTTCCTAATATTCACTCCAGTAATCTTGTTTCTTTTAGATTCGTTATTTGGACACCTCCTAATTCAACCTCAAATGATACTGGATGGTCTATTGACAATGTTTCTTTTACAAATACGGGCGAACCGCTTGGTGCTTGGTTCCACGGTAACCTTGCAGGCGCATATGAAAATGATGCAAATGGGTGGGTGAGTCTTGAAACTTCAACTCTTGGTCTTTACAATCCTATGTCAATTTCCTTTGCAATTGATTGGGACCTTGAAGGAAACTTCAATGATAATTTGCTAGTTGAGGCCAGTTATAATAATCAAACTTGGTTAACATTAAATCCTCCCCCTGGTATCCCCGGCAATGGAATAATCTTGAACAACCAAGTATATACGGATAGTTCAAACGGTTGGATTGAGTTAGAATACCCAGTTCTTTCTGCATTCCAAAACTTAACTTCAGTTTGGTTTCGATTTAGGGTAATTACTGATTATGCAATTGGCTATGGGGGTGGGCAAATTGATGGATGGGAAGGGGTAATGATTGATGATGTGACTCTAAAAGCAGCAAATATAACAGCAAACATCACTTCAATATTACTTGACAATTTCACATCTTCAAATTCTACCAATAATGGGGCAATTAGTAATTATTTCAATCAATGGCAACATATTACTGCATATGGGCATAATGGCCCTTCAACAACAATTTTTGACTTTGAAGAGGTAAATCTTCTCCCCTCTGGGTGGTTTTATGAACATATAAGAGGAGATAGTGGATGGGAAATTGACTCCTCAACAAACCAAAGCGGGTGGGGGCCAGGTCCATTTATGGATGGCTCAACGGGTGCTGCTACTACCATGAATGGTCGATATTCTGATGAAACCCTCTCCTCATTAATTACTCGCGACTATATTGTGCCAATGGGTGCAAACGCGCGTCTGCGTTTTGATCATTGGATGTGCACTGAATCCAATTGGGATGGCGGAATGATACTAATTTCAACAGATTCGGGCGATACTTGGCAACCTTTCGGGCAAAATGAAACAAACTTCTACGACACCATATCAACTGTAAATACGGCCTCACCTTTGTACAATTTATCAATATTTGATGGAAGTGGGGCGCAAGGAGGATGTGGAAGCCAGCCATGGCAAGTAAAGGAGGCAGGCCTTTCGGATTGGACAGGGCAAAAAGTGAGATTTAAATTTTTGTTTTTCTCCGACCAGTATATTGAATTAGCCGGGTGGTACATAGACAATGTTGGAATAGAGATTGATCATTTTGCAAATTCTGGAAGTTGGACCTCACCAGTCATTGATGCAGATATTTTTGGCTATGGCACATTATCTGCGCGAGGTATTCTTGAAAACAATACGAGTATTTCGGCATCTATTCTCCGCCCAGATGGCACTCAAATTAGCGGTTGGCAGAACTTGCTATTACCTGTAACACTAACCATTCTTGATAGCAATGCGCATCCAAACATTAAGATTCAAATCAATTTGTTGAGCACAAATTCAACGCACACCCCTGTTATTTCAGCAATTCATGTAGGCTCGCTATCATATCTAATCATCCCTCCATCAACCAGTTCTTCGTGGACCGCGTCAGGCCTTGCGTGGGATTCTCAAGCCAAACGGTTGATTCCCACCCAATCATTGAGTTCACTTTCCTCGATTAGTACCTTTCACCGTCCAGTAAAAACGATACGTCTTGATTGTGAGTGTGCAAGAGTAGTATATTCAGTAGTTTCATCCGATGGCACTGTATTTCTCTCACAAATGGCCAATAATGGTGGAACTATTTCTTACAACAACCCGGCATTCAAAAATATTCAAGAACTAATAATTACAATAACGGTTTTAAATAATGGCTGGATTAATTCTACAGAATTTTCGGCTGAATATCTTGAATATAGTAATAATCCCAAAATAGATTTCGCCTCAGATGGAGATGTAGATTGGCAAAACAATGGCATTTATGGGGTGCATTCAGAAGTTGACGAATCGCAATTGTTTTCTCAATTATCCAATGGCAGTTTACATACATTCAACTTCACTCCTCCGGTGAACGCCTATTACTGTGGTTATGCAGTGGTGGATGTAGTAGCAGGAATGGACGTAGACATTTCTTTTTGGAGTCAAAGTAATGCGCCGGTGAATGGGTCTTCAGGTGGGCCAGTAATAGAAACTGTTAATGGTTCAAAGAATGAATTGTATATCCCCTTATGCGATGCATCTCTTGGCGGAAGTAATCCTCAAAATAGTTCAAACAGACATGCCTTTTCAGCTATTTCTCAGGGAGGTGATGCTCAGGTAACTATTACAAAATTGCTAATTCCGTACGAAGACTTCACCACAATTCACTTTAATAGTTCATATTTAAATTATCTCCGCCACACACTTCCAATTAATTCTACCACGGGCTATTTTACAATACCTCTGCTGATTACAGGGCAGGGTGGTGGTTTCCGAATATCGGGTAATGTGCAATATGATTGGCAAGCGAAATCTCAATTTATTTCTCAACCTGAAACCTTGTTTCCAACAGGACAGTCTTATACAATTTGGACCGAGCATCAACATATGTTTACGAACTCTTCTTTTGAAAACATCAACCTATATGTTGGCACAACAAGAGACCTAGGTCTGGCTGAAATAATCATCAGCATCAACACTTCTCACACACCCCCTTTGGTCGAACAGTTAGCCGGTTCGGACCTGTTAATGCTAAACAGCACAACTATTCAGTATCCTTCAGGTGCATCATTAAAAAGCCATTATAAAATTGGTTGGGAGTTCATCCCGCAGTGGAAACATGGTCACCATGACAACCTTTGGTGGATGACAGAAACTACAGAACCTCCAGATGCCCCATTGGGTCCAACTGTAGTTAGGGCTGGGGGCTCAACCGGTCCTGCAATGGAAATCGATATGGAGTCAACTCAATTTCAAGTTCTGTTGCTAGAGAAAAACCAGCTCCTAAGTGATGAAGGGCATCCCGATTACCCCTTGCCAGTAATGGCAAATTCTTCAATTCAAGTTTCAGGTTTTGTCCGCTTTGCGGGTTCACCAAATCTTGGAGTCGGTGCGCCAAATGCAAATATTTTAGTTGAATTAGGTAATTATGAGGACGAGTATATTCAAATGACAAATACTTCAACAAATATCACAACCTATACAGAAAACCCAGCCTATTGGCATAATAATTATACCTTTTCTGTTACAAATACTGGTGATTGGACTGGGCTGATTGAATTACCTAATGCAGATAATAGCATTTTGAGTTCTGGTCAAAGAATTGGCATTCGCTCAAGTGTAATTCCGATTGGTGGTGCAGCATTAGGTGGCGCTATAGACCGAACAATAACCGAGTGGGTTGATATTATCTGGGATTCGGAAGCCCCTTCACTCGGATTATTGATGGTTAGTCCACCCGGTGGGCAACAACCTGCCGATAATCATATTTGGTATCAAAACAGGACCTTGCCACTATCAATTGAAGTTTTAGAATCGGTTCGCTCAAACGATAGCCTTGAATTGCACTATTGGATGCAAGAAATAGATGATATTAATGAAAACAGCATCGCAGAGGAATCTGAGTATCGCACAATCATTGCCCAATTATCCAAGGCTTCAGTGCGGCAAACTGTTGATTTCCCTCTATTAGTATCCAATGATGCCCTCGGGGAAAATGATTCATCTGGTCTAATCAGTTTGTACATAACCGGCTCTGATCTTGCAGGCAACATTTTTCCCATTGAAAGAAATACTGATTGGCAAACAGATGGATTTGGAGGCTCTTTTGGACTTGAAAATGATTTAGCTACAATAGTTGTAATGCCCGACACTCCAACTTTACTTTCCTGGACTGATTTGACTTTAGATTTAAGAGATGGCAAGATATTACCTGGGCAAGTGCACACTTTTGGTTTGATTATTGAAGAGGAAAATGGTTTGCAAAGTCTCGATGAAATCTTGTTAGACCTCACTGGTGATATTGATGGCGCAAATTGTAGCATATCTTGGCAACCTTGGGATGAACGCATCAGTGCTGACCAAGACTGTTTTTCACAAGTAGAAGTTACATTTCAACCAATCATTCAACAGGGACTACATGATAGGTGGGAAGTGGAGTTTTCATTTGTAATTCCTTGGAGTTCAAGCGAGGCACTAGCAAATAACACATGGATTCCTAGTTTATCTGTGTTTGATTTAGGTCAAGAAGTGGGTCTTGGTACAGGTCATTTAACTCCTCTTGAATGGAATTATTTAAATGAAATCGAACTAATTGAAATTTCTCTAATTGATATTACAGAGCCTTATGGGAGCGTATATGGAGAAGTATTGCATATCTCTGATGATGATATGGTTGAATTATCAGTAATACCGGTTTATCATGGCACAAATATCCCCATAAATATTGATATGGAAATAATGGTAAATGTGGATGGTGGAATTATTGACCAATCAATGCAGTATTATTACCACGCAAATGCCCAACCGGTACTGATGCAAATAATATTCAATGGTTCAATCTTTCCAAATGCTCAAGCCGAATTAAATGTAATAGGTGAAATCAATTATTCTGGATTTCAAATTTCACACATTCAGCGAGAGGTAATACTTGATGATGAGAGCCCACGCCTATCTCTCCCTCTAGCATCCCTCCAAAGTATTCGCACAGACCAAATGCAAATGATCCCTCTTACATTTCAAATAAATGAACCTCAGCAGATGAATTCAGATGTCAATATAAATTGGCAAATAACAGGGGCTGAAAATGAAGAAATTGAGGGGGCGGGAATAGCAATTTGTAATTTACTCACCCAGGCAGATGGAATTTGGTATTATGATGTTGTATTGAATATTTCATTACCAAGTGAAATTGACTTAAGCGAGGAGTATAACCTTTTTGTCTGGATTTCAGCAACCGATATTGCTGGTAATGAGCTGATTGGTACTGGAAGCAATAATAGTAAGCAAAAACCAAAGTTATTAATTTACCAATTTGTTCCACGCCTCATAGAAATGTCAGCCAGTAATCCAAGCCATGTGGGAGATATGCTAACTGTAAATGCCACAATTCACAATTATGGATATTATGACGGCAAAGTCACACTTCAACTTCTTGAAGGAGAGGTCGTGTTGGATGAAATAACAGCAAATCTAAATTCTTTGCAGAGTGAAACTCTTACATTGTCAGTTGAATCTTGGAGAGATGGAGATTATGAATTTACTATTATTATTGAAGGATATAATGACTCACAATTTATCAATTTTGAAATCCAAGCAGATTCAATCCAAGCGGCAAATGCTGCACTATTATACTCAACTTTGTCTATTATTGTCCTCTTCCTCAGCCTTGCCGTATTTATCGTAATTAGGAGTCGAAAGTTCTCAGCAAATATTGGCATTTCATCTGAATCCGAAAAGGAATATGAAAACTTGCATTACACTCAAGAAGAATGAGCCAATGCCTTTCCCTCCCTTTCTTTTTGTGTGATAAATTATTTATTTCACACATTTTTCAAGCGCAACTATCAACAATACCTTTCATGTCGCAGGGCTTACTGCAGGAGTACCCGAGTCGGTCAAAGGGGATGGACTCAAGTTCCATTGCGTACTGCTTCACAGGTTCGAATCCTGTCTCCTGCACCAATTTTCTAATTGTTTGATTTTCAAACAGATTTACAATTATTTTTTATTTCATTAGCAATCTCAATTACAGTTTCACAATGAGGTAACTCGGAAGAAATTGTTGCATTCTCAATAGTTACGCCATATGCTCCTCCAACGGCGACGGAGTGCCCTACTAAATTGAACATAGGAACGTCATTTGGCGCATCCCCGATTGCTAACACATCCGAGGCAGAAATACCAAGCCATTCAAGAGCCACTTTAAGCCCCTCGCCCTTTGAGAGGTGCGGCTCCATAAGGTGTATAGCAAATCCTGTTCTTACAACATTCAAATTATCCCATTTACTTTTTTCCATGAAGTCACAAATTAGTTCATAATTTTCACTCGGTTTCAAACACCATTCACTTTCTCGCCAAGCATTTGAACCAATTCCTTTAGCATCAAGTCCAGGGATATTTTGTGCCAGCCATTCTGCAGCCTCTTTTGCTTGAGTGCCGCTGGCTCTAATCTCAATTCGGCCGCTATTGGGGTCCCAAACTACTCCTCCATTTTCGCAAACCATCGGGCCGCTCAACTGCATTAGGCGCCAAAGTCCATAGGTTACTGGTCGGACATTTCCGGTTGAGAAAATAACCGGAATCCCACATTCTTCTATCATCCTAAGTGCACTAACCGCATGAGGGTGAAGGGCTCTATTCGTATCGGTAATCGTGCCATCAATATCAATGGCCACTGCCTTTGGAATCCACCCCATTGGTAATAGTCCCATATTTGTTCTAATATGTCATAATCAATGAACCTTTCACTTGTTTTTTGCGCCCGTAAGTTCATGTCTTGGTGCCTCGCCACATCGACCATGCCTAAGGGTGATGATGACGAAGAATTCCTTTTTCTCGAGGATGAAATCGCAGTCCCCCCTACTTCATCTGAGGCGAAGAATGCCACCCCAATCGCTACTGCCGCTTCTGCTATTACTGCAACTAAACAAACTGGAATCAAGTTAGTGATGTCATCTGACGAAAATGATTTGCAGGAAAGAGCCGAGCCGGATGAAACCTTGGTTCCATTTGATGATTTATTATCAAAAATGTCTATTGCCGGTGTTGAAAAGGTAGGATGGGCTCTGCGCGGATTAGATTGTCCCGATTGTGCTGTAAAAGCGACTAAAGCACTGCTTCGCCTTCCTTCGGTGGAGGGGTGTGAGGTTTCTGCAACCAATGGTACGGTTTCTTTAGATTTTAATTTTGAAGCTGGAAATTTATTCCAAGTAAATTCAATATTGACCAGTTTGGGAAACTCACCAGAAATAGAATGGTTAGAGATGGGCGGTGTGAACTCAACGCGTCTCGGAGAACGTCTTTCAATGGATATGCGCAGATTGGAAAAGATGCTAAAGAATCAACCCGGTCTTCTTGATGTAGACATTACTTCCGATGAACGAATAATTATTCAAGTTCCAACTGATTCGTCGCTCAATGTAGTCAAAGCAAGGAATGATGCTCTACAAAATTTAACCGGAAGAGAAATAGAACTTCATTCTTCAACATCAATCAAACTCCGCCCCGACCAAAAAAGACTCATCGGAGCGGGTATTGCAATACCATTGATGCTAATTACACTTGCATTGGAACTCACCTCATCACCACCATGGGCATTGGCAATAGTTGGACTCCCTGGTGTAATCATTGGAGGTAGAATAATGTTAATGGAAGCATGGGCGAGTATTCGCAATCGCCAACTTGGTTTTCAAATTTTGACCTCGCTTGCAGTAATAGGAGCATGTTGGCTTGGGGCTTGGACTGAGGCTTTGTTAGTGGTAGTTCTTGAAGCATTAACCTCGCATATGGAGGGCGATGCTTTGGTTAAGGCAAGAAAAGCAATGCAGGGTGGTCTTGACAGACTTCCTCGAACAGCTAGGTTGCTGAATGAGGCCCCCCTTCCAAGTGTAATTGCAAAAGGTATTGACCTATCCTCTCTTTCATCAGCACCTGCTTTCACTTGCTCACCATCTACTTCTATCCATTCACAAAAGTTATCTGATGGGTTTGAAGAAGTGCCTTTGGAATTAATTCAATTAGGCGATAAGATTGAGGTTAGGAGTGGCGAATTAATACCGGTGGATGGAAAAATTGTTGAAGGCATAGGCTCATTAGACAAGGCGCCATTGACTGGTGAATCACTCCCAGTGCGTGTTACATCTGGCGATATTGTTGAGGCTGGTTTAGTGCTGAAAAGAGGCCCAATTGTAATAGTTGCAATAGCAGTAGGCGAGGATACACGCTTGTCAGGATTAATTGAGCAGGTACATACATTCCGCGATCAACCGCCTCGATTGCAATCACTGGTTGAAGTTTTTACTGCTATTTGGATTCCTATTGTTTTAATCGGTGCGCCATTGGCATGGTTCCTTTCAGGGGATGTTTCAAATTGGAAAGTAATGCTATTACTTTGGGTAGTTGCTTGCCCCTGTGCTCTATTACTTGCAGCCCCAATACCTCATGCCGCGTCGCTATCAAATGCTGCGCATCAAGGAATGATCGTTCGCGGAGGCGATGTTCTTGAACGAACTGCACGAGTAAATCTTGCTTTGCTCGATAAAACCGGTACCCTTACTAGTGGACACCCAAGATTAAATGAAGTAATTGTTGCAAAGGGCAAAAAGATGGAAGCAATAATACGTTTAGCCTCTGGCCTTGAATTACGTTCAAACCATCCATATGCAGCAGTAATCCGCAATCATGCCAACGAATTAAATTTGAATCCAAGTAAAATCACCGGACTGACTGATGCCAAAGCGGGCGTTCATGGAAAATTCTCAAGCAAGAAGGTAATGCTTGGACGAATGGATTGGTTACTTGAGGAGGGAGTAGAAATCCCTGAAGAAATAGAACAGGCTAACCTTGAAGCACAAATATTGGGATATGGAGTTTCTGTATTGGCAAGGGATGGAAAAGCGCTTGCACTGTTATCCTTCGTCCACGATGATGTTCGCAATGGAGCAGGGCAACTAATAAGGGACTTATATGCAATGAAAATAAACATTGAGATATTATCAGGCGATACTTCTGCAGCAGTTGCGAACTTCGGTCCGAGCATTGGTATCCCAGAGGCTGCTTGCAGGGGTGAAATGGACCCCGAATCCAAGGCATCTTGGGTCGAGGGTCGCGCAAATACCCACATTGTGTTAATGGCCGGTGATGGTTTTAATGATTCTACAGCATTAGCCAAATCAGATGTAGGTGTTGCAGTAGGAAGTGGGGAACAGGTAAACTTGGATGCTGCTGATGTCCTAATCCCAAGTGAAGACCCACAACAATTGTCGCGCTTAATCACTATTGCAAGACGAGCAAGGGCGGTTGTACGGCAAAACATAATTATTTCAGTTGGCGTTACCGCAATATTAGTTTGGACAGTTCTTTCGGGTATAAATGACCAAATTTGGATTGGGGTCTTGGCACATGAGGCAAGTGCAATATTAGTGATTCTCAATAGCGCAAGATTATCGGGTAATAGCGGCACAATTGCTTTATTAAGAGACTTATTTATTGGGTTATTTTATGATACAAAAGAAGCATTTATTGCTCTATTAGCACAAAGGGCATCTTAGTTAATTTGACGAGCCATTGATATATTCCGGCTAAATAGCGAAACACATGGGGCGGCATTATGAGTAAGATTCGTGGTGACCCTCGGCTCATTGCTTTGGCTCACCCAACGCGCCACGACTTGTATGCTGAATTATCAAAAGAAGATGAATTAGCAACTGTAGCCCTCGAAAAGAAATTGAATGTTACACGCTATCATTTGTACCATCATTTAGGCCAAATGGTTAAAGCAGGTCTAATTGAAAATCATCGTGATGAAGGGCGTGCTCGTTGGTGGCGGATCTTATCTAAAGTAGATGGTGAAATACCTTCGCCCCAAAAAACACAATCCCCTAGTGGTTCACAGACTGCACCTTCTTGGGCAGAAAACATTCCTGCCGAAATGGTTGCCTTGCTCGAATCAGGAGCCAAGTTTGAGTTTGTACCATTGAACAGTACTGATGCAAGCGACATCGTAAATACTCGCAAGGCAATTGAAAATATTGCACGCCACCACGGTGTCGATATATCTCTTCCTTTCACCTTTGTACCAGGTGGGCTATTATTACTTACAAAATCTCGTTAATTATTGATATTGGAGGATTTGAAATGGATGACGAATCTCTTGATGTTGAATCAAAAATAGAAACACCGGATCTCTCTTGCCCCAAATGTGGAGGATTACTTCCAGCGCAGTTAGGTGAAATTGAATGTGTGCTTTGTGATGCCCATGTAAAGGTTGACCACCCTCCAACAAGAAGAGCTTGGGTCGCTGAAAAAATACGTTGTAAAACTTGTAGTAGTTTACTATTAGTTGGAGTCGACAAGCGTCCAGCAAACCTCCAGTGTTCAAGTTGTGAGAGCCAATTTATAGTCACTCCTCACATTCCCAAGGCAGAGGTACAATGTCCTTCATGCGACCGTAAGATGAGATTATCCAAGCGCCCAGGTAGTCGTCAAATTAGTTGTCCTGCATGTTCAATATCATTTAAAGTGTCTTTTTGAATATCAAGGACGCAATATTATCTCAATGATATCCCGCGAATAATTAATTTCAAGTTGTGAAACTTTTCTAATATGCATCATGTGGTTGGGTAGTATTCAAAACGGTTGAATTATTCGCAACAATTACGAGGGAGGGTTAATAGTGCGTACCACATTTAGAATGATGGGCATAGCCGATTATATTACGCTTACAAATGCTCTTTTTGGCACCTTATCCATTTTGTTCATTATTCTCGCAGTTGATGATCTTAGAAATCCATACCAATCCGGTATTCGTAGCGAGTATTTATGGGCGGCGCAATTGTGTATTATCATTTCAATGATTGGCGATGTTATTGATGGTCCTGTGGCAAGAAAATACTCAAAGCACCAACTTCTCGGCGGTAGCCTTGATATTATGTCTGATTGCTTATCTTTTGCAGTAGCACCAAGTTTGCTAATTTTTGTGCTTTTTGGACGAATGGGAGAAGCAACTCCTTTTTGGACGCTAGGGCTTGCAATTGCCTGCAGCTGGGTGATTGCTGCCGGTATGTTACGCTTGGCTAGATTTGAGCATGACACAGGGTCATCATTTCCATGGTTTACAGGCCTTTCTTCGCCAGGAAATGCAATTTTCCTCCTCTCACTTTCAAGTTTCATTTGGCTTCAGCCTTCTTCAGGTATTGGACCTGGATTGACCACTTGGGAATGCGATGTGTGCTGGGGAGTTGGCGAGAATAAGCCGTGGGGCGATTTCTTAATCATCCCAGCAATGTTTTTTTCAGGTTCAATGATGATTTCTGACCGCCGCCTTTCAAAATTAAAGAGTGGAATCCCAATGTGGTTGTCAATAGTTTCCCTAGGAAGTTTGTTGGCTGGAACAATTCTTCAATTACGCTATTCAATGGGAAATATTAGAATGATTGAGGAGGCAGCAGGAGTGGGTGCCATGGTATTCTTTGGCATTTCTTTCCTTCTTTGTGTTGGATACATTGTTTTTGGGTCGAGTATTTGTCCTCCTCTGCAAAATGATTCTTCTGAATAATATGGAGATTATGCGAAGGTATCAAAGCAGCCATTTATCCCCATTGATAACCCCTCTAACTTATGTAGTGGTAAAGTGCGATACTATTCGGGATGGGTGCCCATGGGTGTTAGCGACAGCAATCAGATGACCTCTCTTGAGGAAATTCGAAAGAGAATAACCGAGGGTGACAATCTAAGTTTGGCATCTTTGCGTTCTAATTTAACCAGTTCTTCATCCTCAACTCTTGATGGAGCGACTAATCGCTCAGCACGATTCCGTGAGGAAGAGCGACTCCGCTCACGATTACGCAGAGATAGGCGTCTTAAATTGAAGGCGCAATCAGAGAGAATTGCCTCAATGCAACAGGCCATTACAACTGAACTTGAGAATCAACATAATATGACCATTGAACAATTGGAGCGTGAGATGCGCCAAGAGATGGAATCCGAATTATCGCAATTGGAAACTGAAACACTGCAAAAGGAAGAAAATAATCTTCGTCAACAATTAAATCTGCGCTTAGAGAGAGAGCAGGAAGTTCTTCGCGATCAATTAGATGTTGAGCAAGAACGTCGCCTTGAAGAGCACCGAGACCGTATCCGCGCCCGACTTGAACAAGATGTCAATGATGAATACCGAAAGCGAATTGATTTTCAGCGCCAACGTTTAGAAATAGAATTCAATGAAGAATTGCAGAGCAAAATTCGTCAGGCAGAAGGGGATATTGAACATGAATTAGACATTCGCTTCAAGGATTTTGAAAAATCTGAGATCACTTCATTAGAAGATGAACATGTTTCGCGCCTTGCAGAACGAGAAGATCAGTTGCGTCGAGGAATTCGAAAGCGACTAGAATCACAATTACAAGGAAAAATGCGCCAAAGGGAATCTCGCCTTCGTGCCGAATATGAGCGCCGAAGTCATCGCCTTGAGGAGGAAATTGCTCGTGAAATTCAAGGTGAGTTGGAAGGACGATTACGCGATGAAACACAAGACCTGGAGCAACGAATGCGTGAAGATGTCGAAATGGCAGTTGCTCGCCGTCGTGATGAATTGAGAATTCACATTAACAAAAATTTATCCGAGGACTATGCAGACCGCCTTGAAGGAAGGAAATCTCGACTTCGTGAGAAATTTGACCTTTCATTCTCTCAAGCAGTTGATGATATTACTCGCAAACTCAACGATGAGTTAGAAGAAGAACATTCAAGGCGAATGAAGGAAGAATTTTCAGCATACAGAATGTCCCGTGAGGCTGAAATTCAGAATCGTCTTTCTCGCTTCCGTTATGATCAAGAAAATGAACTTCGTGCTAATTTAACATCCACCTTTGAAGATGAGAAAGTTGACTGGACAGAACGTCTTGAAACAGAATTCCTAAGTAGAGAACAAGCTGCAAGAAAGGCAATAATGTCTGAAATTGATGCTACTCTGCGCAATGAGAGGCTAACATTTGAAACCGATCTTGACCTAATTCGCGACGAAACTACACTTGAACTTGAAGTCAATATGGAAGAGCGCCTTAAATCCTTTAGAGATTCAAAGGAAGTCGAGGTTGCCGAACAACTTGAACGTCAACTCTCTAAGAGAGAAGAAATCATGCGCAACAAGGCACTTGTAGAAATCCGTCGTAAGGAATCACAGATTAGAGCAGAAATAGAGGCGCAATTGGGAATCAAGCGCGCTGAAATCCGTGACCGTTTGGCAAACTTAACTGAGCAAATGGACAATTTCCGTGAAATGGCTGAGTCAAAAATGAAGGAAGCCGTTGAAAATCAAATACAGGGCGAAATTGATGAAGATGAAAGTCGCTTCAAAGAAAAGGAAGCAGAATACCGTGATTTGAGGGACGACGGCTCGAGAATGGAAAAGCGTTCAGGATGGCTTGAGGCCATTGCAGGAAATAATCCAGCCAGCCCTGGGCTAATGGGAGGTACTAGTGACCCTAGTGCTCTTGGAGCCCGCCCTTCAGCCTTTGGAGCAGCCGGTGGAAGAAGAGATAGGCAGCAATTATCCTCGTTAGCAGGCTCAATGCCAGGCGCGCCTACAAGGCAAGTTAGGCAACCTCTTGGCACCCCTCCAAGTAATCTTGGGGGCGGAGGCGCATTAGGTCAAAATCAAGGCATGTTGCGCCCAGTGCATCAACCAATATCTGGGCCTAGCCCCTCTGGGAACCTGCCTCAACCGGTTTCACCAAAGGTACGTCAACCCATTACTCCTATTCAACCAATAGAGCAAGACTTGACTTCACAACAACCACTGCCAGCACCACTGCCAGCACCACTGCCGGAAAATGAAGTGAAGGTCCTCCCTTCAACGCCGTTCAATCTTTCCAACCTCGCCGCTGAAATGGAAGACGCTCAAAAACCAGAACCTGTATTGGAACCTGAGGTAGGCGAAGGTTTGAGTAATCAGCATTTGAAATCTATTGATGAAGTTGTAGCGGAACTTGAACCTGACATGAGTGATTTAGTTGCTGATTCAATGATGAAGGGTAATTCACCTCCAAGCGCTTCAACCTCTGTATTGAGGCCAGTTACAACAAAAATACTTGGTCCGAGCAAGAGTTCATCTGAGCGACCATCTTCCTCATCTTCCCTAACTCCAGTAAGTATTCTTCAACCGAAGAAAAGAGGAACTCCTCCGTCTTCAAGCACTAGCCGGCCAACCTCTGGCAGAAGAGGTCCTCCTCCAAGTTCAGGTGCCGGTAAACCACAATCTGGCCGCAGAGGCCCTCCTCCAAGTTCAGGTACTGGTAAACCTCCTACAAAAACGAAATTAATGCCAGTTTCAAAGAAACCTACTACTGCAACATTAAAACCTGTGGCGACTCTTAAACCGTTAGTCATCGCTTCAAGTGAAGAAGAGTAGTGAAAATTGTATTCAATTCATCTTCTTCTCGATTAACACGTAGCCGTTCCTTTCAAGTGTGTAAGCCTAATGGATTATCATGCACCGAGTTAGGATTTTCCTTGCAGTCATGATTTTATTGCCTATGGCAACTTTAGCATCATCTGTTTCTGCTGATGGGCTATTGGATGCTGGAACTGCAGATGGTTTTTCAGGTAGAGGGATAGTTTACGAAAAAACAATATCTGGTGATGCAGTATTTGTAAATAGCATCGGAGAACTCACATATTTTGCAGTAAATGACGGAGTGCATACCCCTCTATGGAATATTTCTTTGGGTGTTACAGTTAAAGTAGGTGTTTTGGATTCACAAAATAATTGGCTTGCAATTGGACATTCAAGCGGGGCCTTAATGGTAAATATGGTTCTGCAAGAAGTGAATAACAACCTAAGTACTTCAAATAATTCAGTTTCATCAATTGATTTCGATATTGATGCGGATATGTGGGTTGGAGGGGCAGTTGATTCACGCGCAGCAACAGAATACCGCGGGAATACCGCATTGGCCGATGGCGACCAAACTGATTTCCACCTCGGCGGAATAACTGATGTGGAAGTATTATCGGATGGCAGAGTAATAACTTCAGGAAATGATAACAATGTATTCATTCATGATTTTTCCGATAGCCAGCCAGCACAAGTTCTCACAATGAATAATGGAATAACTTCCATTGAAATCGATTCTACTGAGACTTTTCTATATGCAATAACTAGTGGAGGAGAGGTTGCCAAGTGGCAAATATCAGACTGGAGTTTGATGTCCATTCAATTAGCATCATCATCTTCAAAACTAGACTTTTTAGAAATTTCAGAAAATGATAATGAATTGTATATTGGTTCAGTCCAAATGCAATCACTTTGGGTTCTTGAATCCTCCTCTTTGAGTGAAAAGGAAAATTTACAAACAATGGGTACAACAATTTCAACCCAGCGCGGCTCACGAGGAGAGTTGTATGTTGTTTCGGCCTTGTCAACCAATACCTGGGTTCGATTATTTGATCTTGATACCGATGGAGATGGAATTACAGATAGTATTGATATTTTCCCAAATGACTCAACTCAGTGGGATGATTCGGATGGTGATGGTTGGGGAGATAATAGTGAAGGAAATAATAGCGATGCCTTCCCTTCAGACCCCACACAATGGCTTGATTCCGACGGAGATGGTTTTGGCGATAATCTAGACGGCACCGATGCAGATTTGTTCCCAAATAATGGAGACCAACATGCCGATAGAGATGGCGATGGCTGGGGGGATGATTTAGGCGAACATTCTGATGTGTACCCAGATGACCCCACACAATGGCTTGATACCGATGGAGATGGTTATGGGGATAACCCAAGTGGAACAAATTTTGATGCGTGTCCTAACCAAAATGGTTTTTCCCAACATGATCGAAGAGGTTGCCAAGATGGAGATGCCGATGGTTGGTCTGATGGAGATGAGAATTGGACCTACTCTGCTGATGATTGTCTATCTCAACAAATAAATTGCGCCGACCGTTTCCCAACTGATTCAACTCAATGGTCAGACCGAGATGGAGATGGCTACGGCGATAATTCAGAGGGTGTAAGGGGAGACTCCTGCCCTTCAACTAGCGGAACAAGTACAAAAATAATAATTCACTTTTTGGATGCTTCATTTGATACAACTGCTGCTTTTGGTTGTATTGATAGTGATGGTGATGGGTATGCAGATTATGGAGATGATTTGCCAAATGACTCAATGGAATTCCTTGACGCAGATTCAGATGGTGTTGGTAGCCGTACTGATTATGATGATTCAAATGCAGCGGTTCAAAATGAAGAACAACATTGTATTCTTGAAACTACTGATGAATCATTAACTTGCCGTTCTTGGCGAGATAGTGATTATCAAGAATATTTTTCAACAGAGGAAAGTCCTTCTTCATATGCAGATTGGTTAAGGGCACAGACTCCCGTTGATGATAGTAATGATGATACAATTGATTCAGCAATTCAAGATGCTTTGCTATATGGCGGCCTATCATTTGTAGCCTTGACTGCAATTCTATTGATGTTTGGAGGGATTCAGCAAATTCGTCGTAAGCGTAAGGCGCTTGCTGAAATTGGCGGGGTTAAGGGATTCAATCCAGACCATGCAATGGATGAATTGAGTGTTTCCGAAAGCGGCGGTGTATTTGAAGCAACAGGCGAGGTAATCGACCAGGAACTTTGGGATGATGATATTGAGAAGATTGAAATTAGCCATGAAACCGGCGATGCAATAGAAGAAATTGATTCAAAGGAAGTACCGGATATTGATTCAGCCCCAACTGCAGAATCCGCTGATGATTCTTCACTTGAAGACATGGCCGGCACAAGTACTATTGTTGATACAAGTGCCGCAGCGGCCACCGAAATTCCAGAGGTACAGGAAATGGCAGATGCCGGTGCCCAATCAAGTACTACTGCAGAACATGCTTCTTCAGCGCCTCCAGAAGCCCCACCTCAGCCTTCAGGTGGCTTGCCTGCTGGTTGGACAGAAGAGCAGTGGCGCTGGTATGGCCATCAATGGTTGAAGGACAACTCATAGACCAACTCTCCAGCCCGTCCTTGGCCAACACATATCTTCTTTGCATCTTGCAAGGTGAAACTGAATATGAGGAATACTATTGGATTCCTTTAGATGGTTGCAATCTGGTAGGTGCGACCCCCCCATTCTCCAGCGGCCTCAATATATACTATTGTTCAAAAACAATGCTATTGCCGTCAGGGTGAATAAATGTTGCAGGCTATCAAAGACTGAACAACATCCAATTTTTTTGGACAATCTGTTTCTCAACGGAATTTAATAGGTAGTGAATCTTTCATTTCACCCAATTGTAATGGAGTCCAAACTCCTTGAAAAGTATTGAGCATTAGCCACAAAAATGCATTCCATGATTTCCCTTCGGCAACAAGATCTATTTCTCCACATGCAGCAAGGTTGAGCAATGTTGCTTCATCACTAGTTGCCTCAAATAAGGCTCTAATCAATTGCTCAGTATTGATTTTGTATGCGACTGCTCTGCTCTTACCAACCAAAAAACTCACCTCAAACAGGGAAAGGGCAAAGGCCAAGTCGTTGAATAAGTAAGTCTGCATCAATGCCTTGTAATTCTTCAATCTTGGCTCTCAAGTCGTCTGTAACTCCTCGCATTTTTGCCATTTTATGCTCTTTTACCAGACTCATGATACAAGCATCAACACTCTTTATCCCTTCAAGTGAGCGTAGTGTATTAATGTGTCTTCGCGTCTCATAACTCACGCTAACTGATGTCATTCCCTCGCCAGTCATCTTCAATCCTCAGCCCAAGGAACTCCTCTCCCTATTTGACGATATGGCTCAAGCGGATGCTATTTTGCTACTTTTCGCAAGTCCTTTCCAATATTCAAATGCAAAAAAGAGCACGAATAATAATACAATTAATAAGTGCAAATTGGTTATTCGGCTAGTTCAGGTGCAGCAATTCGATCACGGCGAAGTCGAGAAACTTCAGTAATTCCGTGCTTCTTGCGAATTATTTGCACACGTTGGTGGACTTCTTTTGCTAAAGTCCAATATTGATGGCTTCCTTTTCCATCTCCTTTATTTGAGGGGGGATGTAAAATTACAGTCGGTGAGCCTTCACTAGGCGCTTCAGCAATTTTCACCAAGCGCTGGATAGTTGTTCTAAACACTTGTTTTTGGAAGTGCTTATGCACTTCATTGCATACAGAAGTTGAGAGTTTGGATTTCGGCATTATCATCGTCATCACAATTCCAAGTAACTTGAGGTGAGGATTAATGCGTCTCTGCACTAACTTTATTGAATTCATTAACAGACTCATGCCCTCAAGTGCATAAAACTCTGCTTGTACTGGAATGAGTACCCATCGGGCTGCCGCAAGAGCGTTTATTGATAGTAATCCAAGACTTGGTGGCGTGTCAATAATGATGTAATCAAAATCTTCCTCTATTTGTGCAAGCGCTTCTTTTAGGCGTGTTTCTCGACCGATTCGGGTTGACAATTCAATTTCTGCACCGGATAGGTGGATATCAGAAGGCAGTAGCCACAAGTTGTCAACTTTGATATGCTTGGGCACTCGCTTCCGCTCAGGATATTCGGCTCGCCAGGCACGACGCATGGAGCGAGTTAGGTGAGAGGGCGATAACAAGAACTCCTCAGTAATTGGCATGTCCTCTCCAGCATCATTCATCAGGAGGTCATTTACGGTGCGCTTTAGTTCTCTTTTTTCAATTCCAAAAGAAGTAGCAACATTGCCCTGTGGGTCCAAATCAACCAATAACACTTTGCTGGGCGGGATTCTTTGCTTTGGATTACCCTCGGCCAAAGCAGTAGCAAGGTTTACCGCAGTAGTAGTTTTTGCACAACCACCTTTTTGGTTTGCTACAGCAATCACCATTCTGTATGGGTCCATTTAATCACTCCGGGGATAATGACGTGTTGGCCGCCCTCTATGAAGAGTATGCTTTGATACTTCAATTTCAAGCAGGTTGGATTACGGGAACTGGTACTTCGGACAAAATCTTTCGCACAATATGGCTCCCAGTAATTCCGCGAATTTTTGCCTCAGGCTTCATCAAAATACGATGGCTGATAACTTGCAGTGCAACGCCCTTGATATCATCTGGAATAACATAGTCTCTGCCATCGATTGCAGCAGCAGCTCGTCCAGTCTTGAATAGAGATTGGCTTGCACGAGGACTCGCTCCAGTAATTACTCGGTGGTCTTCACGAGTTCGCTGTACAACTTCAACAATATATGATAGAATTGCTGGGTCAACATGAACTGTTTCAAGTGCTTTTTGCATTGCAACAACTTTCTTTGGAGAGGTAATTACTTCAACATCGTGCTTATCCTTTCCTCGTAGTTTACGGCGAGCTAAGATTGCTTTTTCTTCGGCACGATCTGGATAACCCATGCTCATCTTCATCAAGAAACGGTCCATTTGTGCTTCAGGCAGCGGGTATGTTCCTTCTTGCTCAATAGGATTTTGTGTAGCCATAACTACGAAAGGCGCAGGAAGTTTGTGAGTGATACCTTCAATTGTAACTTGTTTTTCTTCCATTGCTTCAAGCAATGCTGCTTGTGTCTTTGGTGGAGCACGGTTTATCTCGTCAGCAAGTAGAATATTTGTGAATAGAGGTCCTGCACGAAGTTTGAATTCACCCGATTTTTGGTCGTACATATATGTTCCCATAATGTCACTTGGAAGCAAATCTGGAGTGAATTGAACACGCTTAAACTTACAACCAAGGGAGCGGGCAAAGGTATTTGCTAACAGTGTTTTTGCTAGCCCAGGGAAATCTTCTAAGAGCATGTTTCCGTTGGACAATATTCCTACAGTTACACGGCGAAGATTTTCGCCCTTACCAATAATAACCTTGGATACTTCATTCATCAACCCATGAGAAATGCTTGATACTGTATTGATTAAATCTTTGGTACGAGCATCGCCCATTCCACCTGCTGAATGTCCCATTGTCATAGCGTTCACCTATTGGAGCAATTTTCCGACCCGTGCAATTCATACTTCAACATATTGGCTGAATACATCATTAATGCTCAAGCCGGTAGGGGGTAAAAAAAGGGCAACTGCGAGGCATATGTTAAATTATTTGCAAGAATTAAGATTAATTCTCGGTTTTTTTGTACGCTGCCTCAATATCCCCAGAATCGGTCGGTTTTGCGATGCAATTTGACTATTTCATCAAAGATGTCCTGCTCAATAGCACTGAGGTCAAATCCCTGCAATTTTTTGGCATGAGATTCTGGGATGTCAACTAATAATACATCTTCTTCTTCTAAGCCCCGTCCAATGGTTGCCCCTGATATTGCAACTGCTACTTCATCACCTTGTACTGCTTCTTGTTGCCCACTTTCCCCAACTCGGATAGATTTTACTTGGCCAACTCTAGTGCCATCTGGTTTGATTAATGTTTGGCCAACATGAATACGGCCTCCTAAAACCCGAATTCCAGCGACAACTGGTCCGGAGCGACGAAAAATATGGTCTCTCATCAATAAGATCCGACCAGGGTAAACAACAGATTCACGCTTTTCATCTTCGAGTTGACGTTGCCGTTCCTCGCGCCATTCCTCAAACTTTTCAATAATATGATATATCACTTCACCAGAGATATATTTGACGTCACATTTTTCAGAATCCAATTCTTTAGCAACTTCATTTTGAGCCTTTGTTGCAAACCCGAGAATAATTTTTTCCAAAGGGTCATCTGCATTATCTGCAGTAAGCAAATCTTTTTTATTGACGGTCCCTATAGTTGCACTGCAAATAGGGATCTCCAATTTACCTAATTCAAATGCAAGTGCTTCAAGTCCACCTAGAGTATCTGCTTTGATAACGACTCCAGTTTCCTCGGTTTCCACACTAATTCGTGCTTCCTCTCTTCCTGCTTCCATCGCAGCATCCAGTTGTTCAGGAGTATTGGATAATCGTAGGGTTGTTCCAGCTAAAACTCGTTCAAGGCCAGGGCCATTGATTTTGATACCAGCAGCGGCCCGGATAACATCAACATCATCCCACCTATCGCCAGCATCTCTCATCTCAGCCATTCCACGCGGCCTAAACATTCCTTTGATGTGAGTTTGAAACGGTCCATCAGGAGCAACAAGTGTAATTCGGTCACCCTTTCGCAATTCGCCACGTGAAAGGATAACGTCAATTGTTTTTCCGAGGCCTCTTTCTTCCTTCATTTCTAGGACAGTCCCTTCTGCCGGCCCAAGTGTGTCGCGTAAGCGCTCATCCAAAAATCGTTCAGCAAGCCCAACGGTCACTGCCAATAAATCCTGCATTCCCTCACCCTCTTTTGCCGAACAAGGCACTACTGCAAGGTTTTGGGTGAAATCTTTAATCTCATCAAAGCGTTCAATATTGAATCCATGTTCACTAAATTGCCCAACTAATTTCCACCAGATTTTTTGAAAATACTCCAGAGTATCTGTGCGTTGATCCTTTACCGAAACCAAGAAGGAACGGCCAAATTCACAAGTCCAACCATGAATTCTATCAACTTTATTTGCCGCAATTACGAATGGGGTTTTGTGCTTTTTGAGAATATTAATGGATTCAATAGTTTGAGGTTGGAGCCCTTCCATTACATCAATTACTAGGATTGCAATATCGGCAAGAGCGCCACCTCTACTGCGCAATGAAGTAAAAGAATGATGACCGGGAGTATCGATAAACAATAATCCGGGAGATTTGAAATTATTTCCCTTCAGCATATGTGAACAGGTTTCATTGAGCAAATCTGCAGGAACTTCGGTTGCGCCGATATGTTGGGTAATTCCACCAGCCTCGCGAGCCATGACGCTTGCTTGGCGTTCCATTCCAAGAGAACGAATATGGTCTAATACACTGGTTTTGCCATGATCAACATGGCCGAGAACACTTACAATTGGTTGCCGGTTTTCTCCGAGCAATGGTTTTTCACATTGGTCATCTTCAATAATATCATCGACCGAGTTAGCCTTGGGAGAGGGGGAGTTTGAGGATTTTTCTGTCATTTCGCATCACCACACCTTTCCTTTTTTGAAATTAATACCTTGCAGTATTTGAATCATCCTTCATATACCCAGTTTTGGGTTTCATAATTCCAATTCATGGTGCCCTCTGGAAACCAAAGTCCGAGTTCAAACTCTGCGGTTTCGGCAGCATCACTGCCATGGATCATATTGTAGCCAATATCCATGCCGAAATCACCACGTATTGTACCTGGTGCAGCATCACGGCCATTTGTTGGACCGATAAGAGTGCGTGCAACCTTTATTGCTTCAACTCCGCTCCATGCCATACATACTACAGGTCCGCTAGTAATGAATTTCATAAGACCTGGGAAAAATGGGCGTTCCTTGTGAACTTCGTAGTGCTTTGCAGCGATTTCTTCGCTTGGCACCATTGACTTTAAACCGACTAACTTCAAGCCTTTCTGCTCAAATCTGCCAATAATTTCTCCAACAAGTCCTCTTTGTACGCCGTCCGGTTTAATCATAATGTAGGTGGTTTCCATGTGTATCGCCAAATAGGGCGGACGGCCATCCCTTCAAAAGGTCAGCGATTAGTTCCTCGTACATTAGTGACCATACTCTAGACATAGAATACAATCTACAAAGACTGAATTCCGCAAAAAAATAAGCTATTGATAAATATTTGAGCAAAGCAATGCCTTGCACCTTAGGAAGTCAACTGTTGTTGGACTTAGTTATATTCCGCCCTTGACAAAGTGGCGAGTCCACTTGACACGGCGTGGGTTCCTTTTGAGTTTCAAGGCATTCTTACGTGCCTTACTATTCTTGAACCACTTGATAGTTCCATCGCGGCCAATAAACATTAGGCCAGTTCCTGGCTCGATTTCCTCTCCGGAAAATGTACAAATTCTTCGCTCTGGCATTAATCTCACCTCGTATTCAACTTGCGTGCTTCACGACCGGTATCCTTCAACATCAGAATATCTCCCATTCGCACTGGACCTAATACATTGCGAGTAATAATACGCCCAACATCTCTTGGATTAGGGGCATCGTTTACACGGACCTTAACTTGAGTTGCTTCACCAGTCATGCCTGTACGGCCGACGATTTCAACAACTTCAGCAGGCCAGCCACTTACTTCATCACTCATTGAAATCTCTCCTTAGAAAGTTCACTCACCCTTGAGGTTGTCAATCTTCTCAACAACATCGGAAAGTCTATCTTGAACTGCCTTGCTTAGTTCCATCAAAGCGATAGATGCAGTTCTAACTCCTTTTGGCATTCCACTTTCTTTAGCCAAGAATTCTTGGCTTGGAACATAGGCATATGGAATTTTCTTTTCATCACAAATCATTGGAATATGAGCCAACAACTCTGGGGGGTTGACGTCTTCAGCCATGATGATGAACTTTGCAGTTCCTCTCTCAGCGGCCTTGGTGACCTCATTACTTCCTTTCTTCATTGCTCCGCCTTTACTCGCTTCTTGTATAAGCTCATAAACAGCGTTGGCTAAATCTTCTGGGGTTTCAAATCGCACGTGTACACTCATTGGAATTATCTCCTGTCCTCATGTTAGGGCAGGGTGCCCCACAGCGTCCACCGTATAAACCCAACTGCCGAAAATAAGAAGAAAATATAATAAAAAAAATCAATAAAGAGGGCGCTGAATGGTGATGTGCATGGATTACTTTAGCAATTCCATTAGTCCTCTTGCAAGGGCCGGAGCACCTGAAATGACAGCCCGGGGATTTTGAAGAGAGTTTGCAGCATGCACTCCATCAACGAATCTGTCGAGTCTAGAAATTGCCCCTCCGGTGAATAGGCCATGGGTACATGCGGCATGAACTTCAATCGCACCTTGAGTATGCAGGGCTTCACTTGCACGACAAATTGTACCTCCGGTGGCGATCATATCATCGACGATAGCAACAATAGAACCATCTACATCCAAATCTTTGGCTTTATGGACGATAGTGTGGGCATCAATTCTAGTTTTTTCCAAGTATGAGAATTTACAACCTATGATATTCGCAACATGGCTGGCTCTGTCAATTGCACCTTTGTCGGGTGAGAGGATGAAATCGGGTGCAATAGTGTCTTGAAGGTGTTTTGCAACTTCTGGCATGCAACTAGTTAGGGCGACTGGAACTCCAATTTCATCAAGAGCCTCCGGTGCATGTAAATCTAATACGGCAATTCCATCGCAACGACTTGCCAACAGTTTACCAATCGCCTTGGCAGAAATTGCTTCTCCTGGCTGAAATCGCTTGTCTTGCCGTGAGTATCCAAAGTAAGGGATGGCGAGAAAAATCCCAGGTCCTACATCTGGTAATTCGTTTGGCACACCACCTTTTAGGGAATCTGTGCGGCCAGCACGAACATCTTGTAATGCTTCTAATAACAAGAGTGTTTCAATTATCCCACTGTCAGGGAATGTAGTGGAAACGAGAACACATGGCTCTGACCTAACGGCTTCAATGTTCTCTATTGCTAAGCGAACATAGCCCTCAGTGTCTGGAAATCTTCGCGCTTCCATTGAAATATGGTTCATTCCAAGTTCTATTGCCAACTCCTTTGCTAAAGGGCGAGAATTTGAACCGGATAGCACTGGCATTAAGTTGTCCTCAACCACCGCTAATACTACTGGTTAATTGGTTGTTTCCTTTGAACTCACTTCTCCTGGGGCTGAAAAACAAAGAAGAAAGTTGAAACAACCTGCAAAGAAAGTCAATGGAGGTGGGCGAGGAAGGATTTGAACCTTCGACCTCCCGGTTATCAGCCGGGTGCTCCAACCAAACTAAGCTACCCGCCCAGGGCAAATCGGCGACCTACCTCACCGTCATAACCATGACGGTTGTGAATAAAGAAATTATTCTGTATACATTCAACTGCAGGTAAAGCAATAATAATTGCTAATAAAGCCGTAGTTGGGCTTTTTTACTGATTACAAAAATCGGGTCTATTGATCTTTATGTAACTAGGTAGTGTTTGAACTCGGTCATAGCGGCGAGATAATATTACTTCATCCAAGCGCTCGCGAGTTTTACTGAATGCAGTAATTGGGATATTGATTTCACCTTCAACACCAAACTGCCTTTGAACACCACTTCGGACTTTCACGACAACACCACGGTAAGTTCGGCGAACTTTCACAAGATCAATAATTACTCCAATCTGCATTCCCTGGTTATCAACTACTGCCCGATCTAGCATTTCATCTGGCGCGTATAGTTTCTCATCAATTCGTACAGTATTTCTCCAACGGCGTTGAAGTTCACGCATTGATTTTGAGAGCTTTACTCCTCCGTCTTCTCTAATGCTATGCACTAATTCTTTTGCAAGCGGTGCGTAAGAAGTTGGATTTCGCATATATTCTTCTGCAATCTCCGGTAATACTTCTAAGCGCATCGATGCAACTCGGCTTTCGTTCGGGTGATGACGTTCTCCGACGATAACGCCCACCTTCGTTTCTTTCACAAAAACTTCCCTTTGGAGGAGGTCCTGTATATTGTATTCTTTTGACATTTTTTTTCCCATCCTTGTTTAACCTGTCTTCCGGTCTATATCTTCTGAGCACGACTCGGTATATATATTAGCACCCGGCAACAGGTTTATAATTTTCAATTGGAATAATTAAATCATTTTCCTATTTTCCAATTGGGAAAATGCATTATTGTGAAAATTCAATTTTGTTCGGATAATCATTTATCAATTGATTTTGCAGTTGAGTCATTTACGCCTTTCCAATTGAATAAATGATTGCTTGGGCGCGTAATATGCAACCATTTCTCGCCAGGGTGGAAAAGGATAGATTGACTAGTTGAAAAAGTCAAAGGGCGACTTTTTCCAATTAAGTTATTGAAAATTGTCTCAGTTTGCCAGATGGATCATCCAGGTTGTACTCTATAGTTTGTTAAAATGAATTCGAAATGGTCTTGGCGAAATGGTATTTTTCAATTAGAAAAAGCATTTTTCAATTGAATAATTTTGGAGAAAAGGGGGACAAATATCTTTCATTTCATCAATTCATCTCTATGTGATACTCAACGTATTATTGGCAAATGTTGATGAGCGAGTCTCTTTCACCTAAGTTACGAAGGGGTCTGTAATAATGACAGGGGATGCGATAAGCAATTTGGAATTAATCCGAACTAATTCTGGAAATGCAAGAACAACTGGCTTGAATCTTGATGTTATTCGAAAGCATTGTGCAATAGACGAATCTCTCGGAAGGGCGATTTCTGAAGCATTAGATGTTCATCAACAACTAATATTGGAATATGGGCCCGAATTATTAATGTCCGAAGAAGAACAACTCGTGACATATTTACAATCAGACTTGGTGAATTTTTACGCGCCTCCAACAGTAAACCCATACATCCCATTGTCTGCTTGCGGCCCATGGATTGTCACTTCACACGGCGCAATTATTCATGACAATGGCGGGTATGGAATGTTAGGAATGGGGCATGGCCCTGATGATGTGATTGCCGCAATGCAGAAAAATTGGGTTATGGCAAATGTAATGACTCCTTCTTTTAGCCATAAGCGATTAGGCGAACGACTACGCAAAGAAGTTGGGCATACGAGAGAGAGTTGTCCTTTTTCGCGATTTATCTGCCTCAACAGCGGTTCTGAATCGGTTGCATTGAGCATGAGAATTGCTGATGCCAATGCATTGAAAATGACTGAAATAGGTGGGCGATATGAAGGATGCCCAATAAAAATAATTGGACTTGAACAAGCTTTCCACGGAAGAACACAACGCCCAGCCCAATTATCTGATTCTTGTAGAGGTGGTTATTCATCAAATTTGGCAACTTTTAGAGACCTAAATAATGTGATCCTAGTGCCTTCAAATGATGTATCTGCTTTGCGAGTGGCTTTTGCGCAAGCTGAATCTGATGGGTATTTTATTGAATTAGTGGCTATGGAACCAGTGATGGGTGAAGGTAACCCTGGCCAGTGTGTTACACGCGAATTCTATGATGAGGCACGTAGGTTAACATCTAAGCATGGTTCTCTATTATTTGTTGATTCCATCCAAGCAGGTTTACGTGGGCAGGGTTGTTTGAGTATTGTTGATTATCCTGGATTTGTTGATTGTGAAGCACCAGATTTTGAAACTTGGTCAAAGGCACTGAATGCAGGGCAATATCCTCTTTCAGTTGTTGGATTATCAGAAAAAGCAGCAGATATGTATGTGGTTGGAATTTATGGCAATACCATGACTACCAATCCCCGCGCACTTGAAACTGCAATAGCCGTTCTTGACCGTGTAACTCCCGAACTGAGAAGAAATATTATTGATATGGGAAGGGTTTTTGTGCAAAAGTTGGAGGAATTGTCAAGTGAATTTCCCGGTTGTATTGCGAAGGTACAGGGTTCGGGGCTTCTACTATGCGCAGAATTAGATCCAGCTCAATTTAAAGTAGTTGGTTTTGGCCAAGTAGAAGAATGGTGTCGTTTCAATGGACTTGGAGTAATTCATGGAGGTCAAAATGCACTCCGCTTCACCCCTCATTTCAATATCACTTCCGAAGAAATCGATTTGATAATTGATGTATTCCGTTCTGCATTAATCCACTTTACAAAATAGGTGAATTTGGTTGGTAGTTTTTGTCATATATGGGGCACATTCCCTCGTGGGGAGGCGCTTTGTTGAGCGATTGCTGAGAGCAGATTGCGAGGTATTAGTGCCAATAGGTGAAGTATCATTACTGCGAGAGGAGAATGAATTAGCATTAAGGATGGGGAAGGGCACATTGCAAGAAATATCTCCTAATTTCAAATCCTCGGCCATGACAAATGAATCTGAAAATATTCAATCATTCCGTTCAATTGCTTTTGGAGAAGAGGTAAATTGTGATTCGGTTGACATGCAAGTAGTTAGCAACAATAATGGGGAAAAACAGGTAAGGTTGGCAAAAACTCAGGTATTAATGCATGATTTATTATTGCCACAACCTTCTACCTATTGGGGTCCCCAGGACATCTTTTCATGGCTGGAATCTCTGTTATCAGATAGTGAAATAGATTACGCATATCCTGCGCGTTATTGGTTATCTATACGCGATGCAATTGATGGGTTATTCAGCCTAATCACTTTACCCGAATTACCCACTGGAGTCATAGATATGTGCGGTCGAAGGGCTTGGCAGCCAGAGGAAGTGATTTCTGAATTATCTGTACTGACAAGGAGGACAAACCATGCGATTGATGGAAATAATCAAGCATTATTCGATGCTGAAGATTTAGTGCCAAATTCACCATTAGGGCAGGATGACAATTTGAAAAACACATCTTCTCATTCTAGCGTAAGTCGCGGCCCAACTGATCCAAACCTCGGGCGTCCGGATTTATCTCTATTACATTCTTCCCTTCTTCAGGCCCGGCCAGAGGGTTGGCGCCCCCTTGCTCCATTTAGAGTCAGTATCATGGAAATCATTGCCCATCGTTTGGGTCAATAGTTTAGGTTATAACCCGTTTTTTATGATGTCTTATTAATGGTTGAACTACAAGACCAAGCCGACGGCCGCGGAATGAAAATCAGTCCTACGTTATCCGACGGAAAGAAAAATTACCTGATTGATATTGATGGGACAATATGTGAAGATATCCCCAATGAAGAGCCCGAACGCATGGCTACTGCAGAGCCTTTTGAGAATGTAGTTGATGTGATTAATGGGTGGTATAAGGATGGCCATATAATCACATTTTTTACAAGTCGAACAGATGAGCATAGTGAGGTTACAGAAAAGTGGTTGGATGCTCAAGGATACAAATATCATGGGGTATTGTACAATAAACCAAGGGGAGGAAATTATCACTGGGTTGATAATCACATAGTTAGGGCTACGAGATATAATTCTAAGTTCACAGATTTCATTACAAAAACTGTTGAAGTTGAAGTTTTTGATGATTAATTTTATAGAAAAAGAAAGCAAGTTTAGAGGAGTATTCATTCTTCATTTTCAATTTGAGGCATTGCTTCATTAATTATTGTCACTTCTTTGGCAAATGTATTAGAAAAATATAGCATACTTAGTACCATTACCCATTCGGCAATAGCTGCTTGACTAAGATAAATATCATCAAGGCTGCCTCCTGCATTACCTTTGCAAAATGAAACAAAGTTTCTTGAAAGGGCTTCATTTTCTCCAAAATCAAACCCATTATTGTGTGCTTGCCCGACTTTCCAAATCAAAATAAGGAGGCAAACAGCAGCAGTTACTGCAGCAAAAATCCGTGGCTTAATTAATTGCTTAAACCTTTCATCAAATGCACACATCAACCAAGTTGAATAAGTTGCCAAGAAAGTCCAAGCAACACCCCCGTAAAAGATTGCATTTGCATATAAGATGTGTATTTCAATGCCCTCATTCCATGGATTCCATGCAATTCCAATTATTCCAAGCCCCACTATTATTCCTGGAAAGAAAGAAATATTATTTATCATTGGCAACAATCCAAACTCATTTGTGTGAAGAGTTTCGCACCAGCCTTTCCGATTATTAGTAATTTGAAATGCGAGAATTATCACCATAATTCCCGTCAATGTCAGACCAGCGGTGAAAAGTATTGTTGACATGGGATGTAAATCTAAATCCGAAATAAAGGGAAAAATCGGGTCACAATCGGTCGCAACCCATATGCTGTAGGAAAATAGAAGCGTAATGCCCATTGTAATGATGATCGTTTTTGGTATTTTCAACAATATGTCTTTTGAAAGGAGATATTTGGAAATTGAAATAATTTTCCCTCCTTCATGATTTCAGACAAATATCATTATTGTTTAGCAAATAGGTCTGCACCCAATAATGGAAGAAGTACACTCGCATCCCCTTCAACGCAAATATGAGGGGCCTCAATCTTCATCTTCCCCCAAGAAATTGCCTCTTTGAGTCGAGCGCCCGACAAACTTCCATCATGTTCAGGTGCCGTTGTAATGTATACTGCGGAGTCTAAGCCATCGCGATATTGATTCCACCAGATTACGTGATGTTTTGAAATTCCCCCTCCAATCATTAGTGAATTTGCTTTTTCGCTAGTCCAAGTCAAGTCACTTAGAACTTGCTCATCTGCAAGAGTGTCAATGTGGAAATCGCTATACTTCTGCCTAAACATGAATAATTGAGCGCCAATTGAACCATCTGTAATACCGGGAATTACCATCGGAATTTTGTGCTTTGCAGCCCAATAAATAATCATGTCAGGAGTACCAATTCTTTCACCCAATTCCCAAACAAGGTGGGTGCTCCCAAAACCAAGCCAAAGGTCTGCTCCAGTTTTCCCAGTTTTCTCCATTCGGTCTTTCCGAATATCTTCTAGAACTGGCATTAGAATCTCTTCAAGTATCTCTCCATAGGATGAATTTGGAACTACCACATTGCCTAGTCGCATCAACGCATGCTCGCTAAGTTCAATATCATCTAAATCAAAGGATCCATGAAAATAATGTTTGTTTGCTCTTGCGATATCGTGGTCTAATGTGCCGCAAGTAGTGGAGATAACATTGAACATTTTTTGTTTAATCGCTTCAACAAAGAAACCTCTTGTTCCGGTCGCACAAAGGCAAGCGGGAAATGAAATCCAATTGCTCACTTGCCTTGGGTCTCCATCAACCGCATCTATTTCTGCCTTCATCTGAGTTAAAATATCACGGGCAGTAGCAAGTTTTGTGGCGGTAAATCCACCTGCTTTTGCCATTTGGTTAATTAGGCCATGAACAGAAAGACCTTCCTCATTGTTGCAGTCAAAGTTGTAATCAACTACCGGAATATCAAAGTCATCTGGGTCAACTGCCATCTCTATCGTTTACGCCACCGGCCACCACTTCATGAAACCTCGCAACTTCAACAACAACTTATCGAAACGATTTGCAAGCCAAGGGGCCTTCTACCTTTACATTCCATCCTCAAGTTCAAAGAGTCTATCCCTTAATCTTGCAGCGGTTTCAAAGTCAAGTGTTTCAGCAGAAATTTTCATTTGCTTACGAATTTCTTTCATTAATTTTATTCTATTTTCGTCACTGAGGCTTTCGCTTCCTTCACTACCTTGAAGGTTTTGCACTTGCCGATCTTCCTCTCTCTCATTTTCATATTGAATAATCTCTTTTTCAATTGATAATTCACTGCCATCAAATGGTTGTCCAATGCGAGCCAGAACGGAATCGCTACTGTTCCAAATGCCTGCACCAATTCCAAGTTTTGCAGCCCAGTCGGATTTTGATCTCCCTCCTCTCGCGCCAACAAGGCGACGTTTCCCGCCAGCACCTTTTGAGGTGCCAGCAATCAAGTCATCAATTTCAGTTCCCATTTCAGGAAGTGCCTTGATAATAGTTTTTGGAATGATGCTATTTTCCTCATTGTGCGCACTTTGTCTAACCCTTCTTTCAAGAGTTTGCTGAATTGCTGCACTCATGGAAGGGCTCATTGAATCAGCATACAATATCACTTGACCATTTGAATTACGAGATGCTCTTCCGATTGTTTGCAATAAGCTTCTTTCATTTCGTAAGAAACCCTCTCTATCGGCATTAAAAATTGCCACAAGACTAACTTCTGGAATATCTAGTCCTTCTCTAAGCAAATTTATCCCGACAATTACATCAATATGCCCAAGGCGAAGAGCCTTGATAATTTCAGTTCTTTCAATTGTATCAATTTCACTATGCAGATGATGTGCTTTAACTCCCATTCGGTTAAGGTACTCGGCAACTTCTTCGGCGAATTTTATTGTCATTACGGTGACCAATACCCTTTCCTTTAGTTTAATTCTCTGACTAATTTCACCTAGTAAATCTTGTACCTGTCCTTCGGTTTGACGAACTTCTATTTCAGGATCTAGCAGGCCAGTTGGGCGTAATTCCATTCTGGCAATTCCGTCGATATTCTGTAGCATTTGATACATAGTTTCTGCATTTGGTGATTTTTTACTAAGTTCAGCCTCATTTACCCCCCCGCCCCCTTTGGCATGGAGGAGGCCTTCGGGCACTGGTTGCTGAGTGACTTCACATAGGTGGCGTAATTCCCTCTCGCCAGGAGTGGCGGAAACATACACTAGTTGTGGAATTAATGACTGAAATTCAAATTGCTTTAATGGGCGATTATCGGCTGCACTCGGCAAGCGAAATCCGTGCTCAATTAGGTTTTCTTTTCTTGAACGATCTCCTCCATACATCCCTCCCACTTGAGGTAAACTTACGTGCGATTCATCCATTATTACGAGGAATTTATCTTTGTCACCGTGGAATTGTTTTGCATTTGCAGCAAAGAAGTCCAGCAAACACCACGGGCGCTCCCCAGTGTTCCTGCCATCGAAATGCATTGAATAATTTTCAACGCCTGTGCAATGACCAAGTTCTCTAAGCATCTCCATGTCATAATTTGTTCTTTGTTGAAGTCGATGCGCTTCAATATCTTGGCCATTACTTTGGAAATGTGCAACTCTCCCTTCTAATTCTAGTTCAATATTTTCTAGCGCCGTTTCAAATCGTTCTTTACTTGTCATGAAAAATTCCTTTGGGTGAATCCATGCTTCATCTAATTGGTCGAGTATTTCCCAACTTACTGGGTCGCACACCTGAATCTTTTCAACGCCTTCAAAACCAAATCTAATTCTAAGTGGGTCATCTCTACTGGGCATCCAAACATCAAGAATTTCGCCCCTTAGGCGCATTTCCCCTCTACTTAATTCGGTGGTGGAGCGAGTGTATTGGAGGTCAACTAGTTGGCGAATTAATTGAATAGGTTCAATTTCTTGACCAACATGGACGCGGCAATGTTGTGAAAGAAATGTCTCGGGTGAGTTTAATCCGTAAATACATGAGACCGAAGAAACAACAACAACATCCGGTCTTGTCGCAAGGCTGGCAACGGTAGCAAAGCGTTCCTGTTCTATTCTTTCATTTATTGAAAGTTCTTTGTCAATATACAAATCCCTTTTTGGCATATATGCTTCTGGCTGATAATAATCATAATGGCTGACAAAATATTCTACGGCATTTTGAGGAAAAAAACCGCTTATTTCATGGAATAATTGCCGAGCAAGAGTTTTATTGTGCGACATGATGAGTGTTGGGCGATTTAATTTTTCAATAATGTGCGCCATTGCAAAAGTTTTTCCAGAACCTGTTACTCCTAAAAGTACCATTCTGTCTTGTTGATTTTCTAATTGGGAAATCAATTTTTCAATTGCACCTTCTTGGTCGCCGGCTGGTGAGAAATCAGTGTGTAATACTAGACGGCATACATCAGGTGAAAGGTGCTCAACTGCTGCTCCCTCAAGTGCTTTTGACAGATCAAACGGGTCATTCTTGTTTTCTTTGGTTTGTTCAATTATTGAATTAGCGAGTGAAGGGTCATTATCTTCCACCTTCACCACCTCTGCTATCAATAATTATGGTAAATATAGTCCGCCATTGACATGAATAATTGAACCATTGACATATGCCGAATCATTATTCACAAGGAAAGATGCAACTCCTGCAATATCTGTGGGAGTCCCAATTCGTCTAAGTGGAACTTCCTCCTCGCGCTGCAATCTTCTCTCTTTTGAATCTCCGGCCAAAATATCAGTATCAACATATCCTGGGGCAATAATATTCACTCTTTGCCCCTTTGGCCCAACTGCCTGAGCAAGACTTCTTGCCCATGCATGTAGTGCCGCTTTGCTCGCTGAATAGTCAGCACCATGAGGTGACCCTTTGATTCCCAGTTGGCTTCCAATAACAACAATTCTCGCAGTATTCGAGAGGTTTTTTGACAGTGCATTCCATACGTGGTAAGCCCCTTCAAAATTTGTTTTCATTGTAAGTTCTAATTCTTCCGGCTTCAACAGATCAGCTCGTGTTCTATCATAGCGGCCATGGTTTAGTACTAATGCATCAACTCCTCTTTCGACCCAAGGGTGCTGGCCAAGAATGTAAACTTCCGAGAGATTAGTGCAATCTACCCTTACTGCAAAGGCATCCCCACCATTGCTTCTAATTCGGTCAACAACATCTTCCGCAGGCTGACTATTGCTATTGTAGGTTAATAAAATACGATAACCATCTTCGGCAAGGCGTTCGCAAATTGATGCTCCAATCCCTCTGCTCCCTCCAGTTACTACTGCAATGCCAAGGTGTCCCATTATTAATGGCGAGGGGCTAACTTCTCTTAAGTTAAGCAACGATTATTGTGGATAATAATTCCCAATCTCACTCTTCAAGAAATTGGGCTAGTTGAGGAGGTTGCCATCCTTTTGGTTTCAACACCTTTCCGTCTTCCCTACGAATCACCTTTCCATCCACAAGTTTTGCCATATTGGAGCGGTGAACTTCATTAAAAGCATCATCATAAATATCTTGCATACCATGATTGATAATTGTCCCTGCGAGGATATACCCTATGTCGGCTAATGCATCCAATATTTCCACCATATCGCCATTGCGTGCTGCTTCTGCATATTCTTCAACTTCTTCAGTTAGTAATTTTATTCGCAATTCAATTAATTCATTTGTGCCAAGTCCAGGATTGTCTAATTTGGGGATTTCAAATGCTTGATTAAACTCAAGAAGAGCCTTCACTATTGGATTCATATCCTAATGGCTGGGGGCACGGCTCATAATTCAAATGGTTATTGTTGTTCCAAACAATATCCTAATTTTATATTTTAACACTCAAACTGAGCAACAATATCCAACCAGTCAGCATAGAAGTGCGGAATAGAATTGTTTGGAAGTCTTTCATGTCATTTTCAGAGTCATGAGCAGTATTTGTTTTTACTGTCATAACAGCAATATTTGCAATTCCCATTAACAAAATCGCATACATCCAATAAGGATAATAATCACTATTTGCACCAGAGGGTATGTGAATTCCAGATTGATAAAAGCACAAAATCCAAGCAACAGTGAGGATAATGCTCATATTTCGCGTAGTCTTAATTCCGAAATGTGCAGGAAATGAGTGTATTCCTTGTTCTCTATCATTTTCAATATCCATTCTAGCATAATTAATGTCAAAAGCAGTAATCCAAAGTGCGACACCGAGCGATATCCAAAATATTTCAGGATACCACAACATGTCTGAATATCCATCGTGTGATCCATTAAATGCAGCCCATCCATAAGTATCGGCTTCAATTGCTAACCATGCGCCTGCCGGGGCTAAGGCCAAGCAAAGCCCAAGCCACAAATGACATAACCAAGTAACTCGTTTCAAGAAAGGGTAGATGATGAATGCTAATACTGGCACCCAAGATAGGTAAAGTGCTACTTCATTGAGAAGACTTGCAGCTATTAGTAGCATGAATAAGAATGCTGCAGATAGATACCAAGCGGTACTCATTTCCATTCCTCCTGCAGCCAAATATCTTTCCGCAGTACGCGGATTTGCAGCATCTATGTCCTTGTCAATAATTCTATTCAACGTCATTGCCAAACCCCTCGCCCCAATCGCTGCAACCAATATCCACAAAATATCGAACATTGAAAAATCAGCAGGTGAGGTAGCTAAAATAGCGCCTATTAGGACAAAAGGGAGGCTGAAAAGAGTATGCTCAACTTTAACAAAATCGAGTATTTTTCCAAGGCCCATATTTTTCACCCCAATAATCATTGTAATAATTCAAAATAATTCGCTCGTCAATACCAATTCCAACCTTCTTCCTTTGCCATTTCATCGATTGCCATTTGAGTTTTTTCATCATGTAAGGTTAATGCCGGCCAGCGCCTTACTGGCAGATTCTCTTCATCATTTTCTCCCGAATTAGCCTCACAAGGTATGGGCGAAGTTGCATCCCATGCAACCCTTGATTTTTCATTATCAAAATGCAAATCACGACTTACTTCAAAGCGGCAAAACAGTTGCCAGAGTAGAGTCCTATTGGCGCTGTCTGATGATAAATCCAAATCATCATCTGTAATAAAAAGCCAGCGAATCGTGTTGGAATTATCTAATTGCCAAATTGTTTTTATCAATTGAGAAATATGCTTTCGTTGTTTTGCTGCTGAAGCATTATCTGCCTCTTCAATATTCTTATTTGGATCGGGGCTATTTTCTATATTGGTGGTAATAACTAAAATGCTTGGACGTAATAATTTGGCCTGTTCTACTTCATTAATATTGAGTATTTGCTCATACATTTCATTGGATATCCCATTGAGCGTATTAGGTAGCGAATCATCAGGGTCGGATTCTGCAGGAATTGTAGCATCAATAATGAGTTTCGAATGAATGTTTTCCACTGGTGCAGAATGGGCTAATGAATCGGCAACCTGCCCATCTAATATTTGCAAATCACGATTAATTAATACCTTAGTATGAAGTGCATCAAGAAGCATATTTAGATTTTTCACAGAGTGGTTTTCATCAACAACGACTATCACTTTTAGGAACATTAATTGCCCTGCCCCAAGCAAACCAAGTGCCGTTTTTCTTGCCTGGCGAGGATATCGTTGATGGCACGAAAGTATTGCCAAATTATGGAAGCCAGTTTCAAGAGGCAAATGAAGTCCCCTAACATCTCTGTGTTGGAATTTGAGGACAGGTAAAAATGCCTCACCAACTGCTTCTCCAAGATATCCATCTTCCATCGGAGGCAGCCCAACTATTGTTGCGGGCAATACTGCATTTTTTCGCATGGTTATTGCAGTAATGTGCATTACTGGGTATTCTCCAGTTAATGAATAGTGGCCGAAATGGTCGCCAAATGGGCCCTCAATTCTGGTTTCATTTGCTATGCAATATCCTTCAATTACTATGTCCGCTTCTGCCGGAACCCACAAATCCTGAGTCTTTGCTTTAGTAATTTTCAATCGCTTCCTTGCCAAAAATCCAGCAAACATATATTCCTCTAAATTATCTGGCAAAGGCGCAATTGCGGAGAAAATTAATTCTGGCGGACCTCCAATACAAATTGCAACTGGCATTGACCCTTTGGGATTGATTTGGCTTGACTTTGAATTTTTGAATTCCATTTCGAGGTCTATTCCAGCATTGGCTGCAACATGATCTGCTGCATGTTTATGCGTTTGCCAGTGAAGGCCCACTTCCTTTGGCCCGAATATTTGCGAGCGATACATTCCAAGGTTGTGTTCACCATTTAGGGGATTTCTAGTAACAACAAGGGGTAGTGTGATGAACCGACCGCCATCTAAGGGCCAGGTTTTGGGAATAGGGAGTTTGGTGACATCTGGGTTATCAATTATTATTTGCTGGCATGCTCCTTTTCTTACTTTTTTCGGCGGGAGGGACAATGCATCCTTAACTAATGGTATTGACTTCCAAGGGCGCTTTGCAAAAGTTGCAATATCTGGCTTCATCATTGTTACCAGCCTTTGGCCAACATCAGTTACATATTTCGCTCCTAATGCTCTTATTGTTCGTTTTTCAGTGCCAAATAAATTCATCACAAGAGGCATGCTAGATATTGTCCCGTCCGGCAATTCTGGTTTTTCAAATATCACTGCAGGTCCGCCTTTTTTTACTAAGCGATCTGCGATACAACCCGCCTCTAACTCAACCTTTACGGGGCGCTTAATTCGTAACAACTCGCCACGTTTCTCGAGGTCTTCGAGCCATCTCTGCATATTGACCCATGCCACATGCCCCTGTGTAGTCATTTGAATATGAATCCTCGTATTGTTTTTACAGTATTTTGGCAGCGAATGAGGGGTGTGTTTGATGTGCTAAAACCTCTCGGCGATTCATAGGGGTGTTACATTGGGCTCAACTTGTGATGTACTCGTAATTGGAGCAGGACCAGGTGGTGGTTCGGCTGCCCTCCATGCAGCTAGAGGTGGGCTCTCGGTTTTGTTGGTTGAAGAGCACGATGAAATTGGCACTCCTGTTCATTGCGGTGAATGTTTGTCAAAAACTGCAGTTGAAAATCTTGGCCTTGATTTACCACCAGAGGTAATCGCACTTGATTGCAAAGGTATCCGGGTAATATTTCCAGATGGTGGCAGTAAACTTCTAACCGAGCAAGGATATGTTCTTGAGAAACATTTGTTTGAGCAATGGTTGGCAAATTCTGCAATTGATGCGGGTGCAAACTTATTACTCAATCACAAGGTGACAGGGATGGAGAAAGTATTCAATAGCAATAATCAATTTTCCAATTGGATAGTTAATGGAAAGGGAAATCAATTTCCAATTGAAACAAAGATCATTATTGATGCCGCCGGAGTTGTGGGACTATCTGCCAAATTACTCAACATTAAGGAGCAAACCGAAGTGATTGCAGGGTTTCAATGGGAGATGCATGAAGTTCCAAATGATGGTTACTTGGATTTTTACCTATGGCCTAAATATAGCCCTCATGGTTATGTTTGGATGATTCCTAAAAAGGGAGGGAGGGCGAATGTTGGTCTTGTGACTACGGAAAAGAGGGGTGCAATAAAATATCTTGAGAGTTTTATTGAAGATACATATCTAAAAAATAATCCAAAAGCAAACCCTCCTTGGCGCGAAGGAGAAACTAAAGTAAGGCCATTTGGGGGGACAATCCCGATTTCTGGTCCGCGTAAACAAACTTATTCTGATGGTTTAATGATGGTTGGCGATGCAGCCGGATTCACCTCTCCGTTGTTTGAAGGTGGAACTCACCTAGCCCTCAAATCCGGAAAATTTGCGGCTCAAGTAGCAGTCAATGCCTTGTCAAATAATGATGTTTCTAAGCAACAAATATCTGAATATGAGCAATTATGGAAAAATGAGTTTCCCCCATATGAAAAAATACTCAAGGGAAAAACAGCGTTGTATGAATTATCCGATGGCGAATTATCTTTCATGGGTCGTTGTTTGCCCAAAGAAATGGGAAGTATGGGCAATATTACCAAATTATTTATTGGCATAAAAATATTAATTTTCCGTCCTACTTTATTTTTCAAAAAGGTGATTAGTGTATTACTTTCCTTTGGTTATAGCCGTTCAAAACATTATGGGTGGTGAAGATTTGTTTTCTGTAACTAGATGTAATTGTATTGGTAGGAGTTTGTAATATGTGGGGTTCAACACTTCCACTTGCAATCCTTGCCTCAATAATCTTACTTTCTGGTTTCACCTTTAGTCTTGAATCTAGTAAGAGAAAATGGTTTGAAAGGTTCCTTCATTTTCTGTTAACCTTGCCCTTTATTGCCCTATTGTTTCTATTCATCAATTCGGAAACATCTTACCATTATGTGTGGCAATATGG
>Ga0233449_1000523_pt1 | contig 44905 bp, 38 predicted proteins | sample SI_124_October20_FD_183012 | JGI IMG/M metagenome (GOLD analysis project Ga0233449, IMG submission 183012) | Seawater microbial communities from Saanich Inlet, British Columbia, Canada - SI_124_October2016_200_MG | ecosystem: Environmental > Aquatic > Marine > Inlet | place: Canada: British...
TGCTCTCCTAACGGTGTGGATAAGGCCTTGCCAAGTAATTGCTGCATATTTTGAGACTTTCTTTGGTCGGAGAATCTCAAAGTATGAATCACTTCAGGGCTTTATCCTATTAAGTCGGGTACTGTGCCGGCCGGTAAAATTCGCTCTATTGGAGAAGTTTCAACCATGTTGGAAGAGGCGAGATTCGGCAATATTGAAGTGACACCGACTGCCTATATGTACACCTTGATTACAGCTGAAAAGCCCCTCACTGGCTTCTGATGAAGAGAACCGCTTTTGTAACAGGTGCGACCGGTTTTCTCGGCGCTTTTTTTACCGTCCACCTTTTACAGCAGGGTTTTCGTGTATATGCGCTGGTGCGCAATGCCTCTGAACGCTCGCTCTCTCCCGTGATCAATCAAATTAACCACCAGCTTTCAGGTCCGGCCCTGAATCTGTCAGATAACTTTTTTTGTGTTGATGGAGATGTTCGGATTGCGAACTGTGGCCTGTCAGATGGTGATGCCACTCGAATAGCTGGAGAAGTAACGGACGTCTGGCATTTTGCCGCTGCCTTTGAAGGCAGTGGAAACGGTGACAACAGCGTTTTTGAGACAAATGTTGGTGGCACGGATAATCTGCTGAACTTTCTGCTCACTTGCCAGACTTCGGTTCGTCTTAATTATGTCAGCACGGCCTACGCTTCACCTGTCGTGGATGGTATCGCCTGGGAAGACCTTGCAGCCAGTGAAAGTTTAAACAGATCCGAAAAAAATGTTTATGAAAATACCAAGGCAGAGGCCGAGCGGCGGGTCTCTGAATTCTGTGATAAACGCGAACTGGAATATCGCATATTCCGCCCACCCATTGTGGCAGGTGAAAGTGGCAGTGGATCAAGTTTGGGGTACACAGGCTATCAAGGCGTTTTCCGCGCGCTCTATTTATTGAAGCGTCGTTTAGAGATCAATATCGGCGAGGACTTCGACAATGATTTGCGTTTGCGCGTCATTGCCAATCCGGCCCTGCCGGTTAATGTTGTGCCTGTAGACTTCGTCGTCAATTCCATGTGGCGGTTAGCCGAATCTGTGCGCACGGCAAATGGTCTTTTTAATATTACCAGCCGGTCAGCCGTCAATCTGGACGCGTTGTTCAAGGCGGCGTCCCAATCGTTGGGCGTATTTGGCATTTCGCTTTCGACAAAACACGACTTTGACGCAGAACCTCTGACGATGGCCGAGCGCCTGTTCCGCCGCAGAATGAAATTCCAGGAACCCTATTTTCTGACAAGTAATCAATTCGACAGCAGCAAATTCAGAGACCATGTCGCTGAGTCAGATTTGCCGTCACCGGCTTGCGAACCGGAATATCTGGCACGCTGTAATAAATATTGCCTGGAGGCTATGGAACTGGAATTCATGGCGACCTGACAAAGTTGTCGCAGAGCTGCGGATTAGTCTGGCAAAGTAAAAGGCCCGGTTTGATAGTTGTGCCAACAGAATATGCGATCACAAGATATAGAGACTACACCGGGTAACTAGGTCTATTGACCTCGTTTCTTTGGATTTGCTGCGAGTATTCGACTTGTTAATAGATCTACTAACAAGGTAGGATATCATGCGTTTTAATCATTTATTTCAATTATTTACGAATAGACGCCTGATGTTATTGAAGAAATTTGAAGCCGAAAACGAGGCCTTGTTCCGTCTGGAATATGCCTCCCGTTCGATCGCCTTTGTGCGCGTATCGTTGCCCATCGCAGGCGCCTTGTTCCTTTGCTATTTGTTTTGGGATTATTACATTGATCCGGACAAGCTGTTCTACATGCTGGCCGCGAGATTGATTTGTGTCCTGGTTGCCGCCAGTGTTTTTGGACTCACTTTTCACCCTTCTTTTGTTCGCTGGTCGCAATTGATCCTTGGGTTGACGGCAATGATAGGCGCGACAGGCATTCTTGTTGTTCTTTATGAATTGCCCAACGGATTTAGTTATGGTGCGGCGACCATATTACTGGCCATCATGTTTGCCTGTGGGCTGTTGCGGCTTTTGTTCATTCCGGCCGCGATTACATGTTTAGCGATTTTGTTGGCATCAAATGGTGCCATGTACTACGCCAACAGCGATGAATTTGTCTTTATCAATACCAACTATGTTTTGGTTTCGTCGATCATCATTGGCCTCGCTTACACCATTATCCTCGAGTGGAAAGAGCGCAGTGCATTTGAGTTCAAGATGGAGCTCAAGAATGAAAAGAAAATCAGTGACGCCATGCTGCGGAACTTCCTGCCTGATCGCATCGTTGATCGGTTAAAGGAAGGAGAGGAAACCATCGCTGAATCAGTGGGAGAAGCAACGGTTCTGTTCGCAGACCTGGTTGGTTTTACGTCGCTGACGAACCGTTTGGCGCCGGGGCATCTGGTCGAGATTCTCAGTGATATATTCAAGATGATGGATGAAATCACTGAGGCCAAAGGTGTTGAGAAAGTAAAAACCATTGGCGACAACTATATGGTTGTTGGCGGCGTTCGCAATCCGTCGCCCGATAGTGCCCAGGCAGTTATGGAGTTCGCCATTGATGCCCTGAATGCCATTGATCAATACGCCAACGCCAAAGGCTTGCCGCTGAAAATGCGCATCGGCATCGCAACTGGTTCCGTGGTTTCCGGTGTCATCGGAACCAAGGTACCGGCATTTGATTTGTGGGGTGAAACGGTTAATCTCGCCAGTCGACTTGAGTCAGAAGGGTTTGACAATTCTATCCAGGTTGCCGAGACCACCTATTGGCGACTTCAGCACCTGTATGAATTTGAGGACAGGGGTGAGCTTGAGTTTAAAGGTGGTGTAAAGACCAGAGCATTTGTTCTGAAGGGGCGGAAGTTACTCGCCAGAGATAGTGAATCACCACAGGTTGATACCCGACCACAGCCCATGCTGCGCACTGTTGAATAGAGCGATTTCCAGTTGGCCTGGTCACAGAGATGTTATATAAGAAAAATCTAATTTTAGGTGGCCTCACGATCTGTGAGGGTATAGACTTGTCCTCTGATCATTGAAAAAGCAGCGGCCCTGCGGGCGCCATAGCGATATGAAGGAAACACCATGACTGATTTTAACAGCGAACTCGACGCCCGTGGCCTGAATTGCCCTTTGCCCATTCTGCGAGCCAAAAAAACCATGAACGGCATGAATTCAGGCGAAATCCTGAAAATTGTTGCCACGGATCCAGGCTCGGTCAAGGATTTCGAAGCTTTTTGCCGCCAGTCCGGAGACGAACTGTTGGACACCCAGGAAGCTGATGGCGAATACACCTACATGATCAAAAAATCCTGATTGCCCTATACCGTTAGAACATAACAAGGCCTGCTAGTGGCTGATGTGAAGAATGTTGTCGATACCCTGAATGGCCTGACGCCTTTTCAGGGCAGACGGCCGGACACCTCGGATGCTGAAATGAGTTCGGCCTTTGCCACTTTATTTGATTATCGTGACGGGGCCATTTTCACCGGATCGTATTCAGGTGACAGCTCATGGGAGCGTCATACCAATGGTGACGAAATCGTTTATGTGCTCGACGGTGCTACCCGGATTATTCTATTGGAGCAATCAGGCGAAGAAGCGGTTGACCTGATCAAGGGCTCCATGATCGTTGTGCCACAAAGTATCTGGCATCGGTTTGAATCACCGGATGGCGTAACGGTCCTGTCGGTGACGCCACAGCCCACCGATCATTCGCAGGCAGACGATCCGAGAGACGCCGGATAACCGAATTCGCATTAGTCAGCGTTTTCAGATTCAAAGAACTTCATCGGGCGACCGTCAGCGACACCCAACAATTCTCCATCCCGCATAACGGATCGACCAGCAATGATCGTACCCACGGGCCAGCCGGTTGTGCTTTCACCGTTGAAGGGTGTCCAGCCGCATTTGCTTTCAATCCAGTCATCGGTAATTTCACGTTGTTGCTCCAGGTCAATCAAGGTGAAATCGGCGTCATAGCCCATGGCGATGCGGCCTTTGCCAATGATCCCGAACAAACGGGCCGGGCTGGTTGCGACCAAGTCAACCAGATGCTCCAGCGTCAGGCGGCCGTGTGAAACATGGTTCAACATCACCGGCAGCAGGGTTTGAACACCTGGCATACCTGAGGGGCTGTTGGGATAAGGCTGTTGTTTTTCTTCTGTCGAATGGGGCGCATGGTCTGAACCGATAATATCCACGACGCCCTGCTGCAAACCCCACCACAGCCCCAGACGGTGCTGCTCGTCACGGATCGGTGGGTTCATCTGGGCAAAAGAACCGAGGCGATCATAACATTCCGGTGCTGACATGGTCAGATGTTGGGGTGTGGCTTCCACCGAGATCAAATCTTTGTGGTCCGAGACCAGCTTCATTTCATCGGCGGTTGTCACGTGCAACAAATGCGCCTTGCGGCCTGTTTCGCGTACAATATTGATCAGGCGTTTGGTGGCACGAATGGCGGTTTCATCGTCGCGCCAGACCGGGTGAGAATGCACATCACCGCTTTCTTCTGCCAGCTTTTTACGTTCGATCAGGCGGGGCTCGTCTTCGGCATGGACGGCAACCCGGCGCACACCGTGGCTTAAAACAGCGCGTAAACTCTCGTCATCTTCGACCAGCAAATTTCCGGTTGAGGACCCCATAAAAACCTTCACACCACAGCAGCCGGGACTGCGTTCCAGATCGGCCATGTCGGCAGCATTTTCAGCGGTGCCGCCCATGTAAAAGGCATGATTACACCAGGCCCGGCCATGGGCACGGGTAATCTTGTCAGCCATGGCCTGTCGTGTGGTCGTCAGGGGATTGGTGTTGGGCATTTCGAAAACGCCGGTAATACCACCCATGACAGCGGCGCGGGTGCCACTTTCCAGATCTTCTTTATGTTCACCGCCGGGCTCGCGAAAATGCACCTGGGTATCAATGGCACCGGGCATGACATGCAGGCCTTTGGCATCGATTTTCTCGGCGGCATCATGGTTCGAAAGGTCCTCAATGGCGGCGATTTTACCGTTTCGAACGCCTATGTCGGTTTGCACACGTCCGCCGGGGGTCATCAGGGTGCCATTGTGAATAATCAGATCAAATGTTTGGGCCATATTTTTTTCAACTGTTTTGGGTGGCTTCAAGAGCCTGGAAGACATCACAATGCGCCGGTACCTTCAGGATATGCCGATTATGCCACAAGGCATAGAACAACAATGTCCAGGCCGCAAATGCCTGTCGTTTATCCTTGATGTTTTCGAACAAAAAGCGGACCTGATCCGCATGGGCTGCCGCTTCCACGCCGGGTTGGCTGGCGACCAGGGGGGCCAGACGCTTGCCCTGACCGGCAATCCATTCGCCGACCGGCACGGTAAATCCCTGCTTTTTGGCGAAGGCATCGGCGACCGGCAAGGCCTCGTCAAGCCAGCGTCGTAACAGGTATTTACCGCGGTTATGTCGAATTTTCAGGCCGTCCGGCAGCAAAAAAGCCGCATCAGTGATAACCGGATCCAGAAAGGGCACACGCCCTTCAACGCCGTGGGCCATCAGGCAGCGATCTGCCTTGGTCAGTAAATCATTGGGCAGCCAGTCGGCGCAGTCCGCGGCCTGAGCGGCCTGCAATTTGGTTCGGTCCGGCATCATCGCGGCCTGCAAGGATGCAGCATATCCGTTCCGCCAATGAAGGCTTTGGTCGCGCAGCACATTCAAACCGTCAAAAATACCCTTGCGTCGCATGGCGCGACCCCCCAACAATCTGGACCGACGGGCTGACCGATAACGGCCATAACCGCCAAACAGTTCATCACCACCTTCACCGGTCAGCACGACTTTTACGTCTCTGGCAGCGGCACGGCCCAACAACCATGTGGGCACAATGGCATAATCTGCCACCGGGTCATCCATGTCAGCCGCAATAGCAGGCAAATGGTTCCAGAAGTCCTGTTCCGTTACCGGTACTTCAATCACGTGCGCCTGGCAGGCCGTTGCCACAGCCCGGGCATGATCCCGCTCGTCCGGGGCAGAAGTGCCTGGGAAACCGGCCGTGAAAGTTTGAACAGGTGCATCGTTCAATCGTGCCATCAATGTCAGCAAGGCAGAACTGTCGATCCCGCCAGACAGGAACATGCCGTAGGGCACGTCTGAACGCTGGTGATGTTCCACCGTGTTCATCAAGGCATCGTCTAGGCGGGCAAGGGCTTTCTTCGTTGTAATTCTCTCCGGTCGCCCCTGGGGCAAGGCCGCTATCTGAAATCGCTCAATAATCTTGCCGTCTTGTACAACTAGGGTTTCACCGGGAAGAACACGTTGGACGCCCTTGAAAGGCGTTTGGCGGCCCGTGGAAAATTGCAATTGCAGCATTTCGTCGCGGGCTGCCTCAAAGACTTCAGGCATGGCGAAACCGGCGGCAACCAGTGCACCTGCTTCTGATGCGAAAGCCAGACCATCCGGCATTTCACAATAATAAAGTGGTTTGATCCCGAAGGGGTCCCGACACAACAAGAGTTGATTGATCGCGCGGTCATACAGGGCGATGGCATACATGCCGCGTAATTTGTGCGCAAAACCATTACCGTCGCGCCGATACAGATGCAGGGACGGTTCACAATCTGATTGGGTATGAAATTTGTCCGGCGAAAATTCCCGGCGCAGATCACGGTAGTTGTAGATTTCACCATTGGTAATCAGAACAGCGCCTGATTCTGGTGCCGCCGGCTTTTCAAACAGGGGCTGGTCGCCGGTCTCCAGATCGATGATTGCCAGGCGTGTGTGCACCAGGCCCACCGGTCCGTCAACATGTTGGCCCTGGCCGTCGGGGCCGCGATGCGCCAGAGCTTTTGTCAAGGCGGTCAAGGCGATAGGATCAGGCGATGACCCCGGCTGCATCATGACTCCGGCAATGCCGCACATCAGGATTGCCCCGCAATGGTTTTGAAAAATTCGAGATAGCGCTGAACAACAGCTTCCTCTGTGAACGACGCCTGGTATGCCGCAAACCCCGCTTCAACCAGGGCTTTGCAGGTATCTGGTTCGTTCGTCAGGCGCTGGATTGCCTCGGCCAGGGCGTCGGCGTCGTCCATCGCCACCAACAGGCCATTCTTGCCGCTGTTGATCAAGGTTTTTGGTCCACTGGCAGCCGCAGCGATGACCGGGCAGTGTTGTGCCCAAGCCTCAATCACGACGTTCCCCAGGGGTTCATGCCGTGAGGGGCAAACAAAAATATCAGCTGTGGCATACAGCGCTGCGGCGTCGTCTCGCCATCCAAGAAAACGTACACGATTGCTCACGCCAAGCTTTTCTGCCAGGTTTTCCAGGTTTTCTTTCTCTGGTCCGGCACCTGCTATCCACAGCCAGGTATTTGCTGTCTGTGCCAGGGCTGTTATCAAAACATCAAACGCCTTGTTCGTATGTAACCGGCCCAGCGCCACCAGCAAGGGTGCGTCTTCGGGTGTATCCAGGTTAGCACGGGACACGGGGGGCAGAGGGGTGGCATCCACAAAGTTTGGTAAATAATGGGCGCGCTCAGCGGGCCAGCCTTCGTTGATCAAATAGTCGACGATGTCCTGCGTATTGCCGATCAGGTGGTCGCAGTTTTGATAATATTTCAGATCGTAATAACCGCCCTGACGGGCTACGTGCATAAACTTTTGTTTGCCTGATCGTGGTGGACAAAAACTAGTGGCCCGGTTCATCCAGGTCAGAACGACATCAGGGTCAAAGGACTGGATTTCCTTGCCGAAACGGCCCTTGCTGGATATATCCAACAAACCGCCAAAGGGCAGTTCAACGGGCTTGATCCCGGCGTCGCGCAAGGGGGCAGACCAGACGCTGTTCTTTTTCACCAAAACATGTTGCTCGACGTCTGTCTGGTTCTGAAAGGCGATGGCCAGGCGCAAAAAGAATTTTTCTGCCCCGCCATGTTTCCCCCCCGCCATGGCCTGGAGAATACGCACTAGTCTTTTTCCAGGCGGGCTTTGAGGTAAGACAGAATCGGATACAGGCCCGCCATCAAGGCGATTAGAAAGCCATAGTGCCCTTCGCGATATCCCTTGCGGCCCACATAACATTTCCAGAAACGGGAAAAGATGCGCCGTATATTGTGGCCAAGGGTGCCGATGTCACCGTTGGCCCGCAGATCCCTGGCGCGGGCGTTGCTGTAACTATCCAGCCTGCGCAACATGTCCGATATATCGCGGTCCACATAATGCAGCATGCGTTGTTGTAATTCGCGCCGTTCACCCTTGAATTCCAGGGAGGGATGCACGCTTTGTTCACCCCAGACCTTGGCGCCTTTGGAGGACAGGCGCGGTGCGGCACTGACGCCCCAATAGGCCCCCCAGCCATAGCGCACCAGGTGATCACCCACATAATTGTCAAAGGGGATCAGAAAATAACCAGGTTTGGCATCTTGAATAGCGGTACGAATTTCATCCGCCAAAACCACCGACAATCGCTCGTCCGCATCGACTTCAACGATCCAGTCACCGCTGCAAGCCTCCAGGCCCCTGTTGCGGCGGTGGCCTTCAATGGGCCAAGCGCCCTCAATCAAATGTTCGGTATAGCCTGCGGCGATTTCCCGGCTGCGGTCCGTACAGCGGTCCAGCACGACAACAATTTCATCTGCAAATGTCAGGCATTCGAGACAGTCCGCCAGATGTTCTTCTTCATTGTGCGCAACGACCAGGGCCGATAGTTTTGGTGCGTTATTTGAGGGCGCGTTATTTGAAGATGCCTGATCTGTCATGCTGCCTTAACCGCCAAACAGCCCTTTGAAGTGACTTTCAGCCGCTTCAACCACGGCGTCAACGGTCATTGATCGCATATGGCTGGGGGCTTGCGCACTATAGTCATAATTTTCTGCACCGACTATTTCATCATAGCTTTCCGGTGTCCGGAGGAAGGTGCCAAACATGCCCCAGGGGGCATAATGTTCTTCCCGACTGGGGCCAAACAAACCAAGGGTCGGCACGCCAACCGATGCAGCGATATGCATCAGGCCGGAATCGTTGCCAATAAAATAAGTGCACTGGATCAGGGCCGCCGCGGCGGCGCCCACATCGATCTTGCCAACAAGGTTGATTGTTCTGTCCGCGGGCAGGGCTTCAAAAACAGGAGCCGCCATGTCTTCTTCGCCCGGACCACCAAAGACGGCAACACGGGCACCTTCCAACAGGCCACCGGTAGCGGTCAGGCGTAAGGCAGTTTCGGCAAACCGTTCTGCAGGCCATTGTTTGCCGGTCCAGTTGGCGGTGGGTCCCAGAGCCAGAACAAAGCCACCCTTTGGCACCAGCTCAGCACCCAAAGCCCGTGTCTCTTTTGCTAGCCATACCCGGGGGTTGGGCGGTGGGTCCAGGTCCATCAACCTGCCCAGCTGAATGACCCGGTGTTCAAGGTCGGCGGATTTACCAGTGTTCAGCACGTATCGTTTGTCTGCCAGCAGCAGCCAGGCGATGGCGGAGGCCCGTAAATCAACGATGATATCCCATTTTGTCGCCACCACGTCCCGCCACAGTTTCAGCCAGTGGCCGGACTTCTTTTGCTTTTCCATGGCAATAACGCTGACGACATTATTGGCGTACTGGAAAAGCGGGGCGGCAGCGGGACCGCAGGCAACGGTAACTTCTGATTTTCTGTATTTATGAACAAGATGATCCAGCAGGCCCGTCGACAGCATGGCATCGCCAATGCGGTTGGACGTAATGAACAGAATTTTTTCTTTGCCTGTCGCCATCAGTTCAATTGCGCCCGGTTTTGCCGTCAGAAATGGGTTCAGTTGTGTAGTGCGTTATCAATGACAATCGAATCATTGAAAACGTTCAGCTTATTATAGTTGCGCAATCTTTGCTGCAAACATTGAACCTGTTTACGCTGAAATTGCTCACGCCAAGCGGTTATACGCTGCTGTCGGTACCAATCCAAGTGAGCAGATGTATGTTCCTCGCCAGCTTATGTTGAAATCTGCCAATTTGAGACTTGTCTTTGTGCCTCACAAGACCTACTTCAGGGAGACGATATAAGGGGAAAACAGGTTCAAATGACCAATCTCAGATACACTCAGCTGAAAAATCGCGGATTGATGCACATTACGGGTGCGGACGCGACAGAATTCCTGCAAGGCATGATTTCCAACGATATTGACCTGGTCACGCCAGAAAAATCGGTTTATGCCGCCTTGTTAACTCCCCAGGGCAAGTTCCTGTTTGATTTTTTTGTCCTTAGGGACCGGGCTGGCACCGGCTATTTGATGGATTGTGATCTTGAACGCCTGCCGACCCTGCAAAAGCGCCTCAGCATGTACAAGTTACGCGCTGACGTCACTCTGGAAGATGCCAGTCCTGAGGTTGCCATCTTCGGCTGTTTTGGCGACAGACAAATGGACATTGCCGGCCTCGATAGTCAAACGGTTGGCGCCAGCGCCAGCTTCGGCGATGGACTTGCCAGCGTAGACCCCAGACTGGCTGAAATGGGCCTGCGGATTATTCTGCCGATTGAAGGGGCCGTTCAGGTTTTGGAGACCGCCGGATTGACGGCGGCTGGACCAGATGCGTGGGAAACTCATCGACTATCTCTGGGTGTTCCGGAGGCGGGCCATGATGTGCTGATTGAAAAGTCCATGCCGCTGGAATGCAATTTCGATGAACTGGGTGCCATCAGCTATACCAAGGGCTGTTATGTGGGCCAGGAATTGACCGCCCGCACCCATCATCGCGGCACCTTAAGAAAAAGATTATTGCCTGTGCGTGTCAACGGTGACATGCCCGTTAGTGGCACGCCGATCATGTATAATGATCGGGAAGTGGGCGTTATGCGATCGGGCCAGGGCGAAAATGGTATCGCCCTGATCCGCTTGCAATATTTGTCGTCAACGGATGCAGCTGTTCAGCCAGACGATATCTTTGAAATCGATGGCACAACTATTCAGCCGTGGATTCCTGAATGGGTTGAGATCAAGCCACTTGATCAAGAATAGGGATTTGTCTGTTCACTCCGCCTTGCGCAGAAGGTGAACCCTGATTTCCTGATCAAAAATACTTATGCCCCCGTCCATTCGGGCGTATTTGACAAAATTTTCCCGCAAGGCATCACCCCGTTCGACAAAGGCCTGTTCACGGGCTGGATCGACCAGGATCATGGCTTTGTGATAATCATCAAAGCTGGCATAGGGTGTGGCGCGAATGAAGGATGTTTCCTGTTCGACGCCCAGACCATGGTTCGCTGTATCCAGGATGGCAGCAAGGGCGGCATTGCGCACATCTGTCTCATCTTCCATGGGCTGCGACAGATTGAAATGCGCGCCCAAAGGCACCGGTTCGGCGACAATGGCCTGGCCGCCATTTTTCAGAACTCTGGCCGCTTCCTGCATCCCCAAATGTTGCAGATCAACGGGCACATGATGCAGGCTGTTGGAAAAGACCACGAGGTCAAATTCGCCGTTCTCAAAGGGTAAACCTTCGGCCCCGGCGACTTTGTAGTGATCTGCATGCTCCGGGTCACTTTGTTGCGAAAGGACTACGTTGGCCGGATTGGGCTCGATACCAAAAACATTCCCGCCTTGTTTAATCAGTGCCCTGACCAGACCACCCACGCCACTGCCAATGTCCAGCACCTTAGCACCCTGGACTGTGGCCAGTTGCGGGATAACGTCGACTATCGTGCTTGTGGAAATCATGGCATCCTCTATGAAAATATACCTGCCAGTATAGAATCATTCTCAGTTCAGGCCAGTTTTAAAAGGACCAATAATGACCGACAAACAACGCTGCCACTGGCCGGGAGCCGATGCTTTTTATGTGGCCTATCATGATGAAGAATGGGGTGTGCCCATTCGGGACGACCAGGCCTTGTTTGAAAAGCTGATCCTGGACGGCTTTCAGGCCGGGCTTTCATGGATCACAATCCTGCGCAAGCGCGAGGCCTTCATCAAGGCCTTTGACGGCTTCAATCCGGAGAAAATTGCCCGCTACAGCCCCAAAAAGGTTGAACGCCTGATGCAGGACAGTGGTATTGTGCGCAACCGGTCAAAAATCGAAAGTACCATTTCCTCGGCTCAGGCCTGGCTGGATATCCGGGAGGGCGGCACATCCTTTGAAGATTTTCTGTGGGATTTTGTCGACGGCGAGGTGATCCAGAATAACTGGAAAGACAAAAGCAAGGTGCCGGTGGAAACCGCTGAATCAAAAGCCATGAGCAAAGCCCTGAAGCAGGCCGGTTTCAAATATTGTGGGCCGACGATTTGTTATGCCTTCATGGAAGCCGTGGGCATGGTGAATGACCACACCACAAATTGTTTTCGCCACAAGGAATTAGGTTAGGTGTCCGAACCCAGGATAAAAGCCGACATCTGGATCAAGGCGCTGATCCGTCGGGCGCAGGTCGCCGGAGCCTTTGCTGCCGTCGTGCGCCGGGGAGATGATACGGCGGGCTCGTTATTGCTAAAGATCAACAAACTGGATGGTCAGGCGACGGTTTATGTGCCGGGCTATAATTTTGATGGCCAGCGGGTTTGGCGGCGTCATAACAAGGACGGTGCAACGCCTGAGGCGGAAGCTGATTTGTATATCGAAAAATCTGTTGCCCGGGACCCCGACATTTGGGTTGTCGAAGTGGAAGATCGCGAAGGCAGAACGTTTTTGGATGAACCCATCGAAGAGGCTTGAAGTCTAGACGTCCAGGGGTTCCACATGGGCTTTATTGCGTTCCCGATAAATCACAAAGATACCGGCGGCGATAATCAGGGCCGCGCCACCAATCATGTGGGTTTCCGGTTCATCACCAAAATAGAGCCAGCTGACAAAGATAGAGGCGATGACCTGGACATAAGCGAAGGGCGCCAATAAAGAAGCAGGTGTCGTCTGCAGGGCTTTAATGACCAGGAAATGTCCAATGGTCGCCAGAACCCCCATGGTTGCGAGGCCAAGCAAAGTCATCATATCCGGCATGACCCAGATGAAGGGCAGGGCAAACCCTAAGACAATGGTGCCGATGATGGCCGAATACAAAACGCCTGTCATGGGTGATTCGTTCTTGTCGATCATGCGGGTCATGATCTGATACATGCTGTAGAAACAAGCCATGACGAGGGGCAGGAAAATTGCCCAATGGTCAATGCCGCCTGTGGGTTGAATGATGATCAGGGCACCGATGAAGCCCGCGATCACAGCCGACCAACGCGGCAAGCCCACCTTTTCCCCCAGAAAAGGCACCGACAGGGCTGTGACCAACAAGGGCCAGACAAAGCCAATCGACGTCGCTGTGCCAATTGGAATGTGGATAACGGCACCAAAGAAGGTGAGCGTGCCGCCCAGCAACAGAAACCCTCGTACTAAATTGAGTTTCAGGTTTTTTGTCTTTAGCAAGGTGGGTATTTTGCGGGGGCCAAAAATCAGAAAAATGGTCAGAAAATTAAAGAAGTATCGCGCCCAGACCATTTCCAGGAACGGGATACGGGTCCCCAGTTCCTTGGCAAAACTGTCCAATGTAAGAAACACCAGGGTGCCACTGATCATCAGGGCAATACCCATGAATTTCTGGTTTGATGGGCTTCCATCGCTTGCCGTATTTGTCACTTGGCGGATCAGTCGCTGCCGGTGGCAAAACCCTGAATGGCAGCTTGGGCCGCGGACAGGCGGGCGATGGGGACACGATAGGGCGAGCACGATACATAATCGAGACCGGTATTGTGGCAAAAAGCCACTGACGCCGGATCGCCGCCATGTTCGCCACAAATGCCCAGCTTTAGATCATCGCGGGTGCTCCGGCCCCGTTCCGCCGCGATCTTCACCAACTCGCCTACACCGTCCTGGTCAATAGAGACAAAGGGGTCAACGGTGAAAATCTCCTGATTGATATAGTCATCCAGGAAACGGGCTGCATCATCGCGGCTGATGCCAAAGGTTGTCTGGGTTAGATCGTTGGTGCCAAAGCTGAAGAATTCGGCTTCTTTGGCAATTTCACCGGCCTGCAGGGCTGCACGTGGCAGCTCGATCATGGTGCCGATCAGATAATGCGGTGCAGTGCCTTTTTCTGTGGCCACCAGATCGGCGACGGCAGCGATTTTGGCTTTCAGGATTTCCAGCTCTTTTGCTGTGGCGACCAGCGGGATCATGACTTCGGGGATCACGGTCTCGCCACCCTCTGCACTGACCTCAAGGGCTGCCTCAAAGATGGCGCGAGCCTGCATCTCGTAGATTTCAGGATAGGAAATTCCCAAACGGCAACCGCGATGGCCCAGCATGGGGTTGGATTCAGCCAGTTCCTTGACCCGGTGGCCAAGATATTTGGCATCCACGCCAGCGGCTTCGGCGACACCGGCGATCTCTTCTTCTGTGTGGGGCAGGAATTCATGCAGGGGCGGATCCAGCAAGCGGATCGTCACCGGCAGACCGGCCATGATGCGGAAAATCTCGACGAAGTCCTGGCGTTGCATAGGCAGCAGTTTGGCCAGGGCCTCACGGCGACCGGTTTCTTCTTCAGCCACAATCATCTGGCGCACGGCCAGAATGCGCTCGGCATCAAAGAACATATGTTCGGTGCGACACAGGCCAATGCCCTCTGCACCAAATTCACGGGCCACGCGACTGTCTTCAGGTGTATCGGCATTAGTGCGTACGCCCAGGGCACGGCTGCCATCAGCCCAAACCATCAAAGCTCCAAAGTCTCCCGACAATTCCGGTTGGACAGTGGGCACTTCACCCATCATGACATTGCCGCTGCTGCCATCTATGGTGATGATATCGCCCTTCTTGATGCTGCGACCAGCGACAGTAAATACCTGCTGGGCATAATCAACGGTCAGGGCACCGGCACCGGCCACACAGGCCCGGCCCATGCCGCGGGCAACCACGGCCGCGTGACTTGTCATGCCGCCACGACTGGTCAGAATACCTTTTGCGGCATGCATGCCATGAATATCTTCCGGGCTGGTTTCGACGCGCACCAGAATGACAGATTTTCCGGCAGCGGCTTCGACTTCGGCTTCATCGGCATTGAACACAACTTCACCACAGGCAGCCCCAGGTGAGGCTGGCAAACCACGGGTCAGGATATCGCGTTCCGCATCCGGGTCCAGGGTCGGGTGCAACAGCTGATCCAATGACGAGGGCTCAATACGGCAGACCGCTTCGTCTTTGCTGATCAGCCCTTCGTTGGCCATGTCGACAGCGATTTTCAGGGCAGCCTTGGCCGTGCGTTTGCCGGACCGGGTCTGCAACATCCACAACTTGCCTTGCTGGACAGTGAATTCGATGTCCTGCATGTCGCGGTAATGTTTTTCCAGCTGCTTGTAGACGTCAACCAGTTCGCCATAGACAACCGGCATGATTTCTTCCATGGCGGGCAGCTTGGAATGCTGGGCCTCTTTTGATTTGATGGTCAGTTGCTGCGGTGTGCGAATGCCAGCCACAACATCTTCGCCCTGGGCATTAACCAGGTATTCGCCATAAAATTCCGCGGCCCCGGTGGAGGGATCGCGGGTGAAGGCCACGCCCGTGGCACAATCATCACCCATGTTGCCAAAGACCATGGCCTGGACGTTGACGGCAGTGCCCCATTCGGCGGGAATGTCGTTCAGTTTGCGATAGGTCACAGCACGGCGGTTCATCCACGAGCCGAATACAGCACTGATGGCCCCCCACAACTGATCTTGTGGTGATTGCGGAAAGGGGCGACCGAGTTCTTCCTCGACCTTGTCCTTGAAGCCCTTGACGACTATGCGCCAGTCATCGGCATCCAGGTCCGTATCCAGGTTCAGGCCTTTGCCTTCCTTGTGGAGTTCAAGGATTTCCTCGAAATGATAATGGTCCACTTCCAGCACCACATCGGAATACATCTGGATAAAGCGGCGATAGCTGTCATAGGCAAAACGGGCGTCGCCACTTTTGGCGGCCAGCCCTTCAACCGTTTCATCATTAAGCCCCAAGTTCAGGACCGTATCCATCATGCCCGGCATGGAGGCCCTGGCACCAGAGCGCACGGACACCAGCAAGGGGTCAGAGGTGTCGCCAAATTTCATGCCGACTGCCTGTTCAATCAACGCCATGGCGTCACTCATCTGGCCGTCCAGATCAGTGGGGTAGTTACGATCGTTGTCGTAATAGGCGGTGCACAGATCGGTGGTGATGGTAAAACCTGGCGGCACTGGCAGGCCCAGGTTTGACATCTCGGCCAGGTTTGCCCCTTTGCCGCCAAGCAGATTGCGCATGTCAGCCTGCCCCTCCGTCTTGTCTCCACCAAAGGAGTATACCCATTTACCGGTCTTTGATTGATTGGCGGTCGAAGACGACATCGTATGTTTATCCCTCGAGTTTGGAGAAATCTGCAACGGCACTTAAAGCGGATCGAATTTGAGATAACAGGCGCAGACGGTTTTGCCGTAAGTCGGCATCGTCGGCGTTCACGGTAACCTTGTCGAAAAAGGCGTCAACCGGCCAACGCAAACTGGCCACGGCGGCCATGGCAGCAGCGAAGTTTTCCTCTGCCACATGATCGTTGATGAGTTTTGATTGTTCGGACAGGGCTTCAAACAGGTTTGTCTCTTCTGCATCCTGCAACAGCTTGGCATTGATGGTGCCCTCGAAACTGACCTGGTCTTTCTTTTCCTCGGCCCGCACAATATTGGACGCCCGCTTGTACGCGGTGACCAGATTGGCGCCATCGTCACTGGCGAGGAACGTGCCAAGGGCGCGCATGCGGGCGACCAGACGGATCAAGTCATCATCGCTGGCGACACCAAAGACGGCATCGATATGATCGTGCCGAATGCCATCGTCTTTCAGGTAAACCTTTAAACGATCCGCAATGAAGGCCATCAATTCCAGAGCAACGCGGTTGCTATCGACTTTCTCAGGTAATTCGTTGGCATACAATTCCAGGGAACTGAAAATGGCGTCCTGAAGGTTCAGGCGTAGATTGTTTTGCAGGATCAGACGGATAATTCCCAAGGCTGCGCGGCGCAGGGCGAAGGGGTCTTTTGATCCTGTAGGCTTTTGATCAATGGCGAAGAAACCGACCAGGGTATCCAGTTTGTCCGCCAGAGCCACAGCCACGCTGACCGGGGCCGTGGGGCAGGTATCTTTGGGCCCTTGTGGTGAATAATGTTCCGCAATGGCCTCGGCCACATCCGCAGGCTCGCCATCGGCCAGGGCATAATAACGGCCCATCAGGCCCTGAAGCTCGGGGAATTCGGCGACCATGCCAGAGGCCAAATCGGCCTTGGCCAGACGGGCGGCCATGTGGGCCTTGTCGGCCAACTCACCCGCTTGCGGGTCGGTCATTTGATGGGTTGTGGCAAGGGCTTTGGCGATCACACCACTCGCCAGGTTTTCCACCCGGCGTACCCGCTCGGCAACAGTGCCCAGGTTTGCATGGAAGACAATTTTTTCCAGCGCAGGCAGGCGAGCATCCAGCGGCGATTTGCGGTCCTGGTCCCAGAAAAATTTGGCATCGGCCAGACGGGCGCGAAGGACGCGTTCATTCCCGGTGACAATGGCCTTGCCACCATCTTCTGCTTTCAGATTGGCGACAACAATAAAGCGCGGTGCCAGATCACCTTCAGCCGTTTCCAGCGAGAAATATTTCTGGTGTGCCCGCATGGAGGCCGTCAGCACTTCGCGCGGCACTTCCATGAATTCTTTGTCGATACGGCCCATCAGGGGCACGGGCCATTCCACCAGACCGGCCACTTCGCGCAGCAAGGCATCATCGGTTTGAACTGTCAGGCCTTCACTGGCCGCTTGTTTGTCAGCCCCGGCGCGGATCAAGTCCTGGCGCTCGGCGGCCTCCAGAATGACAGATGCTTCAAACAGTTTTTCGCGATAGTCAGCAAAATTTTCAACGGCGAACAAATCTGGTGCGTGGAAGCGATGACCAGCGGTTTTGTCACCAGACTTAATGCCGGCATATTCGAAGGGCACAACGGCCCCGTCAAACAAGGCAATGATCGTTTGCAGGGGGCGAACCCAACGTGTGTTGCCGTCACCCCATTTCATGGATTTAGGCCAGGGCAGCCCGGCACATGATTCCACACATATCTCCCCCAGCACATCGATGCTGGCGCGGCCCTGCTTTTCAATCACGGCAAACAACACATTGCCCTTGGGTGTTTCGCGTTCCTCCACCTGGTCGCGGGTCAGGCCGACGGATCGCAGGAAACCTTCAATGGCTTTTTCAGGCGCGTCGACCTTGGGGCCTTTGCGTTCTTCGCGAGTGTCTGGCTGTTCGGTCGGCAGGCCTTCAATCACCACTGTCAGACGGCGTGGCGTGGCGTAACAGTCAGCCGTCTCAAAGATCAGGCCAGCTTCTTTCAGACCAGCCAAAACAAGACGTTTCAAATCGTTGGCCGCCGTCGCCTGCATACGGGCAGGGATTTCTTCGGAGCGTAGCTCAAGCAGGAATTCAGCCATGATGCTTCTCTCCTGATCCCTGGGCCTCCACGCCATTCTTGACGAGCCAGGCTTCACAGCAGGCTTTTGACAAGGTGCGCACACGACCGATATAGGCGGCACGCTCCGTCACGCTGATGACGCCGCGGGCATCCAGCAAGTTAAAGACGTGGCTGGCTTTCATACATTGGTCATAGGCGGGCAGGGCAAGGCCTGCGTCCAGGGCGAGGGTACATTCAGCCTCGGCATCTTTGAAATGCTGAAACAAACGATCCGTGTCAGCCACTTCAAAATTCCAGGCCGAAAATTCCTGCTCGTTCTGCAAATAGACATCGCCATAACTGACGCCCGCGCCGTTCCAGTCCAGGTCATAGACGTTTTCGACGCCCTGCACATACATGGCCAGGCGTTCCAGGCCATAAGTTATTTCGCCGGAAACCGGATTGCATTCAAAGCCACCGACCTGCTGAAAGTAAGTGAACTGCGACACTTCCATGCCATCGCACCAGACTTCCCAACCCAGGCCCCAGGCACCCAAAGTTGGGCTTTCCCAATCATCTTCGACAAAACGCACATCGTGATTGGCCGTATCAATGCCTAAGGCATTCAGGCTTTCCAGATATAATTCCTGAATGTTCGCCGGGGACGGCTTCAGGATGACCTGAAACTGGTAATAATGCTGCAACCGGTTGGGGTTTTCGCCATAGCGCCCGTCGGTTGGTCGCCGCGAGGGCTGCACATAAGCCGCTTTCCAGGGTTTTGGCCCCAGGGCACGCAAGGTTGTCGCCGGGTGAAAGGTGCCCGCACCCACTTCCAGATCATAAGGCTGCAACAGCACACAGCCCTGTTTGGCCCAGAATTGTTGCAAGGTCAGGATCAAATCCTGAAATGAAGGGGCGGAGGCGTTGTTGGCCGCCATGGAATTAATCCCGGAAATCCTGGTACCGCCCGCAGAAAACAAGGGTTTGTGGTCCCGAAGTTCTCGTCAGTCTGCACCTGTTGAACGACAAAATATGTTAAGGCGATTGTGCGCCGCAACCTAGCGACCAGGCCAGGACGCGTCAATAGCCGGGAATTGAAGGGCGAGGGCGACTTTTGGTGTCTTGTTCCGGGCCTAATAAGGACAGTTCGCCCGATCACATTTTGACGAGGAATTTGCCGCGACAAATGTACCGCATTCCGGGCAGGCGACCATATCTTCGGTTGTCGGCCTGCTGGCAGACTTGCGCAGGTTATCGACCCGGTCTTTGCGGTCCTCGGTGATTTTGGTCATCATCTTGAAGCCATACCAGACGGCAGTGATGATCGCGGCCAAAACCAGAAGTTTCATGAAGCTGAATCCAAACATGCTTCAACATCCAATGTTCAGGGGGGCTTGGTCAAGAGGGATTGGGAAGAAGTTGGGTTAAGCGCGGTCTATGACGACCAGCCCTTGCCAACAAACACGCCGTCACCCCGCACTTGATGCGGGGTCTACGCCTTTGAATTATGTGTTTCCTTAGATATGAAGCATGGACCCCGCATCAAGTGCGGGGTGACGGCGTGAGTAGGGGTTGGAAAACCATAACTTGCCCAAACACCTCCCCCGCAGGCACTAAAAAACCCGTTCTGAAAAATCATGAACGGGGGCGGGCCTGCGGAGGAGTGGGGGCAGATCAAACTACCAGAGTCTCTTTCGTTTCGATTGTTCGTGTCGCGCCAAATCCGTCAGGGTTGGATTGAGGGGCAAACGGAATTCCTCCTCGTCGACCTCTGGCTGCGGATTTGGATCAGCTGCTGCAAGCCGCCGGGCGACGGACTCATTTTTCGCCACGTCCGGATATTTTGTGATCGCCATGGCCACAGCATCGTCCGACCAGGGCTCGTACTCATCCTCATTGTAACCCATGGCCGGATACATCTTCTCCGCCGTCGACAGTTCCTGCCCATCACGCCGAACCAGTGGCGGTAACTGCGGCTTGCCCATACTCGGATAGAGGCCATCCAGCATCTTCCGCTGCCGGGCATTTTCGGCCTCATAGTCCGGAACGACCGGGGCAGATGGTGTCAAGGTGTTCACGGGGAATGTGTCGTTGCGCGTGTTCAACGGGGAGATTGGTTGCGAACCCTGGGCGGGTCGAGAAGGTGGGTTAATATTCACCCCTTTCGCACGAGATTGTTGTGCTTGATGATTTCCATATCCATCAGCTTGACTAATATTGTCGAAGCCACTCTTTCCTGGGTCAAGAGAACTCTTCTGATTACCGTTCCCCGGTGCATTATTGTCATCGGGTTCTGATTCAAGAGCTGTAATTTTGGCATTGATAGAGTCAATATTTTTATTGATAATTATCATCGCACTCACAGCATTATTCATACCTGTGACAATTTTGTTGTAGATTTTCTTTTTTTCTCTTCGCTCCTCTGATATTGGGGGTGCGCTAATGTAATCGTCATACGCTCCAGATTCCTTTCCTTTTAGATTCCAGTATATTTTGTCTTGATCGGACCACAAACTTTGTTCTGCGGTCAATTTTTGCTTAAGCCTCTCTAATCTTTCAGCCTTACTGGCCATTGTCTTTTCCTCATTAAAAAAGACCGCGCATGGCGGTCTCAGGTTTCTTGGGTGAATGTTAGGTGTTTGATAAATATTCTATTGTTCGTTCATATCGTTTCCTTTCTGTATCTGAATCGCCTTGATTATCTTGAGGGGCCAAACAAATTGAGGCCTGTCATTTCATATATTGCCACTAGAAATCTTCCAATCATTTCCGTGATTTCGTCGGACAGAAAATTGTATTCACGGATATTGCCAATTTTCCGGGGGTTGATGCCGTGAATATCCCCATCCAGAACTGTCGAAACGTCCTTGCCTTCCAAGCCAACAAATTTAGCATCAAGTCCCCCCCAAACCAGATGCGGATAAAAATAGCCGCTGCGATCGGAATTTGGTAAACACGTAAATTTGTCATTGGCCTGAATGAATTTCAGATGCCCGTCATCTTCACAGAGATCCTTGGAAGGCATAGCTAGAATCTTGCTTATGTAGGGGTGTGGATATACGCGATCCATGAGGACGTAATCTCCAACTGAAACAATATCTGTATCAAGTGTCCTATGGTCATATTCGATGATGTCATTCAAGCAAAATACAGGGCAAAGATTATTGTTGTCATGGACCAGAAGTCTTGAATTTCCTGGATTGTGGTAAGGAATGGAATACAGGCCAAAGGCACAAACTGCGATCAGAAACGGGTTGATCTCTGGTTTTCTGTTTTTCAGATTTCTTATGTCCAGTGCCAATAGTATCCATGAAACATGCTGAACCAATTTTGCAATCAGAATGGCAAAATCCTGTACAGGATACGTTTCTTTGGACAGGTCGTAGGGAAGGTTAATCGTCACAAATTCGGCAGCGAAGTATCCCGCCAGCAAAAGACCTCCAAACAGTCGTCTTTTGCTGGCGATCTGATGCAGGCCGGGCACTATGATGAAGATCGCAAGCCTGGTGACATATTTCACCCCGCGCGCAACTGTCCAGTCAGGCGGCAGAAAAGGTATTTTTGATTGCATGAGTTCCATACCCTCCAGTATGAAGGGATTAGAGGTTTTTTTTCAGAAATGCTTGAATTTTGTTGATGCGGGCCGGAATTGGTCTATTTCGCTAGCCTGTTCTGGCGCGAAACCCCATCACATCTTTTTGCAAATTACAGGAATGGAAACTCTATGTCAACGTATAAAACATAATATGCGTAAATGGTTTGATGCTGGAGTTATGTTGTATGTTTATCCGTCACTCGCCGACAAAACCCACGTCACCCCGCACTTGATGCGGGGTCTACGCTTGTGATTTCTGCACTGACATGAGAACGAAGCATGGATGCCGGATCAAGTCCGGCATGACGGAGAGTTTGGGTGATAGGCCTGTCGTAACTTGCCCGATTAACTGCCCGCCGATGCCTCAGGCGTGGCAGCCACAGGTGCCTTGTCGACAACTTCATCTTTTTCCATCTGGCTTAAACGTCGGGCGATGTGGCCTGATGGTTTGGCGAAGCGGGCGAAGATGAAATAGAGCACGGGCACGATCAACAGGCTGAGGGCGGTGGAGAAACTGACGCCGCCGACGATGACCACGCCAAGTGCCCGGCGGGCTTCGGCACCGGCACCTGTACCCAGGGCCAGTGGCAAGGCACCAAAGGCCGTTGCAATTGACGTCATCAGGATGGGGCGCAAACGATTGACCGACGCTTCGGTGACAGCCGTGAGGATATCTTCGCCCTGGTCACGCAACTGATTGGCAAATTCGACAATCAAGATTGCGTTCTTGGCGGTCAGGCCGATCAACATCACCAGCCCGATCTGGCTGTAGATGTTCAGGGTCAGGTCCTGGTGCCACAGGGCGGCCATACCGCCGGTCAGGGCCAGGGGCACGGACAACATAATAATGAACGGATGCACAATGCTTTCGAACTGGGCTGCCAGCGCCAGGAAGACAATCACCAGGGCCATGGCGAAGGTGAACATCATGGTGTTGGATGAATCCCGGAATTCCTTGCTGCCGCCACCCCAACTAACGCGGGCATCAGCGGGCAGGACATCTTCGGCCAGTTCTTCCAGCTGTTTGACGGCATCGCCCATGGTGGCTCCGGCGGCCAGCGATGCTGTGATAGTTACGGCCCGCATACGGTCGGCGCGTTTTAATTCACGGGCCCCGGCGCTTTCCCGGAAGCTGACCAGATTGGCCAGCGGGATCAGCTTGCCGGAACTGCCTGAGCGCACATAAATATTGCTCAGGTCACGCGGCTTGGACCGGTCCTCCGGCTTGGATTGCAGGATCACATTGAACAATTTGCCGCCTTGATCAAAGGTGGTGACATAGCGCGAACCCAGCAGGGTCTCCAGTGACCGGCCGATTTCTTCCACGGGCACACCCAGGTCAGCGGCACGGTCGCGGTCGATATCGACAAACAGTTCAGGCCGGGATTCTTCAAAGTCAGATTGCAGGCCGCGCAGGCTGGGCAGGTCGCGGGCGGCGGCCAACATCTTGTCGCGCCAGACCATCAGGGTTTCGTAATCAGGACCGCCAACGATCAAACGAACAGGTGCACCAAAACGACCACGGCCAATGCTTTTGGGGCTGACGGGGAAGGCGCGCACGCCAGGGACGGTAACGATCTTCGGGAAGATTTCCTTGATGACTTCGCCCTGGGTTACGGTTCGTTGTTCCCAGGGCACCAGGCGGAAAATAATAAAGCCCTTGTTCACAGGTCCTGGACGGCCCCAGCTTGGGGCGACGATTGTTAGCATGGACCAGGCATCGCCCCGGTCGATGATGGGTTGCAGATGTTTTTCGATCTGGCGGGTATAGCGACGGGTGAAATCCAGGCTGGCGCTGTCCGGGGCCGATATTGGAATGAAAATCGAGCCTCGATCTTCGACAGGGGCGAGTTCCTTGGGCAGGATTTTGTCATTAATATAGATGCCCCAGGCCGCAATGCTGATGATACCGCCGATCGATACGACGACCAAAGGTGCGCCCAAGGCACCCTTCAGGAGCCAGCGATAACCATTGTGCATGCCGTCGAACATACGTTCAGTGACTTTGTAAAAGCCGCTTTCTTCTTTGGTTTCGCGCAGTAATTTGGAACACATCATCGGTGTCAGGGTCAGGGCGACAAAACTGGAAAACAGCACAGCTGTAGCCACGGCGATACCAAATTCACTGAACAGTCGCCCGATCTCACCTTCCATAAAGGAGATCGGCACAAAGACCGCGATCAAGACAACGGTTGTGGCGATCACGGCAAAAGCGATTTGGCGGGTGCCGCGCACGGCAGCCAGCAGGGGTTTTTCGCCTTCTTCAATGCGGCGGTGAATATTTTCCAGCACCACAATGGCGTCATCGACCACCAGGCCGATGGCCAGTACCAGGGCCAGCAAGGTCAGGATGTTGATGGAATAACCCAGCGAGGCCAGCACACTGAGCGAGCCAATGACCGAGACCGGAATGGCGACCGCCGGGATCAGGGTGGCAGTCAGGCTGCGCAGGAATACAAAATTGACGGCAACAACCATGGCCATGGCGATGCCGATGGCGATGAAAACTTCCGTAATGGCGCGACCGATAAAGACGGACTGGTCATAGGCGACTTCTAAACGTGTGCCCGCTGGCAGGGTGGCATTCAGCTTTTCCATCTCGGCTTTGATGCCAGTGGCAACATCAAGAGTATTGGCTTTGGACTGTTTGACGACACCCATACCAATAGCGTTGCGACCCATGGTGCGAAAGTCATTGCGGGCATTTTCGGCGGCCAGTTCGATCTCGGCAACCTCTGACAGGCGTACAAAGAAACCATCTGCCTCGCGCACAACGACCTTGCCGAAGTCTTCCACGGATCGCAGGCTGGAATCCGTGCGCACCGATATTTCCCGTTGCGAGGATTCAATACGGCCCGATGGCAGTTGGATGTTTTGCCGCCGCAAGGCGCTTTCCACGTCTTGCACAGTTAACTGACGTGCCGCCAGGGCCTTTTTGTTGAGCCAGATACGGATGGCGTAGCGTCTGCCGCCGCCAATACGCACATTGGCCACACCGGAGACAATGGACAGCCGGTCGACCAGATAACGTTCGGCATAATCGGTAAGTTCCAGCCCATCCTGGCGATTGCTGGTCAGGGCCAGCCACATGATGGAGCGGGCGTCGTCGTCGGATTTGGCTATGCGGGGTGCATCGGCTTCATCGGGCAGGGACCGAATGGCCCGGCTGACCCGGTCGCGCACGTCATTGGCGGCGCTGTCCATATCCCGGTCAACATTAAATTCGATGGTGATGGAAGACGATTCCTCGCGGCTGGTCGAGGATATGTTTGTGATGCCTTCAATGCCGGCCACCGCATCTTCCAGCACTTGCGTCACCTGGCTTTCAATGATTGCCGCCGAGGCCCCACGATAAACCGTGCTGACCGAAACAATAGGACGGTCCACATCCGGATATTCCCGCACGCTCAATTTGCTGTAACCAAACAGGCCAAAAATCACAATGACCAGGCTCATGACCGTGGCCAGAACCGGGCGCTTAACTGAAATATCAGAGAGGACCATTGCCTAGCTCGCCTTTTTCGCCGCGGCAGGTTTCTTGCCATCTGGCTTGTCGCCGGTTTTTTTACCTTTGGCTGGCTTGTCGCCTTTGAAGCCACCCGGTGGCATTTCTTTCACGGCCTGGCCGGGGCGGACTTTTTGTACGCCGCCAACAATGACCGGGGTGCCAACGGCAACACCGGACAGAATCTCGATGTCTCCATTGATATGCTCACCCGTCGTGACAATGGTTTTCACGGCCTTGCCCTCTGCGACTGTAAAGACAAACTGTTTGTCGCTGGAGGACACCAGAGCCTGTTCCGGGATCAAAATCGCATTGTCACGCACGGCAGCGGTTAAGGTTGCTGTCAGGAACATGCCGGGTTTTAGCTTACCCTGTTTATTGTCAAAGATAGCGCGAATTTCGACGGAACGGGTCGTAGGATCAACCCGACTGTCAATGGTTTGCACCCGTCCCACATAATCCTGGTCTGGCCAGGCGGCACTATTGGCCGTCACAACCTGCTTTATCGAGATATGGGAAATGGCCGTTTCCGGAATGCGGAAATCAACTTTCAAGCGCGAGGTATCATCCAGGGTGGTGATTTGATCCCCCGGACGCACCAGCGCACCGAGGCTGATACGGCGTAGACCGAGGCGACCTGAAAAGGGTGCCATGACTTTATATTCAGCCAGCTTGGCGGCATCAGACCGCACCCGGGCTTCCGCCGCCATCAAGGCACCATATAATTCTTCCACACGGGCGGCAGGGACGTTCTTTTTGCCGGCCAGTTTTTGGGTGCGCAAATAGGTGCGTTTGGCGGTATCGCGCAAGGCAATTTTTTCGGCCAGTTCACCGTCCAACTCGCCTGCATCCAGATCGACCAGGGGGGAGCCTTTTTTGATCCACTGACCTTCGCGGAAATGGATTTTGCTGACCATACCGGTGACTTGCGTGGTGACAATAATACTTTCGTTGGATTTGGCAGTGCCAATGGCGTCAACCGAAATCAGGACCGTGTCAGCCCGTGCCTTTTTGGTTTCGACAAAAACCGCGCGCCCACCGCGCCGATGTTTTTTGCTATTACCCTGTTCAAAAAAGGCTGAGACCAGGGGAATGTCCTGGCGATAATTCCAGCCCACCAAGCCAATGCCGCCTATAATGGCGACGACCAGTAATTGTCCCGGCAGCTTCATAAATTCGTCCTGACCAGCATTCGAAATTCCCAAACAAAAGTCTATAAGATAAAGTCGTACGTCTCAGTTCGGCATTAGAAACCGATTTCGGGTTAAATAACAATCATGTCCGGGCGCGGGCGTTCATAATTACGTGACCTTGTCCTTACCCCAAATCAGGGAAATAACCGTGACAACATTGCTTTTCAGCCATGATGCCTGCCTTGACCATAATACAGGTGAAGGCCACCCGGAACGCAGTGATCGTTTGCGGGCCGTCAACAATGCCCTGGGGGCGGCGCAATTTTCGGCCCTGGACCGGCGAGAGGCCCCGGAAGTTTCAAGGCAAACCCTGATCCTGAACCACCCGGAAGCCTTTGTGGAAGATGTGTTCGCCCGCGCCCCCTTAGACAACCAGATTTATCTGGATCCAGATACCATCATGTCTCCGGGCTCAGCCCAGGCCGCCTTACGCGCCACCGGGGCCGTTTGTGCCGCGGTGGACGAAGTTTTGGCTGGCGCTGCTGACAATGCCTTTTGTGCCGTGCGCCCGCCTGGCCATCATGCCGAGCCCGACCGGGCCATGGGCTTTTGTCTGTTTAATTCGGTTGCCATCGCCGCCCGCCACGCCCGCAACAAGTTTGGCCTTGGGCGTGTCGCCGTTGTCGATTTCGACGTGCACCACGGCAACGGCACCCAAGCCGCCTTTTGGGAAGATAAAGACCTGTTTTATGCTTCTAGCCATCAATATCCGCATTATCCGGGCACCGGGGCGTCTGGTGAGACCGGCCAGGGCAATATCATAAATGTGCCGTTGCCAGCTGGAACAGGATCGGGTGTTTTTCGCAGCCGCTTTGCCGAGCATGTCTTTCCGGCCCTGAATGAATTCAAACCTGAATTGCTGTTGATTTCTGCCGGTTTTGACGCCCATGCCGATGACCCGTTGGCGCAACTGAATTTGCAGGATGAAGATTACGGCTGGGTCACGGACGAGCTGCTGGCCATCGCCGACCAGCATTCAGGTGGCCGGGTTGTCTCAGCCCTTGAAGGTGGCTATGACCTTGGTGCCCTTGGTCGTAGTGTTGCCATCCATGTGCAATCCCTCATGCAAACCGGAGACTGACAAATTGGATAATAAAGACTTCCGCCGCCACGCCCATGACATGGTCGACTGGATGGCCAGTTATCTGGAAACGGTTGAGACACGCCCGGTGCGGGCACAGGTCCAGCCTGGCGACATCGCCGCCCAATTGCCCACTGCCGCCCCTGATGCAGGCGAAGACATGACGGACATCATGGCCGACTTTGAAAAGATCGTTGTGCCTGGTATCACCAACTGGCAGCACCCCAAATTCTTTGCCTATTTCCCGTCCAATTCCAGCCCGCCGTCTGTATTGGCGGAAATGCTGGTCACGACCATGGGCGCACAATGCATGTTGTGGCAGACCTCACCTGCGGCGACCGAAATGGAAACCCGCATGATGGAATGGCTGGCCAAAATGCTGGGCCTGGGGGATGGTTTCGAAGGCGTCATTCAGGATAGCGCCTCCAGCGCCACGTTGGTGGCCATCCTTGTGGGTCGGGAAAAGGCCACGGACTGGGCCGCCAATGAACAGGGCCTGAAAGCCGTACAGCCGCTGGCCGTTTATGCCTCGGCAGAAGCCCATTCGTCCATTGAAAAAGACGTGATGGTTGCGGGCCTCGGGCGTCAGTCTTTACGCAAAATTGCCGTCGATGAAAATCTCGCCCTCGTGCCTGCCGAACTGGAAGCCGCCATCGAAGCCGATATTGCGGCAGGCATCAAACCAGCTGTGGTTGTGGCTTGTCTTGGTACCACGGGCACCGGGGCGATTGATCCCCTGCGGGCCATCGGTGAAATATGCCGTCGCCATGATATCTATTTGCATGTGGATGCGGCCTGGGCAGGCACGGCGCTTTTGCTGGAAGAACAGCGCGCCATGATCGACGGTATTGAACATGCCGACAGCTTTGTCTTTAACCCCCACAAATGGATGTTCACCAATTTTGATTGTTCGGCCCATTTCATTCGGGATTCAGAATCGTTAATCAAAACCCTGTCGATCCTGCCTGCCTATTTGCAAAGCCGGGAAACCGGATCGGTCATCGACTACCGCGACTGGAGCGTACCCCTGGGCCGTCGTTTCCGCGCCCTGAAACTGTGGTTCGTCATCCGCAGCATGGGCGTCGATGGCATGAAAGCCAAACTGCGCGACCAGATCAAATGGGCTGAAAACCTGGAAGCGACGATTGTTGCTGAGCCAGAAGTTGATTTGTTGGTCCCCCGCAGCCTGACGCTACTGACCTTCCGCTGGACGCCTGAAGGCATGACGGACGAGGCCGAGCTGGATGCCTTTAACGAAAAGCTCGTACATGCCGTCAACGACGATGGCCGTCTCTATCTGACCCAGACCCACTGCATGGGCCACTACGCCATCCGCTTTGTCATTGGCCAGACCAATACAACGCAAGATGACGTGGTGTCCGCCTGGGCTGATCTGAAGGAGATTGCTGGAACGATCTAGCGATTATTGGCTCTTGATTCTTGACCTGGGTTATTGCCCCGGACCGCGGTGCAGCATAAAATCAGTGCGAACAAGGGAGTTCCCATGGCTAAAGCCCCGAATACCAAGGCTGGCAAAGATTTGCCGCCGGAAATTATTGCGCTCAGCTTCGAAGATGCGCTGCGTGAGTTGGAGGATATTGTTGATCGTCTGGAAAGCGGCAATGTCAATCTGGACGAGTCCATCGATATCTACACCCGCGGCACGCAGCTGAAGCGTCATTGCGAGAGCAAGCTTGGTGATGCCAAGGCGCGCATCGACAAGATTATTCCCGATGGCAATGGCGGTGTTTCCACCGAGCCATTGGATGTTGAGTAGGTTGGGTCCGGGCGAGAGAGAAGTCACCATATGTCTCTGAAATTCGAGGTGGCCCTACAAGCCTGCACGCAAGACCTGGCGCGGGAGCTGGATATTGTCTTGCCGCACAGTGATGGCGCGGAGAAGCGCTTGCACGAGGCCATGCATTATTCGGTTCAGGCGGGCGGCAAACGGTTGCGGGCTTTTTTGGTTCTGCAAAGTGCGCATTTATTCGGGGTCTCGAAAGCTTCGGCCCTGCGGGTCGCCGCAGCCATCGAGATCATTCACACTTATTCCCTGATCCATGATGATCTGCCTTGTATGGACGATGATGAACTGCGTCGGGGTCTTCCCACGGTCCATATCAAATATGATGAGGCCACGGCTGTGCTGGCAGGTGATGCCTTGCTGACCCTGGCTTTTGAGGTTTTGGGCGATGAAAGCTATCATAGCGATCCGGCCATCCGGGCGCGGCTTGTGGTGGCGGTTGCCAGGGCTGCCGGACCGCAAGGCATGGTCGCCGGGCAGATGATTGATCTGGACTCAGAAACAGTTAATGAGCCGGATGTGCAGCATATCACCCGCTTGCAACAACTGAAGACCGGTGCCCTGATTGCGGTGGCCTGTGAGGCCGGTGCCATATTGGGGCGGGCGTCAGAACAGCAGTTCCTGGCCTTGCATGCTTATGCCCATGATCTGGGTCTGGCCTTCCAGATTGTCGACGATATTCTGGATGCAGAAGGCGATGCCGAGGCCATGGGAAAAGCCGTCAAAAAAGACGCAGACAGAGGAAAGGCGACATTTGTATCAATCCTTGGTATAGAACGAGCCAGAACCCAGGCCCGCATGCTGGCAGATCAAGCGGCGAAACATCTTGAACCTTTCGCCGAAAAAGCCGATCTTCTCAAGGACTTGGCGAATTTTGTAATTGAACGGCGTAATTAAGGCGATACGAATAGTGGCACCCAAACAACCCACACCCCTGTTGGACACCGTCTCAAGCCCGGCGGACATCAGGGACTTTGACGAAGAACAGCTGAAACAGCTGGCCGGGGAAGTGCGTGCCGACATGATTGATGCGGTCTCGCTGACCGGTGGTCATCTGGGTGCGGGTCTTGGTGTGGTTGAGCTGACCGTGGCCTTGCATCATATTTTTGATACACCACGCGATCGCCTGATCTGGGACGTGGGACACCAAAGCTATCCGCACAAAATATTGACCGGACGACGGGAGCAGTTGCGCTCGGTCCGCCAGGGCGGCGGTATTTCCGGCTTTACCAAACGCAGCGAAAGCGAATACGACCCCTTTGGCGCGGGCCATAGTTCAACCTCAATTTCGGCTGGCCTTGGCATGTCTGTGGCGCGTGATCTGGCGGGCGGCGACAACAAGGTAATCTGTGTTATTGGCGACGGGGCCATGACAGCGGGTCAGGCCTATGAGGCCATGAACAACGCCGGTTCCATGTCCAGCCGTCTGATCGTAATCCTGAACGATAACGACATGTCCATCGCACCACCCGTGGGGGCCATGAGTGCTTACCTTTCGCGGCTGATTTCCTCGCGGCCTTATCTGGGCTTGCGCAGTATCGCCAAACAGGTGGCCCAGCACTTGCCGGACAGCCTGGAAAAGCGCGCCCGCCTGGCTGAGGAATATGCCAGGGGCATGGCCACCGGTGGCACGTTATTTGAGGAAATGGGTTTTTATTATGTTGGCCCCATCGATGGTCACAACCTGGACCACATGCTGCCGACTTTGCGCAACATACGCGATGCCGATGAAAATCGCCCGGTGCTGATCCATATGGTAACGCACAAGGGTCATGGTTATGGCCCGGCCGAGGATTCAGCCGATAAATATCATGGTGTCTCGCGCTTTGATGTGGTGACGGGTGCCCAGGAAAAGCCGGTGCCCAATGCGCCGAGCTATACCAGTGTCTTTGCCAAAGGCCTGATCGCTGAAGCAAAGGTCGACGACAAAATCATTGCTGTCACCGCAGCCATGCCATCGGGCACGGGCCTTGATAAATTTGGCGATGTCTTCCCGGACCGCACTTTTGATGTGGGGATCGCGGAACAACATGCGGTGACTTTTGCCGCTGGTTTGGCGACCGAGGGTTATAAACCCTTCGTGGCAATTTATTCGACTTTCTTGCAACGGGCATACGATCAGATCGTGCATGACGTGGCGATCCAGAAATTACCCGTACGTTTTGCCATCGACCGGGCCGGGCTTGTGGGTGCCGATGGTGCGACACATGCCGGGGCCTATGATGTGGCCTATCTCGCCTGCCTGCCGGGCATGGTGGTGATGGCGGCGGCAGATGAAGCCGAGTTGATGCATATGACAGCGACGGCGGCGGCCTATAATGACGGCCCCATCGCCTTTCGTTATCCGCGCGGCGAAGGCGTTGGTGTTGACCTGCCGGAACGTGGTGAGGTGCTGGAAATTGGCAAGGGCCGGATTGTCCGCCAGGGGTCAAATGCCTCGACCATTGCCTTGCTGTCCTTTGGCACCCGTTTGACCGAATGCGAACTGGCAGCCGAAGACCTGGGCGCGCATGGCATTTCCGTGACCATCGCCGATGCCCGTTTTGCCAAACCTCTGGATGTGGAAATGATTCGTGGCCTGGCGCAAAGCCACGACGTTTTGATTACTGTTGAAGAAGGTTCTGGCGGTGGATTTTCTGCCCAGGTACTGGACATGCTCGCCAGTGAAGGTTTGCTGGATGTGGGCCTGAAAGTGCGACCCATGCATTTGCCGGATACTTATCAGGACCACAACAACCCTGCCAAACAATATGCCCAGGCCGGACTGGATGCAGAGGCCATCGTGACAAAAGCCTTAAGCGCACTGGATCGGGACGTGTCGCAAAAGCCCGCTCGCGCCTGACACCGCCACCCGGTTAAATAACCGCATGTAGATAGCCTGCCTGTATCATGGCCAAAAAAAAATCCAAACGTGAAAAACCCGTAAAGTCATCCGGCAAAATCCGTCTTGATGCGGCCCTGGTGGACCGGGGCCTGGTGGAAAATCGCAGCAAGGCCCAGGCCCTGATCATGGCCGGCAAGGTTTATACAGAAGAACAGAAGCTGGAGAAACCCGGCCACCAGGTGAAGGCCGATACGCCGCTGGATGTGCGCGGCCAGGAACACCCCTGGGTCAGTCGTGGCGGCCTGAAGCTGGTACAAGGCCTGGACGAATTTTCCATTGACCCCACAGGTTTCACCGGCATTGATGTGGGTGCATCGACCGGTGGTTTTACCGATGTTTTGCTGACGCGCGGGGCGGACAAGGTTTATGCCGTTGATGTGGGACAAGCACAACTGGCCTGGAAATTACGCTCGGATGATCGGGTCGTGGTGCTGGAAAAAACGAACGCGCGTTATCTGGACGAAGTTCAAATACCTGATGACATTGATATTGTGGTTTGCGATGCAAGTTTTATTGGTTTGCAAACGGTGCTGCCAGCCGCCATGGCGCTGGCCAAATCAGGTGGCTATCTGATTGCCCTGATCAAACCCCAGTTCGAAGTGGGCCGCGGTAATGTGGGCAAAGGGGGCGTGGTGCGGGACCCTGAATTACATACCGAAGTTTGCGACAAGATCGAGGGCTGGTTGAACGGCTTGTCGGACTGGTCCGTGCTGGGCCTGACCACCAGCCCGATCAAAGGGCCGGAAGGCAATGTGGAATTTCTGATCGTCGCCAGAAAAACGTCAGATCAAAAGCCATGATCCCCATTCACGACGATAACCCAACCCACATTCAGCCTTACGTGACATGGACGATCATCGCCATCTGCGTGTGCGTTTTTCTCTGGCAGTTTTCACTGGGCGGGCAGGGGCATCGTATTGTGTTGTCCCTGGGTTTGATCCCGTCGAACCTGATGGGCACGCGGGTATTGCCGCCGGAACTGATCCTGATCCCGGCCTGGGCTTCGATCATAACCTCCATGTTTATGCATGGCGGCTGGATGCACTTAATTGGCAACATGGTTTACCTCTGGGTCTTTGGCAATAATGTCGAAGACGCCATGGGGCACAAGCGCTTCATTGCCTTTTATCTGTTGTCGGGTCTGGGGGCGGCCGCCGGACAAATCCTTGCGGACCCATCCTCGACGGTGCCCATGATCGGAGCCAGTGGGGCGATCTCTGGTGTGCTGGGGGCGTATTTGTTGCTCTATCCCCATGCCCGTGTGACCATACTGTTGTGGTTCGGCTTTCTGATCTATCCCATCAAGATCAGGGCCCTGTGGGTTCTGGGCATCTGGATCGGATTACAGTTCTTTAATGCGGCGGGTGATAATGGCGGCGGCGGTGTTGCCTGGTGGGCGCATATCGGTGGATTCGTCGCAGGCATGGCTTTGATCCCGTTTTTTCGCTATAGACACGTTCCCATGTTTGGACATGGCAAAGAGACACACAAGCCAGTGGCAGTCGCGAAGCCTTTCAGTGTATCAAGGCGCCGCTCAACAGGAGCCAGCGCGATCCCGACAACTGGTGGCGCTTGGGTCAAACGTAACCGGCCACGCGGGCCCTGGGGCCCAAGAGGCCCCAAAGACAATAAGGGCCCAAGAGGCCACAAGGGACCAAGAGGACCCAAGCGATGACGCCAGATATCAAATTTGAAGTCGAGATTATGTCCCTCGGTGGCCAGGGCGATGGCATTGGCAGCCATGATGGCCAGAAGGTTTTTGTGCCCCATACGGTGGTGGGCGACCGCGTCCGGGTGCAGCGATCCGGCAAACCTGGTGCGTCTGGTGCAGGGGGCGAGACCATCAGGGCGAAGTTGCTTGAGGTCATTGAACCAGGCCCCGGTCGGCAAATTCCACCTTGTCCTTATTATGGTGAATGCGGCGGTTGTTCCCTGCAACATCTGGGTGAACAGGCCGAACAGGACTGGAAACGCCAGATCGTGGTCGATGCCCTGGCCCGGCGTGGCCTGGAAGATGTCACCGTTGCCCCCACACGCTTGATCAAACGCGACAGCCGTCGCCGCACCCGCTGGACTGCCATCCGGGCAGGTGGGCGTTTGTTGATGGGCTATCAGAAAAAAGGCACCAACGAGGTCGTCGATATTGAGACCTGCGCCGTGCTGGACCCGAAATTGAACGCCATCATCGCGGATGTGCGCAACCTGATCAGCACTCTGAAAATTCACAAAAAAGGCCTCGGCATTGCCGCAACCCTGACCGATACGGGCATTGATCTGACCATTGAGGCGCCGGGTGAGCCTGACATGGAACTTCGGATGCGCCTGAGTGAATTTGCCCAAAAGCATGAAATCCCGCGACTAAGCTGGGGGCCCAAAACCCCTGAAGTCATCATCATGGCGAAAGAACCTGTGATCGCCTTTGGCGGCACCAATGTAGTGGCTCCGGCGACGGGGTTTTTGCAGGCAAGTGCGGCGGCTGAAGCGGTGCTGACGGAACTTGTGCTGGCCCATGTGGGGGACGCCAAAAAAGTCGCTGATCTTTATTCTGGTGTCGGAACTTTTGCGCTCGCCCTGGCCGCCCATGGTTGCCAGGTCAGCGCCTATGACGGCGACGAGCGCGCCATCGGTGCCCTGCAAGCCGCCGTTAATAAAAGTGCGGGCCGCGTGAACGTGCATTCAGAAATCCGCGACCTGGATCGCCGACCCTTGCAGACAAAAGAATTCAAAAAGCTCGACGCCGTGGTGCTCGATCCACCGCGCGCCGGCGCCCAGGTGACTTGCGAAGAACTTTCCATGTCGGCGGTGCCTAAAGTCGCCTATGTCTCCTGCAACCCCGGCACCTTTGCGCGCGATGCCCGCGAACTTGTCGACGGCGGCTACGCCCTGACCCGCGTCACCCCCGTCGGCCAATTCGCCTGGTCCCCGCATGTTGAACTGGTGGCGGAATTTGAGCGTTCGGTTTGATGTTATCCCTTGCGTCGAGTGCCTGAGGGTCGGTCATTACGACAATTCTGACACCCACACACTCCGTCATGCCGGACCCGATCCGGCATCTACGCGGTTGGATCGGGTTCAGCGGGAAGAGACTAAATGATGCCCAGAATATGCGAAGCATGGACCCCGCATCAAGTGCGGGGTGACGGAGTATAGTGTGGTAAGGCCGTTCAGAAATTGAGAGGCAGTCGGCCACAACCTCTATCGCTTTCCTGAACTCCAGACACAAAAAAACCGCCCGGACGTCCTGCAAAGACAGTCTTGGGCGGCGCCGCGGTCGAGGGAAATGCCAGCTACAATTTCCCCTGCTTCTTCTGCTTCCAGACGCCCGCCCGATAAAGGTCCTTGAAGGTCGGGTTCTCCGGTTCTTCAAAATAGTTCGGGTCCAGCAAATCATCCGGATGATCCGGCACCAGCTGCTGACTTTCTTCAATCTGGCGCGGTAACTCAGGGTACCGCTTCGTAGCCTTGGTAATCGCTTCCTCAGGCCAGGCCTCGTAGACATTCTCCTTATAAGCCATGGCCGGATACAATTTTTCGCTCAACTTCAATGGTTGCCCATCGAGACGGACCAGCGGGGGTAATCCACGAAGTTCTTTGCTTGTCGTTGCGTCAGAATTTATTGATTTGGCGCTCGGGTCTTCATAACGCAGGGCCGTATCAAAGAGATCAGCGCTTTGGGTGGCGCCATTGTGATCCTGGTATTCATACGATCCACGACCGAAGACTTTGGCATCTGGTCCAACGTCAATTGCTTGTTCGTCTGACATCAAATTAACCGACGTCAGACCACCATCTTTGCTCATATGTAATTCGCCAGGATCCGTTTGGCCGTCTTGGTCAACATCCTGCCAAACTCCAAATTTTGACCAGGCCTCATCGCGTTCATCCAGCACGCCATCTTCGTTGCCGCCTTGTGCGATTTGGTCAAACCAGGCAAGCCCTTCAAGATCAGTTTTTGCCGTAGCCAAAAAATCCTTGAAGGCAATTTCATCCCAATGCGATATCAGTCTATCGCCGTCTTCATCATAGACCGGTACACCATCATCCGGACTGACCCAGGCCAATAGTTGCCGCCGACCAGTACCCGTAACGTCAAAGCGCGCCTGAGATTGAGAAGGCGGTATGACGTCAATGCGACCATCTCCATCAAGGTCAAGCACAATGGGAAAACCCCATCCCCCGGCCCCTTCCGTGTCTGAGCCCAGCCCATCCATACCGAAATCACCTGGTGCACCGGAAAAAGATGCGCTGCCCGTGCTTGAATCGGACGGACCACCCTGGCCCGCGTTGAAGTTTGCTTCCGCCTGCGATTCTGCGGCACCACCACCTGATCCACCTGTGGCTCCCCAGCCGTCGGCGGCGGAACCTGAAAAGGACTGGCTACCAGTGCTGGAATCTGATGTGCCGCCCTGGGCAGAGTTGTATTCAGCTTCAGCCATTGATGAAGGCTTGCCGCCGCCTGATCCCCCTGTGCTGCCCCAGCCTGATTCAACGCCACCTGGTATGCCTCCCCAGATGTCGATAGACCCAATCTTCGCTTTGGTTTTTTCTCTCTCGGCTTTTTGCCTTTCTGCATATTGGGCAAGCTGTACTGCCAGTTCTTCTGTGACAGGTCTGGCCAAAGGGTGCGTTACAAATTTGTCAATTGTTCGAGCTACTTTTGTTCTGTTCTGATTGACGGGCCTTTCAGATAGCGGCCGGTTTTGGTTTACAGGTCGGGGAGGTGCTTTTGGTTTCGGTTTACCTTTGATAAAGTCTTTGAATTTTCCGATATATTTTGGAGCTTGCTTCGCGCCAGCTATCAATCCGTTAATAAGTGGGCGTGCCCAGGCTGTTTCAATGTTGGTTGTAGTCGCCAACGGACTATCGGTTGTTGGCTGAGAGCCTTTCGGGGCAAAGAAGTTACTTTCGCCAAAATTTGACATGATATTATCCATTCTGTTCGTACATAAAAAAAAAGGCCGCTAAAAGCGGCCGAGATAGATTGTATAATGAGATTTTTGCTTCTTCAGCTAATTCATACTCATTAGGTTCTCCTTTTCATCGTGGATTGATAGGGGCGTTATTTCTTGTTTTGAATTAACGTTGATTCGAAGAGGTTAATCTCTTTGATAATAGATATCACCAAGAAACACGGCGCTTGAAAACGTAGCAGACAGGGCTTCAGACCAATTTGCGACAACCACAGGGTTGATGCCAATAATTTGGTTTGATGAAATCAAACCTTGATGGACATATTGGTCCCATTTTCCGGGTGCGTTGTCGTTTCCAAAGACGTAAAACTGTTCCGGTCCTGCAAGGACGTCAACTTTGCACATCGATTTCTCAGAGTTTTCAACCAAAATTTCGGGTTTTTCGTCAATACAAACTGCTTGACCAGCCGTGGCCAAAATTCTACTTGCGAACTCTTCTTGATCAACTTCGTAGACAACGATGTCGCCAACGGTGGGAATCGTTTTCACTTGGCTGGTTTCCCTCACTGGGGTGTACGCAGCAAATTCACCAAAACAAATTTCAGGACACATTTGCTGGTCAAATGCGAGATATAGTTCAGTATTTTCCAAATGTTCGCTGTCACTAGGCCAATAAAACGCAGTCAAATAAATCATCGCAATTATTATTGACCGAGTTCCGATGCCTCTGTGACTCAAATTTGCCAAATCAAAAACGACAAAAATGAATGATAGCAAAGTTGCGAGAAGGAACATCAATATCACCACCTGAAGTCCGAAATACCAGGAGTGTGATACCTTGAAGGGCATTGCATCCATGATTAATATTCCAGCAAGCAACGGAATTAGCAGGAGCAGGCCAGTTTTTTTCTTCCCTAATGACAGTAGATGCAATCCGGGCACATGTAGAAACAAAAGCAACTTGAGCAGATAACTCATCACTTGAGATGTCCTGCCACTTCCAACAAATTTTAATGCCATGTTATCAAACCCGTTAGATCAAAGCGGTTTTACAATAAGGAAAGCTCTGTTCAACTCAAAGGCATCCATACGCTCTATTATGCAGGGATCAGGGGTGTTTTTTGATTGATCGAGATAGTTTTTTGATATGTGCCAGGATCGACAATCACTCGTCCGTCTTGATGGTGTTCATCCCCATCACATCTTTTTGCACAATATACGGTTTTTAAGTATTTGTCAAGAAAAATACGCATTATACGTAAATATATTTTGTGACCTTCCCCTTCTTCGTCACTCTGGGCTTGATCCGGAGTCTCTGCAGCTTGTCCGCAATGTGTGCAGGCGGCAAGTCGCCAGAGATTCCGGGTCAAGCCCGGAATGACGGCGTGTGGTGTGGCAAGGCCGCTCAGAAATTGAGGGGCAGTTGTCCCTCAATCCCTACCGGTTTTGCCCGTGATATTGCAGGTTAGGCATCATGTCGATGGCCAGGGCGACGCGGTTGGACATGTTAAAAAAGGCGGCAGTGTCGGCGACGTCGAAGATATCAGCATCGGAAAAGCCCACATCGCGCAAAGACTGGCGGTCGGCTTCGTTCATGTTTTTGGGGTTTTCGGTCATCTTGACGGCGAAGTCGAGCATGGTGCGCTGGCGGGGCTCCAGTTTGGCATTGCGATAATTCATGACCAGCAATTCACCCAGCACCGGATCACCGGAATAGGCCCGCACGGCCTGGCCGTGCGAGACCAGGCAATAAACACATTTGTTTTCCGACGAAACCGCCACGGCAATCATTTCCCGCTCCAGCTTGCTCAGGCCACTGTCGCCCAGCATCAGGCCATTATACATGGCGCTGAAAGCGGCCAGTTTTTCCGGATGCCAGGCATAGGCCAGCAATACATTCGGGACCATGCCGAGCTTTTCCTGGCATTTTTCAAAATAGGCCTGGGTGCGTTCGTCCAGGTCGCCCTGTTTCAGATCAAGGGCCATAACGTGGGTGGGTTGATAGTCAGACATAGTCGATTTCCTTAAGGGGGGGCTTTGGGGGTCTTTGCGGAGGGAGTAAAGAGGTTAACCAGCTTATTAACCTACCTGGCCGCGGTGGCGCAACATGTGATCGGCCAGGGTGCAGGCCATCATGGCTTCGCCCACGGGCACGGCGCGAATGCCGACGCAGGGGTCGTGGCGGCCCTTGGTCTGGACGTCGGTGTTTTCGCCGTCGATGGTGATGGACTGGCGCGGGGTTAAAATGCTGGAGGTCGGCTTGACGGCGAAGCGCACGACAACTTCCTGACCAGACGAGATCCCGCCCAGAATGCCGCCTGCGTGATTAGAGGTAAATTCATGGCCCACATTGCCTGGACCGGCGCGCATTTCATCAGCGTTTTCCTCGCCGGTGAGGGCGGCGGCGGCAAAGCCCGCGCCGATTTCCACGCCTTTGACGGCATTGATGCTCATCATGGCGGCGGCGAGGTCGGTATCCAGTTTGGCATAGATCGGCGCACCCCACCCGGCGGGCACGCCCGTGGCAGTGACTTCGATGATGGCACCCACGGACGACCCGCTTTTGCGCAAAGTATCCAGCTGGTTTTCCCAGCGTGTGGCGGCCTCAGCGTCGGCGCACCAGAAATCATTTTCACTGATGGTGGCATCGTTCCAGTTGTCGCGGTCGATCTGGTCGCCACCGACCTGCACCAGGCTGCCCTGGATGTGAATACTTGCACCCAGCACTTTGCGGGCGACAGCACCAGCGGCCACACGGCAGGCGGTCTCGCGGGCTGAGGCCCGACCCGATCCCCGGTAATCGCGGTCGCCATATTTGGCTCGATAGGTGAAATCGGCATGGCCCGGCCGGTATTTATCCTTGATGTCGTCGTAATCTTTTGAGCGCGCGTCCGTGTTGGCGATTTCCAGGGCGATGGGTGTGCCGGTGGTGCGGCCTTCGAAGGTGCCGGACATGATGCGGACTTCGTCGCTCTCGCGGCGCTGGGTAACAAAGCGCGATGTGCCGGGCTTGCGTTTATCGAGCCACGGTTGGATGTCGGCTTCGGTCAGCTCGATCCCCGGTGGGCAGCCATCGATGACGCAGCCAATGGCCGGGCCATGGCTTTCGCCCCAGGTGGTCACACGAAAGAGATGGCCAAAGGTATTATGAGACATTGCTTGATATCCCGCGTATCAGACAGTCGATATATCGGGCGCGTCGACTGCCTTCATGCCCACCACGTGATAACCGGCATCCACATGATGTACTTCGCCGGTGACGCCAGAGGACAAATCGCTGAGCATATAAACGGCCGACTTGCCTACATCATCAATGTCGACATTTCGGCGCAGGGGTGAATTCAGTTCGTTCCATTTCAGGATATAACGGAAGTCACCAATGCCGGAAGCGGCCAGGGTTTTGATGGGACCGGCCGAAATGGCATTGACGCGAATTTTCTGGCGACCAAGATCTTCCGCCAGGTAACGTACGCTGGCCTCCAGGGCGGCCTTGGCCACACCCATAACGTTGTAGTGCGGGATCACAGCCTCGGCCCCATAATAGCTGAGGGTGATCATGCTGCCGCCATCGGGCATTAATTTCTCTGCGCGTCGACAAATGGAGGTGAAGGAATAACAACTGATATCCATGCTCATCAGGAAATTCTGACGGCTGGTGTCCACATAGCGGCCTTTCAACTCGTCTTTATCCGAGAAGCCAATGGCGTGCACAACAAAATCGATCGTGCCCCATTTTTCTTCCAAAGCGGCGAAGGTCGCATCGATGCTGTCTTCGTCGGTGACGTCGCAGGGCATGATGATGTCGCTGCCGATGGATTCAGCCAGCGGGCGCAGGCGTTTCTCCAGGGCTTCGCCCTGATAGGTGAAGGCCAGTTCCGCACCATGGGCGTGCAAGGCACGGGAAATACCCCAGGCCAATGAGCGTTCGTTTGCGACGCCCATGATCAAGCCGCGTTTGCCTGCCATCAATCCTGTTGGTTCCGTCATATCCCTCACCGTATTGCGCAAATTGCTTCAGGATGAACTTACACCAATGTCCGGTGCAATAAAATGGCTCTAAGGATGGTAAATGGCTCAGGAGGAGGCTTGTTCCTCTTGAATGGCGCCATGATGAATGGCGGCATTGAATTCGGCCCCAAACAGGAAAATAGCCCCCAGCAGATAGAAGAACAACATGGCAATCACGATGCCGCCGAGACTGCCATAGGTCACGTCATAATTATTGAAGTGCCCGAGGTAGAGCGAAAAGGCCAAGGCCGCCCCGGCCCACAACAACAAGGTCAGCACAGCCCCTGGCAGCACCGCAAGCCAGCGCGGTCTGCGGGCGGGCAGCATGGCATAAAGCGCACTGAGCACCAGAAAGATTGATCCAATACTGATGACTGCACGGGTTGAGCCAAAATCCAGTATTGTCAAACCGTCATAGCCCAGGGAGCGAGCGGTGTCAGCCCACAGGATGGGCGCAAAAAGCAAGGCTGTGGAAACGACAAGGATCAGGGCGGCACCGACCACGACCAGGGCGAGGCTTTCCAGCCGGCGTCGCCAGAAGGGAATGATCATGCTCTGGCCAAAGGCCCGCTCAACCCCGGCACGGGCACCTTCCAGAGCGGACGACGCGGTCCATAAGGCACCGGCGACCCCAAGCGTCAAAAAACCGCCGCGCACTTCTTGTAGGACTTCGATCAAGGGACCTTCGAAAACAATGGCGACGTCTTCCGGCATATTTTCCAGAATGTAGGCCACGACCATAGTCCCGGCCTCGGTATTGCCGGCGAAGCCCGCCAGGGCCACCAGAAAGATCAGAAAGGGAAACAGGGTCAGCAGTCCCATGAACGCCAGATGACCAGCGATCAGGGCGTCACCATTTTTGATGAAGCCGAGGACGGCATGTTTGAACAGAGTAAAAAGTCGAAGGGCAGGCGTAATCATTCCTGCAGTTTACGGAAATTCCCCCGAACATCATAGTCGTTGCCAGGGGCCCATTGTTTGACCAGTTTTTCGAAGCCCGTCGCATTGTCGGGCAAGACAACCCGGATCACCAGATGCTGGTCACCGCGGGTGCCGGATTTGGTGTCCACAATGCCCTTGCCCTTGAGGCGCAGACGCACGCCAGCGTTTGATCCTTTAGGTACGGTCACGCTGACGGGGCCATCTATGGTGGGGACCTCGACAACGCTGCCCAGCACGGCTTCTTGTATGGTCACCGGCAGTTCCACATGGATGTCCGTACCGACCCGCACAAACCACGGGTGATGTTTAACCGAGATTTCGACCAGGGCGTCGCCAACTGTTTTGCCTTTGCCTTTTTCGCCCATACCTTTCAGGCGGATGATCTGGCCGTCTTCCACGCCCGGCGGCACGGTGACAAAAACATCCTGGCCTGGCGTCAGGGTCATGCGCTTTTTGCCGCCCTTGATGGCATCCAGCAAACCGATTTCCAGTTTGCAGCGCCGATCCAGATCGCTTTCTCGCTGTTTGGCCCCGCCGCGCGTTGGCGGTGATTTTTTGTCTTTGCGAAACAGGGGTTGGAAAATATCAGTGGCTGAAAAGCCGCCAAAGCCAAAATTGTTAAAGCCGCCTTCTTCGACGGTGGCCTCAGCCTTGGGTGCGGGCGGTGCCTGAGGTGGCGTTTTGAAATTTGCACTGGTCTTGCCGGGCGACGCTTGTTTTGCCCCGAAAGGGTTTTTGGCCTTGCTGCTGGCGGGGCGTGCCTGTTTGCGCGCACCGGGTTTTGGCGGTGGTGGTGGCGGACGGTAGCCCGCCTGGCGATTGCCGTTGGCGTCTATTTCCCCGCGATCAAATTTTGATCGTTGTTTGGCATCGCCCAGCACATGATAAGCAGAGGCAATTTCCTTGAATTTTTCCGCAGCGGAGGCATTACCCGGCTGTCGGTCCGGGTGCAATTCCTTGGCCAGCCGCCGATAATTCTGCTTGATTTCCGCCTGACTGGCGCGGCGTGAAATTCCAAGAGTTTGATAGGGATCCAGCATGGCCCAACGTTTTTGATTGATCCTGTTTGCGGCCTGCCAGCACAGCATACCGCAAACGATTATTTAGCCAGAGGAATCATACCAAATGGTTAATACGGGGGGAGGGGGCGGCTGGTTTTGGCCGAAATGGAACCTGACTGAGAAATCCCGACGCCGGACCCAGCCACCACACGCTCCGTCACCGACCACCACACGCTCCGTCACCCCGCACTTGATGCGGGGTCTACGCTTCTCCGAATTACACAACGCAGTGCAAAGGGAACAGAAGCATGGATCCCGCATCAAGTGCGGGATGACGGAGTGTGTTAAATCTCGTCCTGGCGGAATTTGCCAATCACAACCGCCCCGACCGCAGGCACAAAAAAGCCGCCCTGAAGTCCTGCAAAGACTGTCTTGGGCGGCACCGCGACTGGGCGAGGGAGGGGGCGTTTACAATTTGCCCTGTTTCTTCTGCTTCCAAACAGACGCCCGATAAAGGTCCTTTAAGGTCGGGTTCTCCGGCTCCTCAAAATAATCCGGGTCCAGCAAATCATCGGGGTGGTCGGGCACAAGCTGGCGACTTTCCTCAATCTGGCGCGGTAACTCAGGATAACGCTCCGTGGCCTGGGCTATCGCTTCCTCAGGCCAGGCCTCGTACACATTCTCCTTGTACGCCATAATCGGATACATTTTTTCACTTAGCTTCAACGGCTGTTGATCGAGACGGACCAGCGGCGGCAGGTCTTTTGCACCAGGTGTCATGGAGGGATACAAAGTGTTCGTCGCAGGTTTTTCCTGAACAATTGTCGGCGATGGGATTGTAGGTGCCGGAATATTTCGTACTGCTAACTCCTTTTGGCGTTGCTCCAAAATTGCTTGGCGTTCAGCCAGTTTTTGCCTGAGTTTTTCTTCTTCAGCCAGGTTATTTGGCGTTGCTGGAGCATTACTTTCCATCGATGCTCCATCCGGAAATGGAATTTGAAAACCTTGTTGAAATTGTTTTGCCTCGGTCGTCGTCGATCGGTTATCGGCTACTCTTTCAGTCTTAAGGTCTTTGATGCGCTGCTCGATGGAATCCACAATGTTTTGGGCGTCATCTTCTTCAATAATCGCATCCGATAATTCGATTGATAGCCTGTCAATTTCACCCTGGTCCCCTCGTCCGCTTGCTTGGGCCAGTTTGAAACCGATTAATTTAACTTTCGCTTCCTTTTTGGAAAGAAAATTTTTCGCTGCAACAAGCTTCCTTTTCTCGTTGTCTATTTCTTCTTTGTTCATGGGGAATTGTGGCCCTTCTTGAGCCATTCGTCTGTTGTGGTGATCTGTCACGGTTATGTTCCTTGTTCGCATAAAAAAAGGCCGCTCGTGGCGGCCAACTTGATTGATTTGTTTGTCTGATGATATTCAGGTCATTGCATGCTCCTCTCTAGCTGGTTGCTTTCTGTTTCTCTAAAAAAATTCACGCCCGTCCATTTGTAAATTCGTAATATTGTATGTCCGACAACACAGTACCCGACTTAATAGGATAAAGCCCTGAAGTGATTCATACTTTGAGATTCTCCGACCAAAGAAAGTCTCAAAATATGCAGCAATTACTTGGCAAGGCCTTATCCACACCGTTAGGAGAGCA
>Ga0233449_1000539_pt1 | contig 44152 bp, 43 predicted proteins | sample SI_124_October20_FD_183012 | JGI IMG/M metagenome (GOLD analysis project Ga0233449, IMG submission 183012) | Seawater microbial communities from Saanich Inlet, British Columbia, Canada - SI_124_October2016_200_MG | ecosystem: Environmental > Aquatic > Marine > Inlet | place: Canada: British...
CAAATGATAAAAAGGACATGCTAACTCTTAAAAAATTAGATCGATTTTTAAGTAGCTATAATGATGAAGACATTGAAAAAACAGCGATACTTCACAATGACATAATGTTAGTTCTTTACAATGGGCGAAAAATTATTGAGGCAACCAGAAAAAAATAAATGGCGTTTGAGCGATTATTTTGAACATGCCAAGTGATCTATTGTGTCATAATACGTAAGCCGATATATAAAAATTGATAAAAGAATTAAGTTGATTGAAGTACAATGTCAATTTGAAATCATACATATATCAACCATCATAAACCGTTATGCTAAGAAGAGAAAGATACCCTAATCCATTTGCTACAACTGGTGGACACTCTCCTATGTTATATGCTTCTATGGGTGTTCCACAAGGAACACCCATAGGAACATCGCATTTAAACAATCTAACGGTAATTAATCCAATGATTAATAATTATGAAACTCCCCATGTGCACCAATCTATGCATCATCAGCCAAATGGAATATACGATCCATTTGGAAATGATTATCCAGCAAACGCTCCCATTTCTAGAACACAATATCATGAAATGCAACGCATGGCTTCTGCTTATCATACTGGTAATCATAGTCGATCAAGTAATCCATTTAACGACGGAAATTATACATATAGTAATCATGCAGCATTTGAAACGCCACAGACCATACAATATAGTAATCAAATGAATAGAATGTTTGAAAATACTCGACAAACAGCACAACAGGCTGTGCGACAAGCCACACAGCAAGCCACACAGCAAGCCACACAGCAAGCTACACAAACTAAACACAGAAGCAATTTTAAAGATGGTTCGTTTCTTGATAAAATTCAGAAAAGAATATCTGGAAAAACATCCGATAGATCTAATCATCTTTCCATTGCAGAACGTGAGTATGCTGAAAATCCTGATAACTATGAAAGCCATGATGATTATAATGATACAATTCGTAACATTAAAGAAGGCGACGAATATAATAACCAACAAAAATATAAACATGAAGGAGAATCTCACAGAACAGTTCAAGATAAAATTAAACTGTTAAGCGAAAAAAAATTAAATAATTTTAAACAAACTCGCGCAACCGTACATTCAAGATCTATAAATAATTTGTTTGTACATTCTGGTGACGTAGTTTCATTTTTAATAAAAAATGGACATAAATTTGATGACTGCTTTGAAAAGGTCGGACGTAATTATTATTTGACACCCCATAGTAAAAAAATTCTTGATGAAAAATCTTATTCATATGAAACTAGCGACATTTCGTCAGCGATCAATCCAAACATTGATTATTAATTAATTATTTACTTTATTATGACATCTAAATATTAATCTATGCATTGTATTTTTTTAATATATTAACGAATCATGTAATGTTATCATAATTTTTCGTAACATACATCGTCATATCCTTTAACGCAATCTTCCTTACATATTTTGCACATAGTTACTTTTCTATTGTAAAATATATTACAATCTCGACAATGTGCAATATTTGTTGGCAATATGTCTCCTATTTTATCATTATTTTCAGTTATCTCTTCAAAACAATCTCCCAGACAAGTAACTTTACAATTCCATTCACCCACGCTTATACATATTGAATTGTCCATCCAGTCTTCATAATACAATTCCAACTCATCAAACGATTCTGCAAACCATCTTTCAATAGATTCATGATATGGTGTATCATTTGTATATTCTAATACATAAAACGTTGTATTTTTAGATTTTTTGACGGTTGCATTCTTAGATTTTTTATCGGTTGCATTTTTAGATTTTTTGACGGTTGCCATATTTAACGACAGTCAATTTGTATTTATATGCTAGTGCTTATATTTATTAATAAATTAATTAAATGCTCAAAAAACTAATGTGCAATTAAAAATTGAAAATTTTTACAATGGGCGAGTTGTTCGTTTAGTCACATAACTACATAAAACACATGGGAAACATGAACAACATATATTTTTATAATACAACATGCAATTATTCGTATCGAGATTTTTGTGATGATATTTCTGAATGGGGCACGGTTGAAGCAATATATAATACTAACGGCGGATTAAATAAGGCATTTTTAATTAAATTCAAAAATAAAATTGATAGTAATGTATTGACAACTAAAGGTAATTTAGTAAATTTAACAGGAGGGCATGGAATATCTAATTCTTCTTTTTTTTTTAAGAGGAATTGATAACGAACGTGTATTTGGAAATGAATATATGTTAGTCGACCCTAAACCAGAAAGACATATTTTTTTTGGTAACAAAGCTAATAATTTAGAGTTGTATCATCGGCTTAAATCATTCCTGGAAAAAAACAACGAAGATTTATCGATTTTATCTGTTTTTGGAAACACAACCCAAGAAGAATGGGATATATTTGAATCATCACCATATAGTTCAATGCCAGAATCATTTGGTCTTGACAAAAATAATGTAACTGCCGATCAAACGCGACAACTTATAAAAATACACTTTCGGCAGTTTGGAAATAACATTCAAACCAATGGTTTTTACAGGAACGGCAATGATAAATGTTGCCAACCTTCAATTAATAAAATACGAAATTGTTATAAAAATCTCGGATGGAGGAAGGTTATGTAACGAGAAAACAATTTAATAACAAGCTTGATAAATTAAAAAAATAATGTGGTGATTAATTTAGTGAGATAGCTAATATTTAAGCATTTCATCTATTTTCTTACATTCCGTACATAAAAATACTTTGTCTTTTAGTCGTTCATCCCAACAATCTGTTTCCATACAATAAACACATTTGTGCATGAAACAATCTTCACACATATACATTTTACCAATTATTTTATGATTTTTATTACGCAAATTTCCTGGACATGTTCTTTCTATTTCTTCTTCCAAAATTTCTTGTTGATTATCTGAGTTATCTGAGTTATCTGAATTATCTGAAAATTCTACGTCTATCTTGGATGAACATGATAAATTGGCAAAGCTTAAGTCGGTAGTTTCAATTGTATCACTTTTTTTTCTGGAATCAATATATTCATCCAAAGTAAACACTAATTTTTCATTATCTTCATCATTATTAAGTTTTGATATATGTTGTTCGTTCATTATTTACTAATTATTGTGTATTATATTGTTTAATAGTTATGATTTATTTAATAATTAATCGGATGTCGACATGTTAAAAATATCAATTTTTATTCATCTGAATTTAGTGCATTGATCATTCTAATAAACGTAAGTTGGAAGAATCAACGAATTAATAAATTAATGAATTAATCAAATTTTCCAACCATCAAGAAATTAACATAAGAAATAATATTATTGATTTCCATTTATTTATTCTCAAAGTAATTATATACGTTATTTTAATTAAACTGGTGACTGTAGTTGATTTTCTTGTGTCAGTTGCTGTGGAGTTTTATTTTCTTGTGTTGGTAAGTCATGATTGATTGGTGATCCCTGCATTTGAGTTATTGGTGTTGTCAACGAAGAATCGGGCGCTTTGTTAAAATTTTTTACGAAAAAATAATAACTTGACAACATAACAACACATACAATCGTGTTTATGGTAATTGTGGATGTTTGATAATTAGTCAGTTTACATCCGTCTGTTTCATAATTTTCACCATCCACATCGCAATCTGAGTCATTGTTTTGATGAATGATTAAAGTGAACAATGTAGGACCTGCAAAACGTGCAAATGCTTGGCATATTGTTAAAAATATAATTGTGATATTGAAGTATCCTTTTAGTAAAGTTTTTAATTTTTTTGCCAATAGGTTGTTTAATCCGCTCACGGATGGTATAATCAATCCGTATATAAATGTTGTCGATCCAACAGCAACATAATACATTGCGTTCTGTTGTACTAAATACAAATATACAGTTGACATAAAGCATATTAGAATAAATATTCCTTGCATACTTGTGACTTCTTTTTTGAAACAGAAAAATACGCAAAACGCCATTGCATATCCGCCAACTCCTGCATAGTATAATTTACCAAGCTCTTCGTCAGAACCAACAACATGATAATAATGCGTACCAATGATGAACGCACTACCAACATAAAACCAGTAAATGAACGTGGATAGTCCTCCTATTACCCAAAATGGCCAGAAGTAAGAACGTGCAACATTAAGTTCAGATATTGAAATATTCCATGTTTCAGAGGTTAATTGTGTATCTTCTGTCCAAACGTATATAAGTACGAGTAACGCAATGCACATAACAACCGGAATCCATCCCACAAGAGTATACATGTTGACAATGCTTTCAGTTTCAATAAATGCAGAAAAAATACTTCCAAAAATAGGACCCGTTGATCTGGATAATGCTGCAATATATTTTATATATCCGACAACCATTTGTTGTTCTTCTGTTGGAACTCTGTCAGCAACATAACACATTACCAACGGAACACATGATGCACCAATACCTGCAACCATTCTACCAATTAATATCATTTCCCAAGAATTTGCAGCATATGCAGTTGCGTAAATTACATTTCCAATAATATTAGCGATTATGCACGAACTGAATATTGTTTTGTATTTCAAATCCCTATTATCAATTAACCATGCCAAAATAGGAGTGATGATAATGGTCGGTCCGTCATATAATCCAAAAACTAATCCAGATAAATCATGACTTCCTCCAGTGTCTATCCAATATGCTTGCAAAGAAATCAACGCAAGACTATAATCAATAGATAGCACAAACACTAAAATGCACAATAACGTAACTGTATTTATCTCCATTTTTAATTAATATGTATGTTATGCACCAGATTTATTGATATATGTACGCACAATTGTATATAATCAAACGTTTTATATTGATATTTCGATAAAATAATAGGTTAGTTTGACCATTGTAATTTCAATTTTTAATGATCATTTTATGTGTTTTTACAGATTAATGGCATCAATATCAATGCCGATGAATCCTTCAATTTTACAAGTTCTGGCTTCCATTGCATTTAATATGTAATTTCGAACGTCCTCAAAGCTTTCATACAACATAATATCTTCCACTAAGTTACATAAACTGTCTTCATTAGATGCAAAATCATCCAAATAAGTTTTTTTACCACTATAATACAGCAGTTTTCGCCATTTATTGTTATAATTAATTCCACAAACTAAAACTCCCAGCTCGCTGTAAACATATTTGCGAACCAGTTCAGTTTTTTTATCAAGAGATTTATTAACTAGCCCGAGTCCTCTTTTGGTTATAACACGACTGCATATTTTGTTCACTTTTTCGCGCAATAATAAATCCTTTTCAAAATATTCGCACATATCGGGTAAATTTAACTCATTCCATTTGCATATTTTAATCAAATTCGAACAATCGTGTTCATTAATGGCATCATTAAATATGTCATATAATTCTACCCCTAGTTGATTTGCTTTCTTTATTGCTTTTTCTTTATTGCAATTATTAAATGCTTGAAAGTTATAATGAGCGATTTCATCCGCAATCAAAATAATTATTTCCTTGTTTTGTTGCTTAAAAAACAAAACAAGATTTTTTGCACATTGCGTATCATTTAAATATGGCGATTTTTCATTAACACTAATCCCAACAAAGCCCAATTCGTTTTCAGTAAATATTGGACATCCATAGCTAATAGTTTTTCTTGGAATTTTTGTAATACTAATATGTTCGAATGGCATGATAAATGGCCTTGATTGATCTAACGTGGTATTTAGTTCTTCAGTATTATACGATTTTTTAGTTATTTTAGCTATTGGTGTAAATGTCCATCTAGTATGTAAATATTCCAAAATATTATTAAACAATAAATTTGCCAATCTGTATCCTGGGCATTTTCTTCCTCCATATCCAAACCTACTCACAAATGCTTTCATCTCAATATCATCATATCTATCAGGTCTAAACATATTTAGATCGTTCATTTTCCATTCCGCATTTTTTCCTATTTCTACAAAATCGATGACTACCAATGTTCCTTTTTTTATTATACAAGTATCAACTTGTATATCTGATGTGATAATTTTTGGCATGGATTCTGGAAATATGGGTGATACTCTTGCTGATTCCTCTATGAATGATTGAAATTTAGTGCTTTTAAGAAGTTCTCCGTAATGCGCATAGTGAAAAATCAACCACGCCATGCTGGGAATAGTCACATCATGGTTTGCATATATTATTTCAATCAGCGTTTGACTAAACATTTCATAAGTAACAACATTAGCAATTTTATATCCTGCATAACTGCGATACAGTGACATAAATACGCCCTCGTCTTTAACCGAATCAGAATTCATTGCATCCAACATGACATCTTCCCAAATATTCTTAAATAATTGTAGATTGGTGTTCGTTTCAGTATAAAATAGTTGATATACTGTATATGACGACATTTCATTATTAAAAATTTCATTCATAATATATTTTGATAATTTTTGTAATTTCGAAAAAATTAAACTTTTTTTTTCAACAAATGTTTCTCCAAAAATTACCAATAAAATGTATGTTAGCGGTAAATCGTTGATTACTTTTTCTATCAATATTGCGTTGCAATTTTCATCGTCATTATTATCCAGCTCACGCAGCTCATGCAGCTCATTCAGCTCATACAACTTATGCAAATGTTTGTCCCACTTGTTAAAAACGGTTTCCATAACTTCTTTATTATCAAAATAAAAAATAGGCTTGAAAATAATTTTAAGAGCTGCCCATGCAGGATCGTGCGTGTCAATACATCCTAAACATTTCCCGATCCATCTACCGAACAAATTTCCTAATTCTAAATTACGTGGTCTTAGTAACTTTTTTGAAAATATTATTCGACATGCATTTTGACTGCTTAACTTAATATGATAAAATGGTTTGTTATATTCAACAACGCCGTCCGTTAATTTTTTACATTTGGCTGGTTTTTGTAATACTTTAATTAAATATGTTGTTACCAAATACACAGCTATTAATTCTGCGTAAAATATTCCAATCACGATCGTTGTGTTATATGACATTGGTGCGATATATTGTAATATATTTTATTATGTGTAATAGACATAGTTATTATACAAATGCTCAAACGTCAAAATTTCAATTTTTATTGTATATTATTATTCTATTTTCATTGGATATGATTTAGTTGGTCTGACAGCACCGCAATATGGTTCCACACAATAATCGTCGTTTGAGTTTATTGATACATTATAATTACTAAATAACGTCACTATAACATTTTTTGCCAACGTTAATGCAAATTCACGCGCAACACATGCTCTTCCTCCATTTTCAACAGGAACACCAAATGGCATAAATCCGTCACTGCAATAATTGTCATCAGAAGTATGACGAAATGAATCAAACTTACTTGCGTCGTTCCAGTATGCTGGATCTCTATGTAGCGCAAATGGACATACCATAACATCTGAATCTTTTTTCAATTCGCAGTTATCTAATTTTAAATCTGCATTTAATGTTCTTACTAATAATGGAGCTCCACTGCAAATACGTAACGATTCTTTAATAATTTTAACAGAGTTAACATCGGGATTTTCTAATAATCTTTCAAGTTCTATATTATTTTTAGATACGTAATAAATAGAAGTGGTGATAAGATTTGTTAATGAAAACATCCCACCCCAAAAGAGGCCAGATAATTCTCCATAAAAATTATCATCAACTAATACATTCTTTTTTATCATTTCACTTACAAGAGATCCATCAGTTGCGTTTCTTGCAGATTTTTTAATACAATCAAACCAACGATCGCGCCCATAAAAATACCATAAAGACATGGGACTGGTACCATATGTTAACTGTCGATTTACACTTGGTGTCTGATAATTAAAATAATCATACGCGTCCCAATCCATGTTACCAAATGTTGTAATATATGTAATCTCAAATAATAAACGATGCACAGTATTATACAAATCGCAGTTTTTTAACTTACTAAATCTATTGTTCGTTATATTATCAATAATACTTTTTTGTAAATTAATCCACTCATTTCCTAATACAACATATGGATGTTTGAACCTGCGTTCTTCCCAAGTATTTTCTTGTTGATTAAATACAGATCCTGGAGAAGCTCTTTCAAACACTTTAATTGAATTATCGTCTTTGTGTTTAGTTTGAAAAACACTCACATGTTCATCACTATTTTTAGCAACGTACGTTTTCGATCCCAATACTTCAAAACTAAATAATGAGTTATTATCCACAAGCCATCCACTGACTAATTCCAACGGATTTTTTATTAAAAAATTCCAAATACCTACGTTAATATTTGGTGGTTCACTTGGTTCATTTTCATAGTTTTTATTGTTGTTATCATTGGTATTACTCATTTTATTCATTTTGTTACTATATATGATATTATGATATATTATATATTATAATTATTTTTATCACATGAATGTCATGCACTAATTTAAATAATATTAAATAAATATTGTATCATGTGCATTGATATTTTAATTAAGTTTTTTTGTCGTTGTGTAGTATAACATATGAAAAACATAGTGTTTGTATTTTTTAATGGGGGAGGTTTAACATATGATCAATGGTATACACATCCATATGCTGACATGGAAGATTTTTCGATAAATAATAAAACCACTGATTTAATAGAAAAAATAAAAACGTTGGGTGATGTATTTTTACACACACCAAAATTTTACACCAAATCTTTGCTCACAATTGAGGATTTTGATATTTCAAACTATTGTAAAAGTATATATGATAAAGTATTTGAATACGATAAAATATTTGTGATATCACATTCTCGTGGATGGATTATATCTGACTTTTTCATAGAATTATTTGGCAGCAAAATTATTGGATATATTAACATTGATGGAGGAGAATCAAAAAGTAAAATATCTAGTAGAGTGAATGACTGGAGTGAAAAATATGATCATTTAACAAATAACGATCTTAAAAAAATGCATGATGATAATGAATTTGATAAAATAAGTAGATGTGCAAAATATCACGTATACAAACAATATAGAGATCATATATTAATTGATTTTAATATGCCAACATACATACTAAATAATATATATAATGACGGCGCTATTAATATACATGACAAAGAATATGTGGAAACAACTCTTGGAGATAAAATATTATTTAATGATCAATATAAACTAAATAGCAACGTTAAATCAACATGGTACATTGGAAATACTCATTTTTTATATTTTGATTTTTCTGATGATATTTACGATATTTCAAAAAAAATAATAGACAATCAAAAAAAAGAAAATACGCAAATAGTTTTATTTGGAGATTTATTTGCTGAACGTAAAAGTTGGTTTTATGATACAGATGGACAAAAAATAGATTTTATTAAACAACTTGAAAAAATTGCGGAAGTTATAATTTTAGAACCAACTTACTTGAATTTCATGAAATTTTTAAATAATACTACAGTACATAATGCTGATCAATCATCTAGTGGTAGCTCAATAACTTATCAATTTACTAAAGAAGATTTGCAATATGAAAATTTTACCAGCTGGGCATATTCGCAGTTAAATCCAAATAAAAAGTATATCGTGGTTGGAGTGGATCAAGGTTGTCATTTTGCTAAATATTTTGCAAATTATTATAAAGATAGTTGTATTGGTTTATTTATATTGGGAGATAGAATTTTAACAAAAGAAAACTATGAGAAGACATTTTTATCTGAAAAAGCCATAAATTTCGTTAAGTCAGTTGTAGACGATAATTGGGAAAAATTTTTTTATCCAAATGTTACAAATGAAATAATACTTGAATTATTAAATAAAATACAAAATGAAAAACCGAGTAAAGAATATGTACAATTATTAAACGGAATATGTAAAGGAATTGTCCGAAAGCAATATGATAAAATAAATAACTTACAAATAAATTCACATATATACAAGGATGTAAAAACTATAACGCCAGAAATTATGGATTTTAATAACGAGTTCAATAAATCATCAAATGACAAAATAAAATATTATTATATTGATTACAACGAAAGATATATGCATTATAGCAAGTATTCACAAGATGTAATTAACGAAATATATGGATTATGTTATAATAATCAAAATGAAACTGATAATAGTGTAAAAGTTGGTGATAATAAAAATAAGCGCAAAAAGTTAATCAAACATGCTTAAACTATTTAACTACATTAGCAAAATTATAATAATCTCAGCAACTCGTATCAATTGGTAATAATGAGCCACATCATTCTTAAAATAATTTTAATATATGTATATTTATTTTAGAGTTCATCGTATTCTGAAATATTTATTTTCTAAATCCCTTCTTGTGACCTTTCGGAACAATTTGTTGTTGGGATTTTGTTCCAGTACGTCATGGTTTAATTCTTTTTCGTTGTCCGTACTCTTTTTGGTTATGAGGTATGTCGTTTGATGATGTCTGTTTATTATATTGCGTAGTTGATTGATTACCAAATAAATCATCACCAGTCACTTTTCTTGAGTATGTAAATTTCGCAGATTCTGCAGATTCCACAAATGGCCCATGTTGTTGATTATTATTCATTGTATTTGTTTGTTGATTATTATTCATTGTATTATATTAATAAATTGTTATTTTGTTGTGTGTATATGCTATGTAATATGACATATTACTAACGTTAGACAATTTATTTTTCACATTTTTTGCAAGTCGTAACTTTCATTGAATAAAACCACTCAATGAAACATTCAATGAAACATTCAATAAAATATTTAATATTGCATTAATATATAACATAATGTGTTGGAGTGCAGAGTCTTCAAAAAATGCATATATAATAGGATTGTTATCATCCGTTATTTTATTAGTATATGGGGATGAAACGGATAAATGTATTGGATTGTTTTTCACACTAGTTGTCCACATACAGCTGATAGAATATTTCATTTGGAAATATCCCGAACGTGGCAATGTAAATAATATTGCCACTAAAATGATATTTCCTGTATTAATTTTACAAATGGCCAGTATGGTAGTTGGTTATTATTTATTTCAACCCACAAACTTATCTAAAGAACAAACAAAAAAAGTTTTAACATATGTGGCTGTAATAACATTTTTAGCAATAGGATCCATACTATATTTATCTCGAAATATACAGGTATTTTCAAAAAAAATACAAGGAAAGGGTATATTATGGGGTTCTACATGGGATGTATTAGATTATAAATCAAAAAATTTGATATGCGACATCACTACTATTTTATATCTTAGCACATTATTTATAACCCCGCTATTTTGGAAATCAAAAACTAAAAAGTGTTCACTTATTGCTATAAATGCGGCGTCTTTATTGTGGATTAATCATCACAATAAAATAACATGGAAAAGTCGATGGTGTTATCCCAGTGCATTTATCCCTCTTTTGAGTGTAATAATGATGCTTTTAGACATTAAGTGATTTTTTATATGCATTAGTTTGATATATCATATCGTTTTCCATTATTTATTTATTCATCTGGACATTGATGAGCCATTAAACAATTTAATATTTAGTAACTAAAATTGAAAATTAAATCGCAAGGCATATCTTATTGTTCCTGATAAATATTATGTTACACATGACAAACGAGTTAGAATCACCAGGATTTATTCAAATTAAAGGTATTCAAGGAGCGGTTATCGAACTGGCCTTATTTTTTGTTATAGCAACCGCAGTACGAAACATATTTAATGTACAATTGGGTATAATAACATATTATTGGTTGGCATTTACTGTGTTAACTGGTATATGGGAGATATCATATGTATTTAATAAAAATAAAATTTGTAAAATTGCTCATGACTTGATAATAAACGATGAACATGTATGGGGTAAAACATATAATGTAAGAATGATTTTGCCATCCAACACAGCAATCATATTTTATGCAGAATATGCTGCTCATTCTGATAGATTATACGCAAATTCTATAAACCCGTGGATATATTGGAGTTTGATGATTGAATCATCTCACGGTATATTTTGTGGGTTGTCAGCATTGTTAATGTTTATAGCGTCCTATTTTAATTTTAATAATATGATCGTTCATCAATTTCTTATTCAAAGTATGGCATTTCAAATGATGAACAGTATGTTATATATGGGTCAATATTATATTCAAACTCAAGATCCAAGAAGCGAAAATTATGTTACTGATAATTTTCCAGTCAACGAAAGAAAATTTATGTTAATAAATTTGTTTTGGACTGTTATGCCAGCTTTAATATTATTCACTTCGTTATTTACTTATCATTAATTATTTGTTTATTGTTAATTATTTATTAAATATCATTTTTATATTGTGTAATAATTGAATGCGCCACATATTATTTTTTTATTTATTCTATTAATATAAATATACACATATGGGCAATCGCATTTTTAAAAAATCCCCAGAATTAACTAACAAGTTGGTAATTGGCGAACTAACTCAATTATTTGAGCAGAATGATTGGATAGTTGAGTTTGAATTGTCAATTAGGAGTCAAGATGCATCAATAAAAAAAGTAACAAAGGATACTCTTGTGTATGTTATAACGAATAAATTAGACATAATTATGGAATTTAATGATTTCAAATATATTATAAACGAAATGGCTACAGAGCGCAACAAATCTTTTGATATTAGTTATTGTTATAAACCTCAAAATAAATATTTTTATTGGTTTGACAAGGTTGGACTAAATAAATATGTTGTTGTAAATATTTTTTAATCAACAATCAACAATCAACAATCAATAATCAATAATCAATAATCCAAATATATTTAAGAAATTGTTATGTCAAATTCTTTAATTCTTGCTTTTAAATATATCATAAATTCATTATCTTCTTCTGGTTCAGTATTACCATCCATTCTTATAATTCTTCCTGCTTTTACTGACTCATTATATTTTGCTTTAGAGTCAATCTCAATCGCATTAAAATTTTTAATTACTAATTTTCTTAATTTATCGCTCATAACGGTTAATATGTTCATTGAATCATCAATTGTCTCGTTTATGTTATCATTATAACGATAGCTTGAAGGTAACGTTGAAAGTTTATGCGAATATTCGCTCACGTCTAATATATCACATGCGTGCTCCATCAATTTAACTACAAATTTTTTATCTCCTATTGAACTTATCATTTTACTAAATGTGCTGCTATATAAAAAATCACTATTTTGTAAATAATAACAGTTTTTGTTCGTTACATTGTATGTTTTTAAAAAATAAATACATGCTTTAAAATCATCTTCTTTCCAGTCATAATCAACATTTTTTTTGTCATTGGATCCGTTTGTATTGCAGTTATTTATTAAATGTATAACATTGGAAGTTAACGTAATGCCATTTGAAAACGTAATATCGTCATCATTAAATTTTATTTCATTGTCGCCACTATTTGTGACTGCATGATCATTAATTAAATTATGTTTGTGTTGGCATTTAAACAACGCACAAATTCTGCAATACTTAACTATTGTCTTTCGTATTGCTCCTGTAAATTTTCTGCTAAAGCCATCCTGCTTAAATGAATAATAATTTAAGACAAAGTTGAAAAAATTACGTTCATCTCCTATCATTGAATTTAGTATATATTTAAATATTGCATTTGCACATTTCTGCTTGATGTCAGTGGGAATATATTCAACCAATCCACTCAAACAAGAAAATCCGACATATTCCAATCGTTTTATTGGCGAGTTTGCATATAAACCCACACGACCATATTCCGATGCATTATCTAAAAATAAATACATCACAAAACAATTCCAAATTTGAAATTCATCATATCCGCATTTATCACATAACGTCCTTACCAAACTGTTGATAATTTTAGGATTTAAAGTATTTACGATTGGTAAATATTTGGGTTTCGTGTTACTATAATCATTGTAAAATTCCACTATTTTTTCCATGTTATTTATAACGATATCTACGTATTTTTCTTGTTTTGGCAAATATTGAAAATATCTAAAAGTAGATATACCATCAAAATTATATCTACCTAACTCACTAGATGTCACGTCATCAACTATAAACTCATTATCATACCAAAAGCTATCATATATATATGATCTATCAACTATATATTCAACAGATCCATTTAATATGTCCCATAATGACTGCCCATTATGTTCTGTTTGATGTTGTTGTATGCGTAATAATTCTGATTGATATTGTTCTTTAGATATATCGGGATATTGTGGTTCAATTGTGCCATCACTTTTTAGTATTCCTGATGTCGATTTTCCCAACATTTCCTCAAGCACTTTTTCTGCGCTAATAATACCAACAGTTTTTGGATATTCGTTTATTATGTCGTCAATATGACTTTCTTGTATAGCACGATTGCTCACTGGAACACGATTGCACGAATTTATAAACTTCAACGCAACAATAAAATCATTTGAAAGTGGATCACCAATAATAATTTCTTCATTTTCAATAATTGTGGTCATTGTTTCGTAATGAGGAATAGATATATCATCATTGTCAACTTCTGATGAAATGATTCCCGACATATATTTTCCAACTCTTAATTCGTCTGTCGCGCCAGAAATTTTATATACATAGCTTGACATCATCATAGGAACAGACTCCATTAAAGTCTCTTTGGGCAATAACTTAGAAATGTGTCCGGATATTTCTTTTTGTGATCCCGATCCACAATTTTTAATTTCAAAAAAATTTAACCAATAATCACTGTCATCGTACTTATTAACAAATTCTTCAACGATCGTACATACACTAACCATATATGAATCTATTTTATGATTTAATCCTGTATATAATTTTTTTAAATTATTTGAATAATCTAGCAACATGTGCCATTCGTCAATACTTCCTTCCACTTTAACTATTGGTATACCACATGCAAATATCATCACATCATAATAATCATTATTTATTTCGCATATAAGTCCGTATATTGCCTCTTGAAAATTGTCAGGCGCTGATTCAAAAGTTGGTAATAATGCATTCATTGTATCTTGCGGAACATATTTTTTTAAATTATCGATCATAATATTTATATCAAACGCGTCCGCAAATATTTCTATTTTAGTATCGCATTGCTCGTTTTTTGTATACAGACTTGCTGTTAATTTTGGTTCCATTTTGTTTAGTTGTTTTATGTTGTAAAGTATTATGTTCCATATATGCCACGGCCCAACAATAATTCCGTTATGATTTTTCCACGCGTGAATTAAATAATCCAGATAACCTGTATGAAAATATTTATCCGTGTTTGTTATTGTTGTGCCTATTATATTTTCTTCTCCTAGTTCTTCTACATTTATGCCAGTTTCCAGTTCCGTTTCCAATTTATTAACTTCTTTTTCTGCTCTGCTGAGATCTTTTCCATCGTCACTATATCGCATACCTCCGAATTTATACTTTTTATCCATTGCAACAGGACATAGCCTATTCATAATACTTAATTTGTCATCCATTATCTTGTCAGTAAATTTATTAAAATCCATATTTAAGTTTTAGCATAATTTATTTATTAAGATACTAGTTGCGTTTTATAATTTCAACATTTATTATTCATTAATTATCAATAATTCGCTAAAAAATTGATTATCAAAACAGCTAATTTGCCGAATATAATTATGCATTAAATAAGTTAATACGTAAACAATAAACAATATACATATGTCATCTATAATTTATTCCGATCGCTCAATTTACTCATCAGGACTCACTTTTGATGATCTTCAAACAACACATACAAATGCAACCATTGATGATGAATGGCATTTAGTCGAAGATGAGGCAACTATTAATATGCAAAAGAAATGTAATAACTGGTTAAAAAGTAAAATAGGAAAAAAAATATATTTTGTGTTACGCGAAGGTAGTACAGCTTGCATAATCAAAGAAAATAGATTATCTGCCACAGATGATCCAAAGACGAAAAGAATCAAATTAATAGAAAAAAATATTGTATTGGTTGTGAGATTAGGAAATTATATTGAAGGATCAAAAATATTTATTGATTTTCCTAACGATGCCATGAAATATCATGAAATTAGTAAATATCCATGCAGATGTAACGATCAGTACGGACATCCAATTGAAGAAGGATGGAATCGTATATACATGGGTATTGGGTTGGCGGCAAGTGTTGGATCATTTTATATTCCTAAATTGTTAATATTCAATTGTTAATATTCAATTGTTAATATTCAAGTGATGTACTTTTCTGTTTGGATATATATTGGCCAACATTTCTGCACATGCAACTGATCTATGATGTCCTGCTCTGCATATTACAGCAATTGTGTTATAATTATTATGTTCAATATCTCTAACTATATCACCAACAAATGATTCGAACGCTGCCGAACTTCTAACCTCTGTTTGTATTTTTTTATCAGTTCCTCTCAATTTTGAAAGTTTTTTTCGTAAATCTTTGTTATCAATTTTTGATCTAATAATACATGCATTATAAATTGCCTGACATCCTTTGGGTGGTTCGAATGTAAACGTTGTTCCATATGTATACACTTTTAAGTGCCTTTCCATATTAACTTTATGTCTTATTTGTAATTTTTTCCAAAATACGTCGTTCGATCCCACATAATCTTCAATATCAATTAAGTTGTCGTTGCCTGCCATATCAAAACCAGGAGTATCTGTAAAATAATCGGTGAAATATTTTAAAATTAATACGTCCATGTCATCATTTGCATTTAGTTTCATATTTTTAACATATTTTATCGATTCTAAAAGTTTTTCTGTTAGAGTTTCATCTTCTTTTTTATTATTCCACGCGTAATGATAATCGCCATCAATATCACTGTATAACACGACATTTATATCATCATTTATTTTTATTAATGTGTGATCTATATATTCTGTTGCATCATATCCAAAGTTGCATAATTTATTTGCCTTGTTGGGTTCATTTGTTTCGTCTGACATATTGATAATTATGTGGTTAAATAGTTTAATAACTTACCATAATATAATAATATTGAGTAGTTTTTGCCAATCAAATAATCAATTTTTACAAATTATATCAAGCATAAATATATGTTGAAAAAATTGATTATTAATATGTCAGCTGTTGTTTAAATATAAACAAATTATGTTATGTATTAATAACTTAATAACTCAATAACTCAATCATAATGGATAGATATATGCGAAGAATAATGTTTGAACTTGAAAAAGACGAACTTAAAGAAAAGGAACTAAATGATGACTCAAATAGAGAAGAAATACAGGATATTATGTTAACTAATTTTTCATCAGATATTTGTGAATTGATTAATCAATTGGACTGCGATCAGCAATTTAAGCTTAAAAAACTTATTTATAAAATGTCGACTAATTATGGCCATCCCATGTTATTTACTAGTCATTGTCCAAATACACTTTCTCTTCAGCAAGTCACTGAACTTGAACAGCAAGAAAATATAAAATTTCCTTTGGAATTTAAGTTATATTTAACGTGCGTTACTTCTTCCACATACAAAACTCACTTGGATTGGCAAAAGATGCATATGTCAAAACAAAATATTAGAATGATGCCTACGATTATTAGTGATTCTCGATCATATTTACAGCGCGAAGTTGCAGATGATATTGATGACGATAAATATGATGCTGCTTTTGATAAATTAGTGGAAGAACAATACAATACTAAAACGTTTAAATTACGCGACGTTGGGTGTGGTTATACGGATCTGTTAATTTTAGATGAAAATAATTTTCATGGGCAAGTATGGCATGAAAAATTTGCAGGTGATGGTAAATTTTACAAGCGCGATAATTCATTTTTTGATTATGCATTATGCAGTTACAGCAATTAGTTATTCATTACAGTAAACTAAAGATCACATCAATGTTTTTTTATTTTTTAAATAATTATCTAGCATAGTGCACACTTGATTATGGGGTAGTTTTGTATTCTTTATGATGCATAAAAATTGATATAATAAAATTATGATAAGATCATATTAATTAGCAAATTATTAATATACCATATAATACAAAATACATAATATATAACATAATGCCCAAATTTACTAAAGATCAACTTGAAATTGCATTGCGCGCATCATTGAAGAGCCCTGTTCAAAAGAAATTCGGTGCCGTGCTTATTTACAAAAAAAAGATTATATCTGTCGGGTATAATTATTATTGTGGAGGATTACCTGCCAATCCAACGCAGTGTCTTTTACGTGCCTAAACGTTATACAGTTCATGCAGAGCAAGACTGCATTTCAAAATGTCCTAAAAAATTTATATCTAAAGCAACCATGATTCTTGTTCGCGAAACATGTGCAACAGATATCGGACCGTGTAAAATGTGCGAAAAAATAATAAAAAAATATAAAATAAAAAATGTTTACTGTAGCACAATTCCAAAATTCGACTGATGTACTGATGTACTGATGTACTGATATACATCAATTTATTTATTAACATAAATTTTGTATGCAAACAAATACAATGCCACTAAAAAATATAGCAAATGATACAATAGAAACGACAAACAATACATATACACCATCACCAACTTTTTCAACTTCATGCGATAACATACAATATCCATCAAATTTTTCTGTATTGACATAATATTTTTCTGCTTCTCCTATTTTGTATTTGTGTATATCTCTATATTTTATTTTTTTATCATATCCATCCAAACCATAATCATACGTTATTGTACATTGAGTATTTTTATCATATTCTCCGTATACATAACATTCCAATTGATTACAATCACACATATTAGAAGTTGTGCAGTCGTTGCAATTACAATTCGGTGTTATTGTTAATGTCATATCACCATATTCTGTATATGTAACTATTTCGTCATTCCAATTTGGACATAATTCAACACCGTTATTTTCGTAACATCCATACGAAACTTCCGATATGCATAATATTCCCGATACTGCACAACATAAAAACATGCAAACAAATATGCATGAAATCACACATGGTGCATTATGTTTACAACATTCTATACATTCGTCCTCATTTTCATCATCTTCATTATTTGACATATTATAATATTTCCACAATTGCTCATGATATTGATTTATAAAAATAAAGGACTACATCGTTTTTATTTTTCAATATTATTTGATTAAAAATAAATTAACTATCGATGTGTATATTAATTTAGTGCAAAGGCAAATATAATTCCACAAAATATTATAACAATTGATACAATCATGATAATAATATATATATATACGTTATCGCTAATTTGTTCAACGTTTGACGTTGAATTTATTTTTCAATTTTCTATTACAGTTCGTTGAAAATTGAAAAATTTACTAGTTGTGATATCGTTAAGTATCGCTTTAAATATTATTTAACATTAAATAGTATTTAAAATGATGTATTTAATAATGCCAGCGACCACATATTTATTTGATAAATTTAATTACGAAGCATTTGACGACCATGATATATCAGCAATTGTTAAAAATGATGATTGTTATGAAATATTGTTTGAAGATGTGACACATTTAAACAGTTTTTATGAGTCTGCTTGCAAAAAATATCATAACTTTTCAGACAAAATAATCAAATCAGAAATATTTATCGGATTAAAAATTATATCAGGCTCAGAAATTGGAATTCTAAGGTCATTAAGTGAAAAATTATATGATGAAGCAACTGAGGCTGACTGGGTTGTTGGTGATTTATGTTCGTATGATTTTGATAAATTAAAAATTGTTGAGGTGAATAAGTTATATTCTATTTAAATATTACGTTTTACTCTAAAAGTTGAATATAATTATTTCTACGTTACAACGAACATAATATTAACATAATAATAACCAATAAATCATAACTCTATTTAATCAACATGGAAAGAACACATAAAAAACGTCGCATTAATATCATTCAAACATCAAACGAAAAAATTTCGTTTCGAAATTCTGATAAAATTGGTTCGTTCACTGTATTTAGAGATGATAGTGGTATCATTACAGAAATAATTTTAGCAATTAATCAATATTCCACAATAACATTAGTAACTTTCACAACAAACAAGGATTTTACTTTACATCCTATGACATGTACAATAGATGAAGATGGACATGAAACTACTGGAGAATCGCTTAAATATATTAATATGGGCACGATGACTAGATCTCTTGTATATTGGGGATATGAAGTTTGTAACAATGTTGATAATTTGTTACGTAAATTTAATAAAAGACTTGCAACGCTGAGATGTGTATACTGTTGTGATGAATCATATCCCAGTGAACTATCAAAAAGCGTATCATATGTAGATATTAATAAGTTTATAAAAAATAAATATTACTTATGCTCATATAAATTAAGTGATGTTATTTTAATGTTACTAAACAGAAAAGCAGTAACTACCGTAGAAGAATGTGTTTATTGTACGCAATTATTTAATTTTATCAATAAATAAAGTAATGAGTCAATGAATATTATTTATTTTATGCTAAAAAATTTATCATATTTATTGCAATTTGTTAGATACCATTTATCAAACGAATCAAAGTCAATAGCTGCATGATTATTTTTTATTTTGGATGATATTTCTGCATAATATATTCCTTCCAATATATCACATTTTCCTATAATATAACCATTCAGACCAATAAAATTAACTATCGATTCGATGAACGGATTCTGATTATGATATATACATGCACCACATAAATATGGAATAATGCTAATGTCTATGGCAGTTTCCAAATATTTTTCAAAAGCAATTTTGTTTCCGTTTGGAATTTGTATATCACGAATATCGTAAAAGTCCATAATTAAAGTGTACACCTATGTGATTATCCATTCGATTTATTTACTGAAGTACTTGAACTTTATATTTCAATTTTATAACTCATTGTTTATTTAAGTTGCATCAAATTGTGTTATAAAATAATAATCTATTAATGATAACAACTGATGATAACAACTAATGATAATAAAAAATTCGCACTTTTTAGAAAGTGATACTCGACATAAATATTTCTCAAAATAATTGATTATTAATTTATAAATTAATAAATAGTGTTATATTATCAACCATACACTATTTAAATATTAAAAATGAAATATGGATTTACAGGAACAAGAAGTGGACTCACTGATTCTCAAAAAAACAACATTATCACTTTATTAACAAATGATATTTTAGATGGTAAATCTATTGAAGTTCATCATGGAGATTGCATTGGTGCAGATAAAGATTTTCATGACATATGCAACACATTAATAAGCGATTACAATAAACTGAATAAATATATTGATATTAAGATAATAATACATCCTCCAACTCAAGGGGCAATGAGAGCTTTTTGTAAATCTGACAATGTTGAGCAATCATTACCGTATTTGCAAAGAAATAAAAAAATTGTGGAAGCATCTGACATATTAATTGCATGTCCTTATTCTAAAATAGAACAGTTACGAAGTGGAACTTGGGCCACCATAAGATATGCAACAAAGCAAAAAAAGCAAGTATCAATGTTTTGAAAACAAGTACCAATGTTCTAAAAAGCAAGTACCAACATTTTGATTTATATTCATCAACAAGCAAAAATGCATCGCAGTATTAAATTACTTTAAAATAAAATACATGCGTATATATAATATGGAAGAGAAAGAACAAGATCGTACAGATCGTGCAGATCGTAAAGAAAAATATAAAATGAATGACGTTGAATTTCGCTTAGTGACAACCGCAAATCGAATTGTGGGTAGTGATAAATATGATAAACTGGATGCAGTTCTTATACTTGATATGCTGCGAGATTATTCAGACAAAATTGACTCTGATTTTTTAATATCTGTTCCGTCAATATTTTATTTATACATACACGATCATATGCTTAATAATTTTTTACATAAAGCAGTTATATCATTAACCGATCCAAAATTTGCTAATTTTTTTGAACATTTGACGGATAACAATAGTGAATTATGGAACGACGTGAATATGTATAGATTTACTCCACTACATTACGCGTTATCGCACTTGACAAATCCAGCATTTTTAACGATGTATTTAAAATTAATTAAATATACAAATTTGTGGAATAGTTCAAGATATGCTAATAATTTTAATGGTTATGAAAAATATCATAATTTATCAAATGGTGCGGAAGATCCTCTTAACACTGCATTTGTTGAAGATCGATCTGATGATGAATCTGATAATGAATCTGGTGAATACGATGAGAGATATGATGATAATTATCATGACGATGCGAGATCTGATAGTTCTTACGAGAGATATCAATTGCATGGTCCAAATGATATTGATTTTGCTGGTGGTGGTGAAGATGGAGGTTTACTTGGTGGAAATGTACAACACGTAATAAATAAAAAACGAATAAATAAAAAGCGAATATCGAAAAATCAAAATAAAAAACGAATAATGAAAAATCAAACAGGAGGTACTATTCAAACTATAAAAAAAGATGCTATCTCTAAACATATTAATAATCTTGCTGAATGGGGATATTATAACGAAAACACAGAATCAAGTAAATATAATGTTTTTCACAAAGAATTAATACAGCACGCAAACAGTGACAACAATTGTATGTTTATGGCTATTAGTAATTTAGGAAATGCACATTTCGTGAAATTATTTATGGAAATGGCAGAAGAAGACTCTATTTGGATGATGATGGATGACAATAATTTTACTCCTTTACATTTAGCAGCAATTAAATTTACTGACCCACAATATCATGACTTTTTTATTAGATTTGCTGAATTACCTGGTATGTGGCAATATATTAATATTTATGGATATTGTCCATTAATGTATTTAATTGATAATGGCGATATTGAATTATTATTGAAACTTGCAGATTATCGTGATGTGTGGGACATTTCAAAAAGTATAATCATTAATAACAACAATTTTATATCGGGAATAGAGCAAATATTTATGGCAGTTTCATATGGCAATATGCAATATTTCCCAGTATTAAAAAAAATAATTAAATATCATGATCTATTAAACAATGACTTTATTCCAAATTTATTAAATAAACCACATATGTACAATATTGCGCTTGCAAAATTAGCAGATGTTTCAAATTACGAAGGAGTAGATATTTCTGAAAAACAAACCGTTCATTTTTCATTCTGGAAGCAATTGTTTCTTAATATAAATGTGCAAAATTTATCAGAACAGGTTGTGCTCGAGTTGTCAAAATATGAAAATATAATGTCAATCATTATGCATGAAGAATTATCAGTGGCACTAAAAATAGCAAAATTTGCTGATTATGACATAATGGTTGCTTTTTTGCGAAATATTATTGATATCGATAATTTATGGAATCTTAAAATAAATGAAGAAAATGACAATGCCATTGATAGATTATTATATGTATTTTTAGACAGAACAAATAACTCTCAAAACCAATTAACTGCCAGTTCAATGGAATTATTAAATATGTTAACCGAATATCCTAATAGATGGTATTTTATTAATAATGACGCACCGGTAATTGCACCATTTATTGATATATTAAACAAAAATGATAAACAACATAACAAATTCGATACGAGTAAATTATTATCTAAGATGATTAGTTATCATTCTTTATGGTTAAGAGAAGACAATGATGGAATATTTTATGCTGCAGAATTTTTATCTAATTCGATATTTGTTCAAATTTATGAACATTTCGACAAATTATACAAAAACTTACATGAAAACAATAAAGATAACAAATATTATAAAATATTGGGCAGGTTGTTTAGTGATGTAAATGTTTCGTATGTTGAATTAATTGCGAGTTTATGTAGAAAGCCAAATATTCCATTTCTTACCAAAATAATCAAACATGATCATACATTATTTAAACACGAAATTAATTATCCTTTACATGTGTTAAATGATATGCAGTGGGATGATTTTGATGTGGATATTATGCCATTATATGAAGAATTAGTAAAATATGAAGATATATGGCATTCAATTGACAGAAGTGGCCAAACGCCACTTCACATTATATGTAGCGTACATAACATTCCTAAACAACATGGTATATTTACTCACGTTTTCTCGAGCTTAGAAAAAAAGCACGAGCTGTGGAATGTTGTAGATCAAACAAATATGACGCCTATCGATTATTTATTTCAAAAAGATTCAAAATTATCAGTATTTGGGAATGATTTTACGTCAGTAATTGGCAACCATTTGCAAAGTAGATTAAGTAATCATGTGGATAATTATGACACAATTTCTTTAAATTTTCCATTGCTTGACTATGGAATGAAAATAGTTGCAATTGACGAGTTTGATATTGACATGGTTGGAAATCAGCGAATATCGTTTGGAGAATATGTTTCAAGTAATAACGTTTCATTATTTTGTAATAAACTCGCTAAACAAATAATTCAAGAAAAACAATCTACACAACCTGCACAACCTGCACAACAGGACATGCATTTAGAAAATGTTGATGAAGACCAAGAAAACCCTGCTGATCCACACAGAGGTGGATATTCTATATTTGAAGAATATAAAAAAATTAAAAATTCTTCATTGGCGAATGCTGTTAATAAATGTGATATATTTATGATACATTTATTGTGGACAGAACTACATAACGAACAAACTAACGATCAATTATACAGAGAAATTAACTGCGAACACGACGAAGCAGTAGATGCAGGTGGAGTAACACGATGTTTCTATAACGCATTACGAAAAAGTTATATTGATTTAAAGTTGATGTATGATGACGCAGGTGTTTTGAAAATTTATAGCACCAATGAATATTTGCAAATTGAAAAAATAAAGGAAAAATTTAGTTTATTGTTTGGCAGTCATGGCAAATTGATGGAACCTAATGCAGCAGAAAATTTATTAATAAATACACAAAACGGTAAAGAAGATTATATTTATTATTTAATCGGAAACATGATGGCCAGAGAAATGTTCATTGATAAATCGGAATGGAATTTTCCTTTTTTTATGTCCAGCTTGTTACTGTATTTTATAAAATATACAAAAAATAATAAAATCGAAAATAGTTTAAATATTGCAGATTTATTGTTATTTACCATTGTTGACTCTATTAGATCAGTAAAATCGAAAAAACTAATACAACAAGAACTTCGTAAGTATAGCGAATTTCTTACGTATGAAGACGGGTTATCAGACATCAGTTTACCATTTGACGTTTCTATTGATAACGGCGAACTGACTTGGAAACACTATACGTTAGGTATTGCCATAGGTGTTGTTGATGTAATGAAACGATTGAATTTTCCACATGAAAAATATAATGACATATTAATTGATAAATGCAAATATGTAGAATTATCAAATCAAGACGTTATTAACAAATTAACATTTAACAGAGCAGCAAACCCACATACTCCAATTTTCCAAAACCAATTCAAAAATGTTATACAAAATCTATCTGCGGATGAATTAAAATCATTTATAATGTTGGTATCGGGAGAATCATATTTACCCGATGATGCTGACATATATATTGCTCCCATAAGAGGAGATGCAGATTACAACTCATTTTTTCACACATGTAATATCAGCGTTGAAATTAAAGGAACCCTCACAGAAGAAGAGATTAAATTTGAAATAACAGACCCAATAAAATTAAATCAATCTGGAGGACGTAAATATTGCGCTGTTAATATGTACAAAACAGCCAAGTATGTTAGTAAATTACAAAAAGCAATAAAAAAGAAAGATTATAGTTATTTTGTATATGCCAAAAAATTACATAATTCAATTAATAATTCTAATAAATAATTCAGATTGATTAATTCAGATTAATAATTTTATTTTATTTTTATGATCGAAAAAAATTCAGAGGTCTAAAACACAACTCTTGTGTTAGCCAAAATCAAATTTATTATTTTCTATAATTTTATAATATTTTTTAAAAATTTACTAAAAAAAGTATTATTATTTACTAATTGGAAAAAAGTAATTTTTTTTATTTTTTTATTTTTTCTAAAAAGTAAAAGTGATACAGTCTGATACCATGAGTTGGTTTGGTCAACTGTTGCATTTTTTATGTTTGAAGAAAATAAAGTATAATAGCTTTTTTATCCATGAAGAAAAAGAGATGAGGTTTGTAATTCATTGTTTGAAAAAAATAAAGAGATGAGGTAATTTTACAATGAATTCGTTTCGTATGCTTATTACTTTCTTTGTTTGATAATTATTTCAAACATTGAATCGGCACCCTTTATTACTTTTTCTTCATGGATAAATTTTTTTTACAACTTAATATATAGATATATTATGAGTTCAAATAAATATTATTGCGATGTTTGTAAATTTTCAACAAAATATTCTGGAAATTTAACATCTCATATGATTACTAAATCACATATTGCAAAATGTAAAAAACTTAATAAGTCATCACAGTTATGTATTTCAGATTGCAAAATAAAAATATTCATATGCACAAAATGTAATAAAGAGTATACTAATAGAAGTTCTTTATGGTGTCATACAAAAAAATGCAGCGAAGAAAAAGATAACTTGGATGTTGAATATATGGCTACTGCAACCACTTCATCAATTGCATCATCAATCGCATCAATCGTCCCAATTACATCAAAATCGAATAACTTGGTAAAAATATTAATTGATCAATTAAAGTCAAAAGATGAGATAATAAAATCAGTTGTTGGAGTTGCAGATAAAAATGCTGATGTAACAAAAAAATCAATGAGTATGTTAAAATACGCAAATGAATATATTATATCAGGAGAACCATTACAACAATTAGAATCTGATAAAGCGTATGAATTATTGGGATATGACGATAATGATGATAGCGATGAAATTGATTATAGCGAAAACATTGAGACATATGTTTATAAATATTCGCATAATATATTTCAAGCATATATTGGAGATATGATAATAAAATATTATAAAACAAATAACGTAACAAATACAAATATATTAACAACTGATGCGTCTAGATTGTCGATGATAATATTGCAAAGCGTTGATAAATCAATAAACGAAAATGAAAAAGAATGGATAAATGATAAATCAGGAAAACGATTTACGTTATTGATATTGACTCCGTTGTTGGCAGCAATAAAAAATACAATAGATAAATATATGGAAAATTATAGTAATTCTCGCATATGCAACATGCAAAATCAGGAAAAAATGCTCAAAATATTACATGGATGTTGCGAATTACGAAGAGATCTAAATAATGGATTATTCGTAACGCCAATATTAAAATATATTGCACCAACGTTTCATTTTGATTCATTTGATAAACCAATTAAAAAAAATAAAAAAACTAAAAAATAATTACGAAATTTTCACGTTATTTTACATTATTTTTTCGCACTGATTTTTTATCCACAAAGTAAGTTCCCAGTCGTGAAAGCAGTTAATTTCCAGTTGTACATCATTTACAAATTCATCAAGTATTTCTGATTTATTTTTGTCATATTCTCCTATTTTTGATATTGCATTGTTTAATCTGGCCAATGTAATATGTTTAGTTGCATCTATTTTTAATCTATCCAGTACTATCACTTGATTATCAGAAGCAACATATCCGTTATTATCATATATATTATTACCATCATTACTTTCATTGAATTCCTTAATTTTTATTTTAGTGATAAATCTTCCAGTCATGCTTCTAATAACGATGCCTTCTGCTTTGTTATCTTTCAGTTCCGGCAATCCAAGTTTTTTAGGAATTGTACTATTAAAATAAATTGGCCACTCTATTGCTTTATCATAAGTATTAAGTATAGTCAACGGTTTTGCATGTAATAATCCCACGTTAGTAAACTCCATTAAGCTATCCTTAAAATCTAAATATGTTTCGCTATTTTCATTATTAATTAAACTGATATCAAACGCATAAAAATGTAAATCTGGTGAATAATATATTCCACTTTGAACAGGATTTACATTATATTCCGAATTAAAATTTGGATACTCTCCTCCAAATAATTCTCCATAAACATTAACGAATTTTGCGTCTGGATGTTTAAACGACACCAATTCTCCCAAATTTATTATTTTTGGAAGTAATTGAGGTAATATTTGTTTGTATCCAAAAAATGTTTCAGTTTCGTTAATAAAGTTTTTTCTTTTCGCATATTTTACTTTTTTTGTTTCGCAATTATACACAAAACAAAAACATGAACCGTGAATTTTTTCAGTAACAGCCCATTTCGTTTGCTTAATTATTTTTTGATCCACGTTTTTCCATTGTGTAGAGGTTAGCGGAATTTTTTCATAGCCATTATAATTCATTATTAAACAATTTAATATAACTTAAATCATTGATGGTAATTGACTTTATTAAAACAAAGATCAATTTTTTAATGCAATAAAAAACATGTAAAACATTTTGTGAAAAACAAATTATTTATAATAAGTTTGTATATTATAAATGATAAACAACGACGAATATTTAAAATATATAGAAAAACACAATGACTTAACCTCGTGCCAAAAGAAAATATTTAACAAATTTAACGAACAATTAAATACGTTGTATACTCGTGATATAGCAAGGTCCAAATTTCACACAGTGATCATTACTTCTGAAAAGAAAAACGTTATTTCAATAACAGCAAAAATAAATATCATATTGGCAAAATTCTTTGGTATAACGAACTCTCGTAAAATATACAGTTACATACGTAATAATGCTGATGATGTTGCTGTACTTGAATATATGGAAAAATTATTAAATGATAAATCTTCATATAATAAGCCATATAGTTCTATAAATAATAGAGTGTGCAGCAAGTGGAATTATATTACTGGTATCATTGCAAATAGATATAAACGAGTAATATCAGATGACGTAGATTTGAACAATGTAAAATATGTTGATATTGGATGCGGAAATGGAAACAAAACTAAATTGATTGGTAAAAAAATAAATATTAACCCAAGTAATGTTAATGGTGCAGATATAAGCGAATGGGGGCCCTACTCACAATCTCATATAAGTCATGCATTTAATTTTATTCAAATAAACAATGGTACAGTTGATGCAGATGATAATACATTTGATTTTGTTACATGCATGTTAACTTTGCATCATGTAGAAAATCTTAATGAAATGATTCAAGAACAAAAAAGAATATTAAAACCAAACGGAATATTGTTAATCGTTGAGCATACAGTGTTTAATGATTACGATCATTTGCTAATGGATACAACTCATATGTTGTATGAATATTTACATGAGAATAAAAAAGATTGTGTGACTAATCCCGATTATTCAAGATACTTTAATTGGCTTGAATGGGAATTTATTTTTAAAAATAACAATTTTAATAAAATAAATCATGAACCTTTATTTTCAGATGTAAACGAGCCAGTGCGATATGGAAATTTGTTTCTCATGATGTTTAGAAATGAGAAATAATTATTTGCGCATTTTTCTTCTTTCTTCTGTCGTATTTGCTATTGAAGTTTCCATATTTATAAAATACTATTTATCATTAACCTATCAACTTATTGACTTATCAAAAGTGCTTTGTTAAATATAGAGTTATGTTAAATATTGCATGTATTATATTTTAAAATAATGTGGCAATTTCAGGTGTTTACAATTATTAATTTTTTTGGTATAAATTATCAATTATTTAATGCAACTACTGTCCATAATGCTTTTCCTAATATTTCCGCACTTAATCCATTGGCTCTTTTTGAATTTATTTTTTGAGCTTTTTTCTCCAGTTCTTGTTGAATGTTTATGTATGCTTTAATCGTATAATCAAGTTTACAATTATTTGCTGCTATAAGTACTTCGTCTGACATAAATGGACAAATTTCAGGTAAAAAAACAGCTAGTATAATGCTTGCAGTTGCAACACCTATACCTTTTAACGTCGTTAATTCTTTCAGTGCTTTTTTCCAATCTCCGTATAATTTCTTTTTATCATTGCATAAAATATCTAATGCGTTGCCTGTATATAATTTTACGTTATCTTCTGAATTACCATCAACCATTTTTTGCAACGGTCTAAATTTCCCACGAATTAATTTCCATCTCATAATATTTGACAGCTCGTCTTTTGTCAGATAATATCCGTCAGTTTTATTTTCATTATATCGATCATAAACATTTATTTTTAAATCATTCCATAGCCACTTATCCAGTTGTACTAATTCTGGTTTATTTTTTCTAATTGCTACTAAATCAACAGCCTCGTCATATTTATTTATTTTTGATATCCACCCATTGTAATGTGAAGATTCATATAATTCATTTATTACATAATAATTTGACATTTTGATTATGCTAACGTTAATTATTTGCTTATTGTTTAAATATGTTCTTTAATACAATATTATTTGCGCAATTAACTAACCAACAATATTTACATTTTGAAAAATGCATTGTCTGATGTATTCAAGAAACATTACAAAATCTTCTATACTGACATCTTTAAATTTTTGATGTTTATATATGTATTTCAGTTGAATAGTTTCTTTTATTATAGCATTTGATAAATCAGCTTCGGTATTTTCGTAAATCAACACAAGCATATCCTCAAATAAAGTATTGATGTTTCCATTCATCGTCATATAGCAATATTTTATACATATATTATTTAATTTAACTACAATGGTTGATGTTACACGGTAATGCTGTTTTTTTGTAAATACGTCATTGCGCGATATTTCCATGTCATCGAGAATAGCAAGAATTTCTTCTTTTTTACTGCATTCTGAATCGTAAAAATCCGAATCATCTAATTCTTCCAAGAATTTTAGTTTATAATATGTTTTTTGAATTTTGTTTAGTTCATCGTTGCATTTTGTTTGAACATTACTTAATAAATGTTTGTAATCATCATAGCTATTATTATTTTTAAATTTTTCTAATTCTCGAGAAATTTTATTCATCAATTACTGCAATATAACATATTTTTTGGCCAAGAATGCGATATTATTTCAATTTTTTAAAGTTGAAATACACTCATATAGTTAGTTGATATATTACATATTGTTGATACATATTAATATAAATGAGTCAAAGTAATTTAAATAATGGATCATGTTCAACTTCAGGCTCAACATTCAAAACACTACGAACGGAAGATGTTAAAGTGATTAATTTTAAGCGATCAATTTGTGCGTTACATTTATATTCTATTGATGATGTATCATTTAGTGTGTATGATGACAATAGTTTTATAAATATAAAAATATATGAAAAAAATAAAAAAACTTATCAATTATTAGGCAATATACAACATGACGTTGTATCTCCCAAATCGTTAAATATATCAAGCGAGAAATGTGATTATTGCATAAATAAAATATTATATAGGTTGCTAGGAGCATCATTTAATGGAACTAATTATGGATCATATGATTATGACGGAGATCATTTAAAATACTTACAAGAATCAATTAAAAAAATTGAGCAAGACATAACATCAAACAACCCAATATTTTATTTTTATGATGAACATGTATCATATGGCAATTCCCTACGGCTAACACTTTCGAACAATAATGATAATTATGTATTTTATGCAGAATCGCCGTTTCTTGACGATGCAGATTTTTATACATTGCAAATAAAAAAAACACCACAAAATAAAAATAAATTGATAAAAATGTTATCAATTTATTACAACAAAATAATTAAAAAAGGCAAGCATTTCGGATTAAAAAATCAATTGCTTAAACAACAAAACGAACAGAGTTATAATAAATATTCACGCACTGGCGAATATGTTGTTAATGATTATTAGGTCGTTAAATATTATTAATTTATTTCAAATCGACCTCTTCCAAGTTTAGCTACTTCGCTTGCAGTTTTTCCAGGAATCATTCCTAACATTTCTAAGGTTGAACTCGAGCAATGCGGTAAATATTTTTCTTCTTTGGGTAGTATATTAATCAATTCATTGTTAATTCCATATACACTATGCTTTTTTTTATTTTTTAGTATTTTGTTATTAGAATTTATTAAAACTCCATGTGCTATACCAACCATACGAGCTAAAGGTGTGACGTCCTCTATTGATAAAACTGATGATACATATAGTTCTGATAAATGTCCTTTCATTCCAATTTGAATGGCACGCGTGTTTAATAATTTACGTGGCTCATGTCCTTCTGAACTAAACAAATCCCTTGCAGGATCCCATTGCACTCTTCCAAAGCTACCTCCACCACCATGTTTACATGAACAATTTTCTAAAATTTGAGCAATAGATTCATGAGATAATTTTATTTTTAGTACACGTTGCTGGTTGTGCTTTGTTCCATATCCAGATCTGTATAATACCCATGCAAATGATGGTTTTATCCATGTCATTCTTTTTGCATTAAATAGTGGTCCTCCGAATGCTTGATTTTCTATTGCATAATCTGCAATACCATCACAAAATGCTTGATATACATATACTCCTTCTTCATCATATTCGCCTTCAAATGACTGCGCACTTTTTTTTTCTTCCATATGTAACAAATTTATGTAGCATAAATCCTTAACTGTAAATTAACTGTAAATTAACTATAAATTAACTATAAATTAATCAACTTTCATATCATTCAGAGTTAAATTTCAACGGACGTTTCATAGCTTGTTTCGTGATCTGAATAATAATTTTCCGTTGATACTTTTGTATTTTTATCTGCCACTATCCAATCAATGTCGCTTCCGTATTTACCGCTCCATTGCGAGTTTTCTCCACAATTTTGTTTGGCTTTCTGTTTTGTTAAATATGGCTTAATATGTATTGCAGTTCCTGATCTATCATGGTGTTTTTTTATGCAGTAAAACAGTTCAAAATTATCAGGAATATCACAATCTGTATCATTCATTTTTTTTATAATTTTTAAGAACTGTTTTTGTAAATATTTTTGTTTGTTGTTAGGTTTTGCGTATCCAATTGCATTACAACAATCGCAATTGATAACATTTTTACCATTTACATATCCACAATATTTACATTCTTGCGTTTCATACATTAAATCAATACATGAATCGCATATCCATTCTTTGTTATTATTTGTGTCACTGTTTGTACTATCATTACAATCACTATCACTATCACTATTATATAACTCGTTAATTACATCATATTTAGATGCATCACAATTTTTACATACACAATCACTTTGCGACATAAAATAGTTTATTTATTATATAATATAATTATTTGTTTATGTACTTATCATGTTATTTAAAATTGATTTATTTAAAGTTATATCGTATTTATTATTATCGAATGTTCAGTCAACAACATAATACAATACATACAATGGACGAAATAAATGCAATGAATGCGACTTATATTGAGCGCTCACTAAATAATAACGATGTAGTTAATGATGCCAATAATGTTAATGATGCAAATGATAGTGATGGGGATGACAATGGAGCTAAAGTTACTGAAAATGATAAATATAAAATAGCAATACATGATGGATATATGTCTTACATTACATTTAAATTTAAACAAACCGATAGTTTTAATATTAAATGCGATATACGTAACAAAACTGTGCAGTTTATGTCTGAATGTTTTGACAACGATAACAAACAAATAATGAAATACGACGTATACATTAAGTTATATGGCAGCAATAAAATTATTGAATGCAACGATGAAATTTTTATTGAAGGATTCAGACCGCATTATTCTGAAATACGGTGTTCTACTTTTTTTAGCGAATCAGACATGCACTCGTTTGAATATTCAGAAAAATCATTAAATAATTTTATTAAATCATGCCAATTTAAAAATAATGATTCCAGATTTACAATATTTAATGAAAGCCATGTATGTTCACATACACTATTATTTCATAATAAAACAAATACGTTCGAGTTATCAACAACTATAGAACATGGGTACGATTATGATAGTCCAGTTGATGAATATTCTATAATATTTGACATGAATAATGAACAAAATAAAACAAATATACTTAATCAACTAACAACATTTTATAATTTTTTATTTAATTAACTAATGTCATATTTTTATTTATTTTACTGATTATTCGCTGTTATGAATAACCAAATAATATTCTTCCAATTGATCATCAGTGACACCAAATATACTATGTTCTGCATATAGTTCACGCAATAAATTATCCAATTTTTCACCTCCTTCTGTTCCAAACAAATTTATGCATACGGCAAAACTCCATCTGACATATCCAATAATTTCTTCCTTAGACCATTTCACGGGTGGATCTGTTAATAGGCCGCGTATATTACTATATTTATCAGCAAGTTTTACATGCTTTGCTTTATCAGAAATTTGTGAGGCATGCCCAATTTGTGTTTTTTTTCGCGTTATTTTATCTAGAGACTTATCGTCAGAGCAATCAAGCACAATATTGCAAGTTTCATTACCAAAGTTATTAATTAATTCTTCTGATGTTGTGCTTGTATCTTCAATTGTGTCATGTAATACTCCTCCGCATAATGTATCAATGTCTGTAATTCCGCATTTAGATAACGTAAATAATACATCTAGAGGATGATTTATATACGGATCGTGATCGTTATTTTTTCTTCGTTGATCTTTATGTTTAATTGCCGCAAAGTGACACGCTTCAATTACTTTGTTCATTTTTCTTGGATAGTTTATATTTTAATGAATTATTTGGTACTATATGAATTTTATATTTCAATTTTTAATATATGTATATATTGATTATAAATGTCGAATAATAAATTTCCGAAAAATAAAATAGATGCATTACATGCGTTGTTTAATCAAACTACAGATATTGTAATAATAACAGACGTTGATGGTATGATAGAATGGGTCAATGATGGATTTGAATCATTAACCGAATATACCAGGGATGAATCGATAGGTAAAACACCTGGTAGTTTATTGCAAGGTCCTGATACAGATCCTGTAGTTGTAAACAAACTATCACAAGCTATCAAAAACGTAGAGCCCATAAATGTGGATATTTTGAATTATACAAAACATGGAAGATCATATTGGTTACGATTATATATAAGACCCGTATTTAATAATTTAAATGTACTTACTGGGTTTGCTGGTACTGAATTTGATTTAACTGATCAATATGCATTACGTGATCAATTGATGAATATTAATATAAAACTACAGAAAACCATTGATGAAAAAGATTTTTTTATAGGAATTTTATCTCATGACATTAAAAATAGTGTTGGGATAGTTTACAGTTTGTCTTCAATAATGAGCGAAAGTATTAATATGTTTACGCCTCAAAAAATGGAACATTATGCACAATTAATACATAGACAATCTGATTATACATTAAAAACGTTAAAAAATATAGTGGAAATATCTAAAAAAAATAACGAAGAATATGCAATTATCGAACTAAATAATCTAATATTGAGCTGTTTGCAAAAGTTGTATATTTCATACGCTTCTAAAAAAATTAGTGTTGTTAGTTTGGTTGATAATAGCGTTTTGATAAGTGCAGTTCCTATCAGTTTAGAGATTATTTTAAATAACATTATCACGAACTCAATTAAATTTACTCCTGAAAATGGGTGCATTACTATTCAATATGAACATAATGAATTATTTTATTTTATATCTGTCATTGATGACGGCATTGGTTTTAAAAAATATGGCGATGGTGATAATGATAATATAAAATATCATCATGGTAATATATCATCAGGATATGGTCTTTATATTTGCAAAGAATTGACTAACAAGATGAGCGGAGAGTTGATAATAAATAAAGATTGCGATATTGGAGCAATTGTTGTAATTAAATTACCAATCCGTTAATATGTTATAACCTTTAATTATTATATAACTGTATAATTATATTACATATGCAGTTAATCCATCACACGGACACTGAATTTATTTTTAAAATATTAAAAAGCAAAGAATTAAAATCAAATAAATTAACCGGAAATATTAACCAAGGAGATGGGATATATGACTCAAATAGTTTTATATATTTTGCAACAACTCCAATTTTTCTTGATGTGCGCACTTCGGTTCCTGTAACGTTATATTTTGATAGCGATATATTGTATAACAGAAATTTTTATATTGCAAATATGCATACTTCTACACCTGATGAAACATACAGAGCCAATAAACATGGATATTATAAAACACACTATGGCAGATATACTAAAAATATAAATAGCATTTTGCAAAAATTATATAATAACAGCATGAATCATAAAGATAAAAAAAAATATTTTTACATATTTCAACAAATTGCGATAAAAAATAAAGTTAGCTTGAAATATTTAACAGGCATAGATTTTGGATGTTATACACCAAGTGATACATTACTTAAATTTATTTCAAAAAATTATCCAGATATTGAAGTCAAATATAGCGAACGTCTAAAAAATTGAAAATGATTTACGATGTGTTACTTAATATTTAACATATATTATAACACAATATATCAAATATCACTACTTAACTAAAAATGGGACAAACAATAAGCAATAACGGTATTTATCTGCCAGGACTTACTATTAACGAAGATGGTGTTAAAATGCCAGGACTCACCGTTGATCATAATGGTGTTAAAATGCCAGGACTCACCGTTGATCATAATGGTGTTAAAATGCCGGGACTCACTGTCAGTCATGATGGTGTTAAAATGCCAGGACTTATTGTTGGTCATGATGCAACAACCAATAATGATAATCACGAAAAAAGTGTTGATGTAAGAGATTTTTATGTCTCGTTTTTAAATAAGTGTAGGCATACAAATGCTGGCAATAATGTAATAATCGTACGCCCAGACTTTAATGTAGACATGGATGAATGTTGGTAAGTATATACAATATATACGTTTTTTTTATTTTAATTAGTTATTTTTATTTTACACAGGCACCTGTGTAAAAATTGAAAGATAATTTATTAATTGTCAAATATAATGTTCCGAATAATAATTATATTAATATTACGTAAAAATGAGCGACATTCATCATCCTACCAATCCTACTAATCCTACGCAACCTATTCAGTCCACTCAGTCCGAACAAATCATAACTCCATGGAAAGTTATTTCTGAATCTGCAATTGATTACATGAAATTAATTGAAAAATTTGGTTCGTGTCCTATTGACGGTAATTTAATAAAACGCATAGAGCAAGTAACAAATATGCGAGCTCATTTTTACTTAAGAAGAGGACTATTTTTTTCTCACAGAGATTTAGAATTATTACTTTCAAAATATGAATCTGGGGAAACCATTTATCTTTACACAGGCAGAGGACCATCGTCAGAATCAATGCATTTGGGACATATTATTCAAATTGAGTTTACAAAATATTTGCAAGAAGCATTTGGAGCAATATTGATCGTTCAAATGTCAGATGACGAAAAATTTTATTTTAAAAAAATGGTCCTCTTGAACATTATACAAAATTCGGGTATGAAAATGCAAAAGATATTATTGCTAGAGGATTTAATCCTGACAAAACTTATATTTTTAATAATTCGATTGAAATTTCAAAAAATTCAGATTTAATTAAAAATTTTATATTGATGAGTCAATGTACACAAGGAAGCACTATTGAAGCTATTTTTGGATTGACATCTACATCAACTGAAAATGTTCCATCTTCCAGTGTAGGACAATTTATATGGCCAATTTATCAATCAATTCCTGCATTTGCATCAAGCTTCAAAAATATTTTAAAGAGTAATTGCATGTGTTTTGTCCCAATGGCGATTGACCAAGATCCATATTTTAGATTAGCAAGAGATTTTGCTGGCCGTTTACATAAGCAAGGATTTATTAAACCAGCAGCCATTCATTCAGAGTTTTTGCCAGCGTTGACTGGTGTTGAAAGTAAAATGAGTTCCACCGAAATTGCATCAGTTATTTTTTTGACAGATTCACCAAATCAAATTAAAAATAAAATTAAGAAGCATTGTTTCTCCGGAGGAGCTAAAACGTTAGAAGAACATCGAATCCACGGTGCTAATTTGAAAAAAGATGTTGCGTTTCAGTACTTATTATATTTTCTTGATGACGATGAAAAGTTGGCTGACATTGCTAAAAAATATAGCTCTGGCGAAATGCTAACTTCAGAAGTTAAAAATGTTCTTATTGAAATTATACAGGAATTTGTTAGTCAACATCAACAACGTATTTCAGAATTAAATAAGGAAACACTCGATCATTTTTATAATGCAGATAAACAATTTAATAATACAAGACCAATAAGAGAATCCATTGCATTATTAACAGACGAAGAATATTTAAAGATGGGTATCAACTTTGATAGATATTTTGGTACATTGTAATTAACTTCAGTATGCTACGTATGATTAAGTAATCAAATTATTTTATAAATTAAGTTTAAATTTTTTACATATTTGTATAGTTTCATTTGTTGGTTTTTAGTTGACGGATTCTGGCTGGTCTGGTTCAAACTTTATGACAGGTTCTGCAAATAAGTTAGTTGATAGTTGAGTTGATAGTAAATCCAATTTCGTTATTAACGTATTGCTATACGTAGCTGAGTACTTTGCTTGGTTTTTTAATTTACTGCATGTTTCGTTAAAATTATTGCTTTTTTCTTGTAATTTTAAAAATTCGTCTGATTTTGTATATCTATCGTCATTAAACACAGAATTATATTTTTCAAGTTCTGATTTGTCAAGACGTTCAACAATATCAACCAATGCTTGAATTTTTTCATCTCTCATTTTTTTGCCAAACTGACGCTTTAATGATTCTATTTCTATTTTTTCTTTCGTTTGAGAAAGTGATTGTTGTAATAACTCAACTGCAGTCATCGGATATTTTTTTTCATATAGGTCAGGATTGGTTTTTTTTAAATGGTCACGTTCCGATCTCATTTCTTCTGCTTTAACATCGCGTTCTTTTTGTCGTTTTTCTAGTTCTAATTTATCGTTTTCTTCCATTTGTTTTCGTCGATCAACATACTCTGCTCCTTGTTGTCTAATGGTTTCTTTGAGGTCGAACACAAAAGAATCGCCAAATAAATCATATATTTTTTCAATAGATTCAGATATGTCACCATAGCACATTTTATTGCAAATCGTAAACAGTTCAATTCCTTCGTTAATTGTGTCGATAGTCCAAAATTCGCTAGCAATTCGGTAGGCGTTGTTAATCATATTTTTGTTTTCTGTATAATAAGATTCTGGGAAACGAAGCATATTTAATCCAATTAGTTGTTTTTTAACATTTGTTGTTGCATTGAGTGCGGCTGCTTCAACGTTTGCATTTATTGCATAAAATGGATCAGTTGACCAATAACTATGAAATATAATAGATTTCATAAATTGTTTCTCATTTGCGACATAAAAATTGTATGCAACGCTGTGCTCGTCATTTGATTCATCGCTTAATTTGTCATTATATTCTTGAACAAATTTTTTAGTAAACTCATCGGCATATTTGCATGAAATTTTTTTTTCCAATAATTGCACAGTTTGTTCTCTATTTAATGATTCAATACAGTTTTTATTGTCATTACAGCCCGTTTCAATAAAATTATTTGCAGCTAGCAACAGAACGGACATTTGCCGCAAGAAAGTATCGTAGTCGTATATCATTTTGTATTTTAGGTATGTTATAATAAATAAATTATGTCAAATGGTTGCTACAACATATACAAATTTCAATTTTTACAAATTTATCATGCAATTTATCATACAATTGTAACAAATATCTTATTACCTTTTTCAAATTTATAATATGTTGTCTCCTCATCTGAATGTTCAGACAGAGCGACATGAATGTTAAACTCTACTACATAATCAACACATTCAAATATAAATTTTAATTTTATATCATGACCTAAACATTTATAAAAAAAGCCACCAAAAATCATTATGCCAACTTGTTCTGTCAGTGTTCGATTATAAATATTTCCTGATTGATCTGCTATATTAAATTTAGGATAATACATATCAACACAGCAAAAATCTTTATTATTTGATTTTTTCTTAGATATGTATTTAATATCTTTAATGTATTTTGCTAATATATTGCACGACGATATATCGCATAAAAAAGATCTTATTTGCGATCCAGAATGATTATCAGATCCTTCGATGTATTCAGTTGGTTCATTTTTTTCGTCATTAAATGTATGTTCGTTACGATATGTTATTTTTATTACATCATTGCAAGTTGCGTTTAATAATTTGATTGAATTTTCTAAATTATTATTCAATACTTCACAATGCAACATATCTTTTCCATTTATCCAATCTTTAAAAATGTTATTAGTGCAACAAAAAAGTCTTATATTTTCTACATTTCTCGGTTTATTCATTTATTTGAAGCCAATTATTCAAATAAAATATTGCGCTAATTTTTATGTATGTAAATAACTTCAAATAAATAAATAAACATAACCATTTGGATAACCAATACATCTGGCTGTTATAAATTGATATGATTTGATAATTAAACATCATCACAATAATATTCATGCAATTGATCATTTATATTTTTACGTATTTTTGCTTTTTTTTTAGTATTACCATTTTTATAGTCCCAGTCCGAATAACTTGGACAATATGTGCGAATATAATGAGACGCTGCTTTTTTTTTCGAATCGTCGTTTCTTGATGACATACAATATGGAATATCAATCGAACATGATAATTTTAACACTTCTTCTTTGACGTTATCTTCAGATTCTCCATACACTGCAACTCTGCAAATTGCAAACCCCACTGATTGCGTAGGGGTCAATTGCAAACAATTTGTTACCAGTCCTCCAGCCACATTAAAATAATCTTTTAATGATATGACATTTTCACTAAACGCATCATCATTTCCTTTAAACATGTTGATATATATCCATTTATTCGTTTCTATATTTTTATATCTTAATTTAAATTGAGTAACATATGATTGGGAAACCTCATCGTCAATAATATGTAACGCAGTATCTCCTCTCATATAACGTCTTTTTTTATTTGTTAATAATTTTGTTGCGATATGATCGCCTGTTATTCCAATATGCGTTATTTTTTTGATTCCATGGAGATTTAATTCGTAATTATTATTAAGCGTCAAGCGATCCCTATGTCTACTATAATTATTTGTGGATGTATTTGTATTTTTATGATTTATTGAACCAATCATAATTTTTAATAATTTACCATCTGAAGATTTATATGAAATGCTAGTAGACATTTGTTTTAATTTTTTACCGTTAATAGTTGCGGGTGGTATTCTTAGCGGTGCAATTGGTTCCAAACTAGACACGTATGCACCATCATATGTCGCTCTATATATAAAATTACAATCAAAGTGCTTTGTACTACTCACTGTTTGACCCGATTGTTTAATGATGTTTCGCGATACATAATTCTTGGCATATTCAGCAGATCCCATATCACTTATTTTTTTATTGTCAGTAGGCAAAAATAAATCTATTAAAAAAGTAAAATAGTATGTGTACATATTAGGTCCACATCTAAACTTTTTAGTTTTACTTTCGCAATTTGTTTCAAGAAATTCAAGTATTTCATCATCGCTGTAATGTGATGGATGTTGATAAATGTCATGTTGTTCAACTGTTGAATGATATGTTCCACCTTCAACAGTTGGGCGACTAATCACATCTATTTTTCGAACATTGAAATAATGACTGCAATGATTTATTGTAGTTACTGATTTTCCATGAAATTTATCGTATGTATGTTGTTTATTTGTAAAATTATTATCATCTTCATCCTCGACTGCACTCTCGCCATAAATTGAGTCATTATTAATTTCCCCAATTTCGTCTTTTATTTCATCCATATTAATAGAATCATTTGGTATATTATTCACGTTACTTACATTATCCATATCATTCACACATTTATTCGTATCAACATGATTGCATATCATAAATAATTAAAATAATTTAATATATATTAACTTATTCTTTATATGATGTATATTCATCATATATCTAATATTTCAACTTTAAAAATTAAGTTATGTATATGTACTTAAGAACATGTGTATGTTTATGTTATATTAAATCAATAAATGGGAGGTGGACTTATAATATTAGGAGCATGTGAAGAATATGTTGGATTACCTATTGCAAAAGAAATACTATCAGTATATGTCAACGATGAATCGCATGAAAATACGTTTAAAATTCAACGATGGAGCGACAAATTTACATTTAAACACATAGTTTTTACAATAACAGATAATGATTTTGATAAATCGTCTATTTACGAAAAAATAAAACATGGCACGTTCACTTTAATGATAGGGTGCACGTTGATATGTACATTTACATATTCTTTTTTAATGAATTTAAGTGAAGTTAAAATTATTAATAACGAATTAATAATATCAATACCTTCATATTTTATTAAAGAAATTAACTTATCACTTTTAAAATACAACGAAGTGACAGTTATATCTAAAACTGGAGACATGTGCATTATCAATAACAAGTTAATTATTGAATTAGTATATGTGGATTATCATCAAGTAAATCAAGAAAAACTAAAGTCAATGTCATTATCGCATTACCAACGCACAACCGAATATGCATTAAAACCAGATAGTCCAATTTTAAAAATTCCTATTCAATTGTTTGACGACATATTTAACAATATAAAAGGATTTTTTATTGGATATGACATCACAAAAGTTAAAAAATTCGCAATAACCGTCGATGATCATTATTTATTTGATCCATATGATAACACAACACTGCAGTTAATATCGCAAAAAATAAATGACAAATTGTTTTATGTTGCTTTAAATAATGATCATTGTTATTCAAATAGTGATATTTGTAGCTATACAGGGTCATTAAATAGCGAAGCGTTTAATAATATAACAGTATTGATTCAGTTACATGAAGATTTAAATGACGAGCTAACAATTAATGTTCTAGAGTTAGGCATATTTGCAATTAAAAATGGTCAATGTGGCATAATAAATTGCAGTCAAATAAATTGTAAAAGAAGATTGCATCCCGGATGGAAAACAGTGTTTGTACATGAAACCGTTGAGTACATATGTCAAATCACAAAAAATAAATCAAATAAACCATATTCGAAATGCACACAATGTGACAGTATGTTCGAATACGACAATATCATAAAATTATTATTGACTGGCCTAAAATGTCCTGTATGTAATGAGCGGTGGGTTAATAACGTTAAATACAGCGCTCGACACATTTAACTGTTCTGTACGATTAACAGAAAAAATTGAAAAAGTTCAGTTATTGAGATGCTTAACGCGTTGGAATATAGCAGCTTTAAGCTTTAATATCATATTATACACTATCAACTCAAGTAAACTTAATACATCATCAACTCAAGTAAACTCGTAAAAGCAATCGCTTAATATGTTTAATATGCTTAAGATTCTTAGATATTTCACGGGCGATGGTGCCAAGATGAAGACTGATGCAGTGGATTCAGTGGATTCAGCGGATATTGAAAACCAGCTTGATAATGTGAGACACGTGACGCTAGCGCCTATGTATTTTCAGAAAGCTAGTGATATAGTTAACATGGCGGTGGAGTGTGCGATGATGTCGTACCACGTAATTTTCAAAAATGACGTAATAATGTCTGTTGTTGGGTTATTCATTCCTATGATTACCACGACGATTGGAATGCGTAAAAACGAACTATTCAATGACTTCAAGGATGATGATGACCGTACTATGCTGATAATGATGTTTGTTGTGTACGAAATTATGTCGTTCGTGATACAAGATTATTTTGCGTGGAAACAGTCTTATAAAATCTCTATACGATCAAAAATTGCTATACGTGCAGCAAAGATCAAATGCTCCGTAAAAATTCCTGGAGTGAATATTGCAGAATGTGACGAGATTAACGAGCATCTTTATAAAATTAACGAGTTTGCTGTCGTTCCTGGAATGATATGGTCCACATTTGTATCGTTTGTCATCACCATAAATGGTGTTGAGTCTTTCACGTCAAAAATCGTGATTGCCGTTAGTTCATTTACTACTCTCCTAATGTTGATTTGTATAAACGACAGCAGCTTGTATGAACGAGAAAAATATGACCACACAAAAATTACAAAAATTTGCGATGCTGACTTGGCTCATATTCGGCATTCTTTTGGAGCAACCATTGATTACGATCATTCATTCAAACGAATGTATAAGCAAATACGACAAGGAAATATACAAAAAATTGTGGTTTGTTTC
>Ga0233449_1000556_pt1 | contig 43067 bp, 60 predicted proteins | sample SI_124_October20_FD_183012 | JGI IMG/M metagenome (GOLD analysis project Ga0233449, IMG submission 183012) | Seawater microbial communities from Saanich Inlet, British Columbia, Canada - SI_124_October2016_200_MG | ecosystem: Environmental > Aquatic > Marine > Inlet | place: Canada: British...
AGTCGGCAAGGCATTAGTTTCCGCAATATGCTTGGTATTGGGTATTACCATCGAAGACATTGCCGCTATTGAGATCCCGGCTGTTATCGACGCAGGCCGTGACTACCATAAAGCTGTGGATTTCATAATGCTTCAGCTTGGCCTTGAATGGAGCGATATTGACAATGGATGACCTAACCAAAAAGTTCGACATTTGGCTGGATGCAAAGAAGGCCGAAAAAGAAGCCGTGGAAGCACGGCGCGAGATAGAGGATGAGCTTATCAAAATCTATCGTGTTCAAGACGATCTTGAAGGAACGCTGAACCTTGAGGCTCCCGGCCACAAGGTCAAGATTGTCGGACGTATGAACCGCAAAGTCGATGGCGACAAACTGCAAGAGATTGCCGCCGAACATGGGCTGGAAGATCTACTCTCAACCCTGTTTAGCTGGAAGCCTTCGATCATAATGTCTGCATGGAAACATTCAGACGATTCAATCACGAAACCACTCTTGGGCGGCATCACCACGACTCCGGGCCGTCCCTCATTCACAATCACAAAGGAATAAAGATATGTCTTTTCTTGGAGAAACTTTCAACGTGGGCGACACGCCCCAGAGCGAAAACGATTTTCAGCCGATCCCGGCTGGATGGTACAACGTCACCGTGACCGATGCCGAACTGAAAGACACGAAGGCTGGCACAGGTAATTACATTAAGGTTCGTTTTGATGTGACGGGTCCAAGCCACGAAGGCCGTGTTGTTTGGACAAACCTCAACATCAAGAACCCAACCCCGAAGGCCGAAGAAATCGGGCGTCAGCAATTGGATAGCCTGATGCGATCAATCGGCATTGCGACTGTCGAAGATACGGATCAGCTTATTGGCGGCAGTTGCACCATTAAGGTATCGATCCGCCGCTCCGAAGAGTGGGGGGATAGCAACGAAGTCAAAGCCTATAAGGCTATCGACGGATCTTCGCCACCGATGCCGAAGTCTGCACCAGCTTCCGAAGCATCCGATGACGGCGCGAAGAAAGCGCCTTGGCAGAAATAAGAGGGGGAGTAGCCGGGGAGTTAAGAAGCTTCCCGGCTTTTTTCATCATGGTCAAAAAGCTCAAAACAGAAAAACAAAGAGAAGGATCAAGAGTAATATGGGAAAACGATCAGAATTTAAAAGGGTAGAAAAAGATTTTTATCCAACACCATATGAGGCTGTTGTTCCGCTACTCGCACACTTGCCGCCGCTTGTCGAATATGACGAGCCATGTGCAGGGCTTGGCGATCTTGTAAAGCATTTAGATTTTGCCGGGGCTGTGTGTCGGCGGGCATCAGATATAGAAGAATCCAGACCTTGTGTTTGGGTTGATGCATTGGATTTGCAGGAATGTGTAGGCGATATGTTCATCACCAATCCACCCTACACCTGGTCAATTTTAAATCCGCTAATCTATCACTTGTCGGATATCGCGCCGACCTGGCTGCTATTACCGGCTGACATGATGCACAACAAGCGCATGGGAGTGCATATGAAAAAGTGCGTGAAGGTAGTCAGTGTCGGACGGGTTAAATGGTTTGGCAATATGACCGGCATGGAGAATAGCGCCTGGTATCTATTTATCGCAACCAATACCAGGACACAATTTTTTGGGAGAGAGCAATGACCGCAATACCTAAACGAGACAACGACCTAATCACCCGGATCGACAAGTCGCACGAAGACCGTGCCGAAAGGCCCAGACCACACTTCGGTGCGTCTATGGCAGGGAAAAAATGTGACCGTGAGCTTTGGCTTTCATTCCGCTGGGCCGTGAAGCCTGAGTTCCCCGGCAGGATCTTACGTATGTTCCGCCGTGGGCATAACGAGGAAAACTGGGTAGTTGCCGATTTGAAGGCGGCGGGTATCCGCATCACGCACACCGGGAAGATGCAGAAACGTGTTACCTTCGGATGCCATATCTCAGGCAGTCTGGATGGCATCATAACTGATGGCGTACCAGAAGCGCCGACAAAGCCGCACGTTGCCGAATTCAAGACGCATAACCTGAAGTCATTCACCGACATGCAGAAAAACGGCGTTGAAAAATCAAAGCCTGTTCATTATGCCCAGCTTCAGTTGTACATGCACGGAACCAAGATTGACCGTGCGCTATATGTCGCCGTCTGCAAAGACGACGATAATTTGTACATAGAGCGCGTCCGATACGACAAGAAGTTTGCGAAAGAGTTGCTGGAAAGATCCAAGCGCATCGTACTGTCGGAGCGGATGCCTGACGGCATATCCGCCGATCCCAGTTGGTTTGAGTGCAAATTCTGCGACAGCTATAGCTTCTGCCATGAAACCAAATTGACGAAGGAAGTTAATTGTCGGACGTGCGCTCACGTCACCGCCGAAGAAGACGGTTCTTGGTCATGTGCGCGGCATGAGTCTGGCGACATTCCTACCAAGTTCCAAGTTGACGGCTGCGATAGCCATGTTCTGCATCCTGACCTTGTCCCGTGGGAGATGGGCGAAAGCACTGACCCACATGAGGCCGTTTATATTATCAACGGCGAACCTATCCGTAATGGAGAGGGAGACGCATACACATATGCGTCTTCCGAAATTATTGCCAACCCCGACGCCGTAGGCCGTGAGTTAGTTGAAGAAGTGCGCAGGGCGTTTCCGGGGGCGAAGATAGTGGAAAGCGTAGAGGATACATTCGATGCTTAGGGATTACCAGCAGCGAACCATCGACCAGCTTTACGGCTGGTTCAGGGCAGGGAACGATGGACACCCGTGCATTGTCCTACCCACCGGATCTGGGAAGAGCCATATTGTCGCGGCGCTTTGTAAGGATGCCCTGACCAACTGGCCTGAAACCCGTGTTCTGATGCTGACCCATGTGAAGGAATTGATTGAGCAAAATGCTGAGAAGATGCGTGAGCATTGGCCCAACGCGCCAATGGGCATCTACTCTTCCGGGCTGAGATCAAGACGGCTGGATGAGCCAATCACATTCGCCGGGATTCAGTCTGTCAGGAACCGCGCAGAGGAAATCGGTCATGTCGATCTTGTGATCATCGATGAGTGCCACCTTGTCAGCCACAAGGCCGAAGGCGGGTATCGGAATCTGATAGAAAAGCTCACTACAATTAATCCGCATATTCGTGTAGTTGGGCTGACCGCCACGCCATATCGCCTTGGGCATGGCCTAATCACAGATGAGCCAGCCTTATTCTCTGACCTGATCGATCCCGTCACCATAGAAGAACTGATAGCCAAGCGCCATCTCGCGCCGCTTAGTTCCAAGACAACCAATCTGAGATTAGACACTGACGGCGTACATAAGCGCGGCGGCGAATTCATTGAGAGCGAGCTTCAGAAGTCTGTCGATACAATCTACCAGAACATGAGCGCCGTCAACGAGACGATCAGATTGGCGGCGGAAAGGAAGTCTTGGCTGTTCTTCTGTGTCGGCGTGAACCACGCCTATAACATCAGGGACGAACTAAGGGAGAATAATGTTTCATGTGAAACAATCACCGGAAAGACCCCGAAGAAGGAGCGAGAACAGATCATTGACGATTTCAAGGCGGGACGGATTAAGGCGCTGACAAACGCCAACGTCCTGACCACCGGCTTCGATCACCCGGATTTGGATCTGATCGTTATGCTACGCCCAACTATGTCGCCATCCCTGTATGTGCAGATGGCAGGGAGAGGCATGAGGCCGAAGAGCCACACCGATCATTGCATGGTTCTTGATTTCGCTGGAGTTGTCAGGACGCATGGCCCGATCACCGCAATCGATCCGGGCCGCAAGGCCGGGACAGGCGAAGCGCCAATGAAGATCTGTGAGAACTGCGACGAGATCGTCCACCTGTCAGTGAAAGTCTGCCCAGCCTGTGGCATGGCATTCCCCGAATCCGCGCCGCCTGTGAAGCCAAAACTGCACGATGACGATATCATGGGCTATGGAAACATAGAGATGAACGTCACCAGTTGGACGTGGAGAAAACACACCAGCTATAACAGCGGCAAGGATATGTTTCGCGTCACATATTACGGTGCATTATCGGACAAGCCTGTGCATGAATATCTGACCATCGAACACGATGGATACGCCGGGAAGAAGGCGCTTCGGACATTCGCTGAATTGGCTATGAAGTCTGGAGCGGACATAGAGGCTATGAGATTTTTGGACTATGAGATAGCAACGGATGAAATGAATTCAGCCGTGCCGCCGTCCCACATTCAATATAGAATGAACGGGAAATACCACAGAGTTATAGGGAGAACATGGGAGTGAAAGACACAAATCCAAAAACACAATACGGCGATCAGAAACCCAGCATGGGCCTCATACCGAAGGCCGCGCTGGAAGCGGCAGCAGCAGCGCACCAGCTTGGAGCCGATAAGTATGGGCCGTGGAATTGGCGAGAGAAGAGCGTCTCTTCGATGACATATGTCAACGCCATGATGCGGCATATACAGGAGTGGAAGGAAGTCGAAGACAACGATCCTGACACAATGAAATCACACCTTGGAAATGTCATAGCGTGTTGTGGAATTTTACTGGATGCCCAAGAACACGGGTGCTTATTGGATGACAGGCCAAAAAAATGAAAACTGAGCATGAAGAGCAGCGCGAATTTGTACAATGGTTTCGGCAGAAGTTTCCAGAGATCCGAATCTTCGCAATTCCAAATGGGGGCCACCGGCACAAAGCCACCGCCATGAAACTGAAAGTCGAAGGCGTTTGCCGGGGAGTGCCAGATCTATTCGTCCCAGAACTGCTGTTGTGGATTGAGATGAAACGGGAGACGGGCGGCAAGACATCCGCCGATCAAAAGAACTGGATCAAATACCTGAAGAAAATCGGTCATAAGTGTGTAATCGGAAACGGCTTTGAAGATGCAAAAGATAAAATAATGCATATTATTTGATATTAGCTGTTGACCCTGAAGTCAATAGGGAGTACTTTAAATCATCAAACGGGCAACCCGAATTTCTCGCACCGCCCAAATAGGAGAAGCCAAAATGACCAACCTGACCCAGCAAGAACGCCAAATGCTCGTAGTCTTCATCAACGAAGGCGTCAACGTCAATGGTGCCGAGTGTGCTGAAGACATGATCAATGACAACATGACATGGACGAATGCGGACGATTTAATGGCTGAGTTAAACTGGAGCAAACAGGCCATTGGCGGCGTCATGGCTTCGCTGTCAAACAAGTCAATGATCTGCGACACGCAAGACAGCGCGAGAGGCGCGAAATGCACCGACTGGGTAATGACCGACGATGGCATCAACTACGCCTACGACAACAAGTTAGTTTAGCCAAACCGGGGGAGCTTCGGCTCCCCCAAACTGAGGAAGAAAAAATGACCAACAAAGAATTCAAAGCTTTAACCAGATACCCCAACGGCGACATCGAAGATATTCAGATGAACTGTGTTTCGCTGACCGCCAGCCAGATCGACATGCTGACGGGCGACGATCAGTCTCGTTATGACGAAGACCAAGAAGAGCTTCGTTACCTGATGGCGGAGTTCGAATAATGGAAAACGTATATTTCGATTTTTACTTTGGCGACGATAACAAGTTGGAAGTTGAAGCCGAAGTCACGCTGGGCAAGCCAGCCCGTATCAACTGCTTGCCAGAAGATGCGGAGCCAGCCGAAGACGATACTGTCGAAATCACCGATGTTTGGATGGTTGACGGCGACGGCGGCAGGGTAGAATTTTTCCCCGGCAACGTATTATTTCGCCCGTTTGCGAAAACGGAGCCGAAGTGTTTGGAAGATGCTTTAATCGAAGCCGCAATAGAAAAGGTACACGAAGGATGAGCTATTCAGTATGGAGTGCATACAGCAACACGCCCATCGTCATGGAGACACCATTAACGCCAAACAGGCTCGTGTCCGACGATCTTCCAGAAATCGAGTCGCAACGTGAGGAGCAAATGAAAGACGAGGCTAAAAATGAACTGCCTTAGATGGCTATGGCGAAAGCTCTTCAAAAAGAAGAGCCACACCCCAACCCTGGCTACGAAAATCTTTTATGGTGATGAATCTACTGATCCTGAAGAGTTCACCGGCTTTGCCCATCGCTACAATAGTTTGTCGGCTGAAAATGGCGAAGCAGCGAGGAACCAACGATGAATATCACTGACGAAGGAAGACGCAAAGGAATGCGGAAAGTTGTGGAAGGCCGACAAGGATGGCCGGAATCGCCACGGACACTAGCGGCATCCAAAGAGTTGTGGTCTAGCCTGATTGGCGATAGATGCTTTTGCAACACTGGCCGCTGCACTTGCTTTAACCAACGCCTATTTATGGAGAAAGCCAATGGATAAGACAATCAACCGCCTACGGCGCGAGGCTTTAGCCGTGCTGTCGTACTCTGTGCCATCGACCAAGTCATACCGTGCCTTGTGCCGCCGGTTTCTGGCACAGCATCCGGTGGCGTCATGAACGAGATCATCACATACGTCCCGGCAGCAAGCTGGATCACCACTGAACTGCTACGTCCAGCCGCCTATGGTGCGCTGGCTGGTGTCTGCATTAATTTCATCATCAGGTGGATGCAATGAAGCGGCCTGTAGCAGTCTGGACGCGCTGGCGGTTTTGGAGTTACAACTTAGAAAAAAGGAACAAGCCGATGATTGATTGGTTGCGGAAATGGTTATACCGACGTTGGTTCCGGCGACAACACCGCCGCACACCGAACATGATCAGTAACGTCGCGCTGCCAGGGATGCTGAACCGACTTCGGAGTAAACGACGATGAGCAGACCGCACAATAAGAGATCCGCGGGTTTTCCCGCCATGATCACCGAGTTGCGACTAGAGGCCGGTCTAACCATCGTTGAGTTAGCGGCAGAGGTGGGCATCTCCAGCAGTGTGCTGTCGTATTGGGAGCGTGGGCATACCAGCCCCAACCTACGCACGCTGGAGCGCCTGATGAATTTTTACGGCTATGAATGGGATTGGATGAAAAAATGAAACGCCCTGTAGCAGTCTGGACACGCTACGATGACGGCTCCATAGATTATTGCTTGGTGTCACCACATTCACCATTTTATGCGCCGCTTGTTGGCTGGTGGGAGCGGCGCAAGCAAAACAAGCAAAGCCCGTCGATCCACATAATCGGCCATCTTTTTCGTGATCGTAAAGGCGCAGCAGACGCGCTAGTGGAGAAACACAATGTGGAAAAGTAAAACTATGCGCTGGTTAGCCAGCCGCGTCGCTAGGCTAGACGCTTGGCTCTGGCGTAAAATGTGGAGTAGGCAATGAGTGAAATGATTGAGCGAGTGGCAAAGGCTATACTCACCGATATGACAGGACTACCGTCCATGCTACAGGACTGGCGTGATGAGGATATTAACAGCATGGCGAAGGCCGCCATAGTGGCTATGCAGGAGACGAGGATTTGAGCTATGGCTGACGTACACGACATTGATGAACACTTGCCGCATATGTTTTTCGAGGCAATGTGTATGAACTGTAATCACCGCTGGATTGCTGTCACGCGAGCAAATGTGTTGCTCAAGAAAATGGAATGCCCTGACTGTAAAGATGGTGTGGGTAATGTGATCAATACTGGTCAACCAATGGACGAATAGGAGGAAACCAATGGGTCAGATAGCTGAGACGATGCTCGACGGCACGATGTGTGAAGGGTGCGGCGAATATTTAGGGTCGGATAATGGATTTCCAACATATTGCGCCGCCTGCGCCAACGAGAAAGAAATTATGTATTCCGGCGTCGGCAAGAATGAAAAGGTTGGTTGCCCGCACTGCAAAAAGCGGGTGAAGAAAACTGGCCTAACCGATCATCTGCGTGATGTGCATCCAGATACGCCAGTATCACCGGAGGACAGCAAATGAATATCCATGACGCCTTAGATGATGACATTATGGCCATGTCCAGTGATGAGCTTTGGGCCGTTGCCGTCGATGAGATGGGCTCGGAAGAAGCGGTGATTGACGAGATTGCGCGTATTCGCGGTTTGATCGCAACTACCATTACCAGCCTTGAAGTCGAGCAATCGCACACTGGAACCGCACACAACCACTAACGAGCCTATGAAGGTTAGCATGAACCGGATTTGCATATATCAGGATGAAAACGGCGGGATCACCGGCATCGTTGCCGACGAACCGCTAGAGATATTCTTTGTCGCCAAACACCAGCCACAAGACCGGGTGTATCAATTTGAGAGCGCACTGTTTGGCCCGAACCATGTGCGTGATGCCATCGGTGGATACCCGGTCGGTCACATGAGTGACGGCACATTTGCCGAGCTTGGCGACGGTACGGGCAAACGACCGCCATCAATTCCGGCCATTGAGCCGGTAACATAAACCAGGTAAAGTTTAATGGGGCCGTTAAAGTCGGAATTGCGGTGTTTCGGAGCCGTAAGCGGGTGCAACTCCCGCACCCCAGCCAAGTTAGAATGGAGCGTATGGATGTTTGTGTCTCACAAAAGCAGTTTCACCGCACACAAGCGGTTTTGTGTCTCACAGGCCGTACACAAACGAGTGATTGGAGAGCGATATGAGCGACATAGCAGAAATTGCAGCCGAGAACCGCGATAGCTGGGCTGGGAAACAACTCTACGCAATCGTAGAGGATGGCGACGGCTGGACAGTTCACGCACATGATGCTGAGAACGTATCACCATCAGTTCGCTACCCGACAGGCCGCGCGGCAATAGCGCGAGTCATGCAGCTTATGAAGGTCGGCCCGCTTGCGCCTCAGACGCACCCCGAAGAAGCGACGATCAGTAAGTTATCTGTAACATAAACCAGCCCCATCGGGCGAAGGAGAATGACGATGGATGATGTATGGGTGCGCGGTGACAATCCAAGAGAAGACGCCTTGCGTGACAAGATCGAAGCCCAAGCGCATGACCTTGAAGAAAGCCGCAACGAACAGAAGTTGTCGGAAAGTTGGCGCATAGCTTGGATGAACCGGACGCTGGAACTTGAAGCGGAGGCAGACAAGATGATCGACGCTCTGCATCGTTGCAGCCTTCACCTTGCGGAAGAAGCAGAGGCCGAGCTTGTCGAAGATAGATGGCAAGCCAATGACGCCATGATCTTGTGCAATGACATTGATGAGTTGTTCGCCGCACATCCATTGCCAGCGGCGTTACCCCCTGACGCCTATAAGAAGTAGAATGACGATGAGTAACGTGACTGATTTTAATAAGCCAGAGCGACCGGATGCTTTGGTCTTTGGTGAACACGACCAGTGGGCTGTGACGGTTGATGACGGGTGTTTGTTATTTCATCCAAATTATCAAAACCAACCGGAAATTGTATCAAAACACATTTGGCGCGAGGCATTCCTTTTCGTGTTTGAGCAAGGCGGTTTCGACGCGGTGCGCGACACCATGAGCGCCGGATAGCGGGCCTATCTTTAATTTTCACTGAAACCTAAAATGTCGAGCCAACGCCACGGCCCCTTCTCCACTTAGGAACAAGCCTCGTTCGACGGCGCGTCTTCGCACCAAGCCTTTAAGAACACGGCCACCGGCCCTGCGCCATTTCGGAAATTCATCTGCTGCGTCTTCATATTGTCCACGGTTCAGTTTCATTCTTAGTGTTGATCGTTGCATGGCCCCGGTGCCTACGTTGAAAGCCCAAGACGCCAGTGCGGAAAACATATTCTCGTTCAGTTCCGCTGTGATAAGCTTTCCAATTGCTCCCTCAACATGACGCAGTTCGCGTCTGAGTAAAGCCGTCCCTGCGGCCTCATCAATATCAGGGTGATTAGCGGTAACAGCATTGCCGTCAATAGCCCAGCACGATCCCCAACCAATTGTCCAGCGTCGTGCTGGGCAGCGGTACGCCGTTGATGACCATCCCTCAAAAGATTTGATGATGCCCAGACCGGCCTCATTTATGTGGCCGTCCCAAGCGTACTTCGCAATCAATTGATCGTGTAAGCTCATTTCCGATTGAACGTCCTCTGCCCGTACCAGAAACATACAACGGCTGACCAGACGCCCATCACCGGCTCTGACCAAACCAGCGTGTACATGGCGTTGTCGATCCAGCCCATTGCTAGGCACCATGTCAGCGCCATGAACTCGATGAACAGCAAGTACGTCATCACAGGTCGAACGCTCGAGGACAAGTTGATGCACCATTGCGACGCTTTCAGGGTGATGCGAGTATGCTCCTTGTGCAGAGCGTTGGTTTCGTCAATGTCGGCTTGAGTATCCATCATCTGGAGCTTCTGAGCGCCAAGCTGTAGCTGCTGCTCCAGTTGCTTATCCATCATGGAAAGCTCATGCGCTTGGTCGCGCTTTTCTTCAAAGAACCCCAAGACTTTTGGTAGAAAGCTGGTGCCAAAGCCTAGCAAGGATGAAATCAGTGTAAACATCGTAGTCTCCTAATCCGCACAATTCAGCATGGCCGGTTTATTCACTGGGCCGTTCAGCGCCATCTTTCCTAAACACCACCTGATCTCACGCTTGGTGGATAGGATTGCTTGCTCTTTATTATACTCGATCATGGTGTCAGGGTTAAGCGCCTTCGCCATATAAGTGACTTCAAAGTAAAGGTTTGCCATCACGCCGATCCCGCTGAAACTGAACAGGATAAGAAACCAGTAGCCCTTGAGAAATTCCAGCGCAGGGTTTGACCGGCGCTGTTCCGTCATAACACTGCAATAGCAAAACCGACCATCGCCAGCACTGCTGCTATTCCAAGGACGCCCATCATAAAGAACGCTGTTTCTTCTATGTCACTCATTTCTTGCTGTTCCATAACCGGAATAGCTCAGTGATCTTGTGCTCAAGGCTCTTGATCTTCTCATGGTGAGAGCCAATAGCCATCACTGCAACGATTGCAAACGTGATGATGGGCCAGTATTTGAGTACATCATCCATTGGCTTTCCACGCTACAAACAGGCCAGCGAGAACGCCGATAGCAGCGCACAGCTTTAAGAACATACGATAGCCGCCGCGCATCAATGCGATTTCTAGCTGTATGTCGGCCACGGCCTTTTCCAGACGTTCTTCTTCCTCTGTGTGTTTGTCGAAGTTGGAGCGCAGTTGATCAACCGAACGGCCAAGCGACTTGATGCCTTCTTCAATTCTCGCTAATCGCTCACCGTGATCATCAGACATCACGTAGGCACATCCGTTGATTGGTTACCTGCTGCCATCGCAGTCGGTGTGAAGTCGTTACTGTTCGCAGCGTCAAACCCTAGATTGATGCCGCTGTTTCCGTTGTCTTTGAAGTCTAGCCAAAATCCACGGGTGCCGAAGGTAAGCCCGGATGGGTCTTTGGGGCTGCCGCCTGCGCCGGTAATGAAGCTACTTGCTGGCTCTGCTACGCCGTCTAGATAGATTACATCAGCTAATAGCCCTGCAAAATATTGGCGAGCCGCCCAAGTGATAGACCCAATTCTGTGGACATAACCACTCGTCCCGAAATACCCTGGATCACTGGCCCCTGGAGCAGTCGATGTATCAAACGCACTAACAACCGTCCCGTCAAAAGTTAGAACTTCTGTTGTACCCGATCTTGTCGCATGGATGTGATGCCATGACGCTGTGTCTGTGTAGGTCGCTGTTGTGATATACTGCATCACCTCGCCGGGGGAAGGGTAGTTAAATATGTTGTCGTACCACTTGTTTGACGCATTTATCTCTAGGATTTCACCTAGATTACCCGCGCCATCACTAGCACAAAACAATACATCCCTGTCCGCTGCCGCTGATGATCGTTTATACCAAGCAGAGAACGTTCTTATTGTCGTGCTGTCTGGCCCTGCCCCTGGCGTAAGCGACATATATTCTGCGCTGCCGTCGAAGGAGCAGGAGTTGGTGATGGCATAAGATGGTGGAATGATAAAACCGGGGCTGAAATGCGTCATAGTTAAGCCACCGTGCCGATAGCACCGCTCGCTGTCCATACATCGCTGCTTATTCGTAGCAACGTCACTGCACCATACTGAGCCGTCATGGCACCAGTACCGGCACTAACACCGTTCAACGTCACGCCTGTGTCGCCTGTGATGCTCGTCACACCAGCACCAAGTTGAATGACATCAATCTGTGCGCCGGTTGAGTGTGCAATGGTGGCGTTAGGCTCAATGGTAAATACGTTGGCGCTGGCGTTACTCATCGTTACAACCCCGCCCTCGTGGGTCAGAGCGCTATTCAAGGCCGTGCCTGTATCAGCCGTGATGGTCCTGGCAATAGGGCTGTAGTGAGCCGCTGCACCAGCCGCCGTGACGGCTCTCGAAGTGTCTGATCCGGTAGCGACCTCTGCATTTGTGGCAAGCTCAATGATGCCTTCAGATGTCGTCGTCGCGGAAGTGTAGACTTGGCTCAACGCGGCCCATGTAATTGCCGTAGTTTCAAGCGTACCCCCCGTATCCACAGTGCAAATCCACGCGCTGTCACCATGAACAGAGCCAGAGGACACAATCACCGCTGCGCCGATATGCTCATCCCATGTGTCGAGCGGGGTCGCCCTCGCCCAAGCACCCGCCGCCGTGACGTAGACGCCATTCTCTGCGGGGGCGCTTTGGTCTTTCACCAAGATACGCGAAGTCGAGGTCAGGATGGCGTCAATAGTCTGCTCACCGGACAGGGTGATGTTCGCCGTGGTCGCGTTGACTACAGGCTCTTTCCAGAAGATACCGGCTGCGCTCGCCGCCGCTGCTGCTGCACTGGCGGCTGCGTTTGTCTCACTGGTTCCAGCCGTCACAACGTCTGCGTTGGTAAGGACGACATCAGCGTTAGTCAGAACCACGTCTGCGTTGGTAAGTACGACATCAGCATTCGTTAAAACTAAGTCCGCCGCCGCTGCATTCTCACTGACAAGTGCCGCTGCTGCGCTGGCTGCTGCTGCCGCCTGTGCCGCGCTTGGCTCATCGACAAGCTCGAAGCCCGTACCAGCCGCATTGATCGCTATTGCCTTGGATGCGACAGGAGCAGGGACATCAGGGTTAAAAGATGTTAGATCGGCGGAGACGGCAAATTTAACCGCCCGATCTTGAACTTCCTTCAAATCTTGGCTGATTTGGACGCCCTTATCATAGGCCGTCTCCAGCGTAGCTGGCTGGGTAGCGCCTCGATTCTGAAGATCAGTTAATTGCGTAAGGGGAACAGAGCGGGAGATGGTAAGCGTTTCTGTGGTCAGCGGGTGGAATGTAGCCACCATCGTGACGTTACCGCCGCCTTCATCGCCTACACCAGAAACCGTATAATGGGTTGTTATCGTTTGGACGGTTTCCACGCCGGTCGAAACAACCTTTGACGTGACAACAAGATGGGCTTCATCAAGAATTTTGAAGTCATAAGCGAAGACGCTTGTGCCGTCACTGCCAGTTGTCGAGTTGCCTGTATATGGCCCTGTCCTACTGTCTTCGTTAGCAATTGTCATGTCACTTCTCCGTTACGTCCTTATATACGATTTTCACTGCATTGGCTACTATTGTCGAGGCACCGAAGCCCCTGATTCGGCAGCGTCTGAGGCAGCGTCCCTCATCTCTTTGGCAATCGCCCTCTCAGTAGTCTCATTCATCAATGCTTCAGCGAGTTTTGAATCATCCATAGCCAATGATTTCTTTGCTGCATCGACAAAATCATTGCGGATGCCAATCAACAAACCTTTCTGCCCCTCTGTGTCACCTGCAAGGAGATTCCATGCTAGACCTTCAACCAGACCGCTCATAGCCTGACGCATGGTGTTTGTGCCATAGGTGTCAATCAAATCAGGATCAAGAAGATCAACGGGAGATTTATTCATGGCAACGATCAGCTTGTCATACTGATGCCAATCAAGCTTAATACTGCCAATCTTGCGAGGCGGCATAGCTATCCCGCCATCATTAAGTGCCGTGATGGCATCATCAATCTTGCTGTGCTTAATCTTATATGTCCTGAACGCATTGAACGAATGACCAGCGCCACCTTCGTAAGCCGTGCGCTTTTCTCCCCAGAATGTTCTCTTTGGCGGGAGATCATTATTAAAGCCCGGATACGCCGCCTTGAACTCATTTGCCACGCGCTGGAAGAATTTGTTAACTGGCGGCAGATTAGGGTCTGCACGAGTTTCGTGCATCGTAGGATCGATGGCCCGTTTTACATCTCGCATCTGCGAAGAGTAAGGCATCGTTGAAGTTGCCAATCGGGCCAGATAGCTCTCCGTATATCTTTTTGGGTCTTGATAAACATTGTTCACATCCGCAATGCCGCGAAGGAATGACTTGTCGCCAACATTTTTCACCGTGCCCGCCATGACGCTCATGTAAATAGCGTCCATCTCTACGTCATCCCCGGCATATGCTGCGATTTCTACCGCATCAGCAGTAGAGCCAAATAACATGGCAATCGGCTCAATGCGACCATACGGAACCCACTCCCCACCAATCTTCATGCTATACGGTTTATGGGTTTCTAACCATACACGGCGTTGATCCCAATCTTCTGGGCCACCACCAGTAATAAACCCATCCAAAGCCCACTTCCCAGCGAGTGCCATCGTCGCAGCCCCAAGCCCAATTTTCGCCATAGCCAGTTGACGGCGAGCGCCGCCAGCATGAAAATCTTTGTATACAGACGGCATCATAGCCGCGAACACGGGATTCCGTTTGCCAAATTCTTTAATCACATTGGTTGGCGTTCTGATGAACGGAACAACAACTCCAGCACCCGGAATAGCCCTGACGAACTGTTGCCCTTTACGACCAGTTTCACCAAGCTCTGTTGTGAACGTAACAGAATTGGCAAAGTCCTTGGATATAGTTTCCAGTTCTTCGGTTGGGTATTTTAGGGACAGGCCGTAGACCTCATCCATCTGGCTTTTTGAGAGTGGCCCAGCATCCGCCGCTTCGCGAAGCTCCGTGAGGCGCGTTGCTTCAGCACCGCTGGATTCTGGGATAACGCGAGAAAGATCCAGAATATGCTCAGACATTTTTCCAGTGTCGCGAGCTTCCAGCATTTTTCGGAGTGAAACTGCGCGAAGCTCACCACGATACCCAATGGATTTGCCAAGCTCATCCATCGTCATCAATGCCCTACCGGGGATGCGGATAGCCTGACCAAGAAGATCCACGCCTCGACCAATAATGCTCGCGGGATCGATGCCAGCGTTCTGGGCTGTGATAGCCTTCATTTGTTGAGCTTCAATTTTGGACAAGCCGTCAGACGGCATTTCGTTCTTCCACGTTGTTCCTGCAAGGCGAAAACCATCGCCAACACCTTCAGCCATTCCGTGGAACAAAGCCAAAACTTCGCCCCAACGAACCCGCGCTGGATTGCGGAACACTGATCCAATGGACGCAGCCAACGCACGTTCTGGGATCTGCCATAAAGTGAACACCGCATTCGATAGGATATTCACCTCATGTGTTCTCAGGCCAGATAGAAGGCCGTTGATCCACGTTTCGTAAACCATATCTTTGCTCTTGGCCCATGCTGACCTAGCCGCAAATTCTGGGCGGCGGTCTACTGGTGTTCTCAACCATCTATCCGCAATTTCTTCTGTAGTCCCGCGACCACCAAGAGCCTCAATGATTTCATCCATATTTTGCTGGGCTTGGTTTCTGGCAAAGTTAGGATCTGCCGCTATTCTGAACGCCGATAAAGCGCGAGCAATGTCAGTCTGAACGCCCTTAAATTGGGTTTGTAGTTGAGAGTGCCTGATCAATTGTTCGCGGAATTCCAGAAGCTGCTTATCCGTGCTTTCTCCCGCTGGTGCGTCCCTTACGGCCTTGGCGAGATTGTCAGTATGCTCTGCACTGGCAACAAGAACCTTCCGCATCGTCAATGCTTTGACATGCAAGTCTTGAGTTTGACCGGGAAGGCTTTCGACAACGTCTGCCACACGATCAGGATCTACGCCAAGCAGCGTAGAAAGATCGTTTGTCGTTTGATGGCTAATAACACCGCCTGTCGCCTCTAGCGTTTCGGCGGCATACTCATCACTGACAACGTCCATCAATTGCTTGACATCGTCATCAGTGTTTAGATTCTGAAAATTGAAATCAATCTCTTCAAGCGCGTCAGGATCTCCGACTTTGTAATCGGAATACCTCTCGCTCTCCAAAAGTTGCTCTTCGCCGCGAACAGGCTTAACGGCTTTTTTGCTTATGCCGGTAGGCTCTCCAAAAAGAGCCTTGACGATGCGAGAACTAGAAGACGCGACCTGAAAGTCGCCGCTGCGATCTGGCTCTGGCTCATCAAGACCTTCAAGGCCAAGACCGGCAAAGGGAGTGGCAGCTAGACTTGCTGCCCCCGCATCCCCCCCACCGAAAATTCCACTGGATTGCCCGGATAATCCCCCGTTGCCCGTTGCTCCGCCCGTGCCTTGTGAGCGTCCAATTGCTGCATCGCGAGCTTCGTTGACTGAGCGTCCTCGCCATTGGCTTCCAGCGTCCGGGCTACCCGCCTCTCCAGTAACTCTATTTGGCTTGGCATCGTATTCTCCTTCAAATCTTGTTTCAACATCGTACCAGTTGACGTTTGCAGATGTTGTTCCATCGATATTATTTGCTATGCGATCCGCTATATCACTTAAACTATCATGTGACGCTTCAACATATTCTGCCAATTGTTCGTCTGTCATATCTTTAACTTTTACGCCGTGAAGCTCATGGCTTTTCGGCAAGCTATTGATATCGTATCTGGCATCTAATTCGGGGAGACTCATAATGCGAACGCCCACAGCGTTGGGCATTTCACCACTTGTGGCAGAGGCTCCTCTCCTCGCATCCACAACAACAGTATAGAACTCTAAGCCTTCTTTTGCAAGGGAATCCAGCATTGGCTGGAGCTTTTCGACGGCTCCCATGTCCTTAAAATAGACCTCCATTCCCGGTCTATGAAGTGCAAAATCTGGGGTTTCATCGTCGCGAAGGACGCGAGAGATGAAGGCGCTATCCTGCCCGTTTTCTTTTGCAATCTTGAAGATCTCGTTTCTGGTATTCGTAATGTCGTAACCCTCGCGAGCGACGATCTCCATATCAAAAGACCGCTCGACACCACCGTATCGGCCTTCCGTACTCATCACCTTGGAGCCAAGAACCTTGGCTTCCTTGTCTTGAGTATAGATGGAATCTTTAATCCGGGCGCTGACCGCCGCCTGATCTGCATCATTCGGAACAAAGTCAACATTCTGGATGTCACCAGATTTCTGGATACTCACACCAGCCGTGAAACGATCAACCGTTCTGTGAAGCATGTTCAATTTTTCAACGGCGGCTGCGCGTTCTTCTGGATCAGACAACGTACTATCGATGATACGGCGTAATTCGGTCACTTGTTCCTGTGCCGCCGTGCCTGTCAGATCTGCCTCAAATTCAAACGATCCGCCTTCACCAGCGGCAGATGTGGAATCGGCTTTGGCCCATTGCTCTTTTTCAACAAACCATGAGATGGCTTGCAGATCATCGTCATTGAGCTTCGCCAGATCTTTGTCTTTAATCTTAACGCCTTCGGCATTCAAAAGCTTCCGGGCTTCGGTAAAGATATCCTGCCCCATGGCAAATTGGCCTGTCGTATCGCCAGACGGAAGCATGTCACCCTTAACACCGCCTTCGGCAGCGGATGGAATTTTGTGGCCTTTAGTTAGGCGCTCCAACATGCGAGCGGCCCAAACATCAATCGTCGCCCGATCCCTGAAGCCAATCAGATTTCCTGAAAAGTTAAGAGCTTTCGGCTTCGTGCCGCCGCGACCAATGTCGGCATTTTTCTCTTTGATAATCCGCCACATATCTTCAAAGGCGCGAACAGCGTTCCGCCCGTTGAAGCCGAAATTGTTGCCGTTCTCTTTTTTCGGCAGCAAATCTTCTGGCAGTATCTTCGCTTCTTTTACTTTTTCAAGAAGCTCAATATATTCCTCTGTTTCCTTGACCGCCTTCTTGGACGGCGTAACACGGGACTGAACCAGCAGATCCAAGTCGCCTTTCATCTGGACATAGTCTCCAGATTCGCGAACTGCGTCACGGGCCTTGACTTGCGTGTCCTTAACAAGCGCCGCACGGGCAGCAAAGGCTTTCTTGTATTTCCTGCCGTTCTTTACTTTCTCCAGATCTTTGCCGCTCTGACCATTTGTGATGGCCTTGATATCCGCCGTCAAAGCGGCGTAATCATCACTGGCCTTCACTTTCTCAACAGCCTTCGCGACAGCGTCCGAAACTTTCGCCGCCATAGGCTCCGCGATTTGCGTATACTCAGGACTTTCCTTGATGACCTTGAGAGGCTCGCCCTTGCTCAATTCTTTGTTGACTAAATCCAAAAGCTCTGCTTCAAGCTTATCAACATTCTCAGCCCACTCGCTCCACTTCGGAATTAACTCATCATAATCCCCGTTAGTATAGCGGCGAAGCGCCTCAACGGAATTTTTCCAGTTGTCACGCACAGGCGTATTCGGAGACGTAGCGCCAAGAAGATCCGCGAACAGATCCCCCATGCCTCCAAACTCTTTGCGGATTCTGTCCCGCATGTTTTTATACCAGCCAGCCTGACGCATGATGGCTTCGGCGTTCTTATCTTTGCCTGTCATCTTACGGGCATGAACGTCCATCACGTCATCGAACATCTTCTGAGCGACATTCTCAACATGGGCAGTATATTCCGCCGTGCCTTTTTCTATCGTCTTGCCATTGGCATCCAACTGGTATGTGTACGGCTGTTCTTTCGGAAGGATCTTGGCCTTAACAATGCCAGCATCATCAACGTCAAAGATAACCTTGCCAAATTCCCATCCTGTCCAGCCAGCGGATTTTGGATGCCGTGCTTTCTCTTTGTTCACATAAGCCGTGATTTCGTCTTCCGTAATCCCAGACTTTTTCCAAAGCTTGCGATAATTAGACCGCTTTTGCTTTTTGATGTGCAGCCCTCTGTGGGCATTAGTGATCTCTTTGACTTCCAATTCTGAAATGGTCACGGCTTCGGTCACACGAGCTTGGCGCTCAATGTCCAACACATGCTGATCTGTTCCGCGCATGGCATCAGCCATAGGCTTGAGAGCCGTCAGAACCTCATCAGTGTCAGGGCCACCACCATATACTCTCGTAATGCCCTGTTCAGCCTCTGTAGAGAGTCGATCAGCAGCGGCATCGACAGCGCCGTACAGCATAGCTGGTATTACCGAAAGTTCAATTTTCTTAGCTGCCCCTATGACCTTAATCAACCCACGAACAGCGGCTTCGCCAGCACCAAGCATAATCAAAGCTTCAGCGGCGTTCTTGGAGCGATTTTCCCACTCACCGCCTTCTGGGTCAGTCGCCAGCAAATCCCGAATCGCTCCGAAAGCTTCGGAATCTTCGGGAATCATATTGAAAAGATTTTCTTCATTTGGCGACAAGCCAAACAGGCCAACAGCAGCTTCCGATACTATTGAGGCAACAAGCGGGGAAGCCTTGCCAGCGCGAAGAAACTGCGCTACAGGCAGCGCGGCCTTATAAAGACCCACTGCTGGTGCAACAAACTGGCCCCCAATTTCACCAACAAACCCACCAACTTTCGCCACCGGATTACCTTCGGTAGCAACTTCATTTATCTCTTCAATTGCTGCCGTGAACTTGTCAATATCTTTTTGATCCACAAGACCAGTAGCGCCAATAACATTGGCCCCAAAATTAACCAAACCTCTGGTAATGCCGCTTGGCACGGATTCGATGGCCTGTCCAAAATCAGCAATGCCTCGCGTTATAGTCGATGCAACGCTGTCTGGCTTGTCAGCATTCGCGCCGCCAGCATCACTGCGAGCCTTTGCAGCCGCTTCAGCTTCAGGGATGCTTTCAAAAGCCTTAAACTCTTGACCAGTAGCTAACGCCCTATCGACGGCAGATTCCTCATCATTGAGATCACCCCTGACAACCTTGCCGTCAACCATATAAATGCTGGGAATGTTTGTTGGTTTGCCATCGTTTATTCGCTCATTCGTAATGGTAATGCTAACCTCTGACGAGAACGTGCCATCACCATTGTCAATTTCCTCGCCGGGACGCAGCGTCCTAGTTTCTAGGTCACCATCTTTGCCGTCACCGCCGACAGCGCGGCCCATGATAACCTCACCGTGTTCTGCGTCTGTGGCAAACCAGCGGCCACCCTCACTTCGGACATTGGTCAAGCCATTAAAGTTTGCCTTTTCAAACGCAGCCTCTTCCGTAAGACCTGACGGCGTGATTTTGATTGGTTTGCTAAAATCCGTATCCGTGCCAGTTCCACCAGCCAAAGCTTCGGGCGGAGCGTTTCCGACATCGGTAAAATTCTGATATGTATCAAGAGGAACAGATATCCCGGCATCGTTATCAATGCCAAACTTCTGCACAGTGCCGTCAGGCTGGTCTTCCAGCGTTGTTTCATGCCAAGGATGATTGGCACCGGCTTCGGATGCTATGCCCATCTCCTCATTTTTCTCCCATCCTTTACGAGAGAGGTATCCTGCATCTAAATTCTCAGCCATCTACCTTCTCCCTGCCGCTATGTAATCTTTCATTGTTATATCTTTCGACTCCATCAACTTTAAAACCTTATCATAATATTCCCCAGCACTTACTGGATCTTCTAATAATTTTTTCTCGTACAATTTAAACGCTATATCCAATGTTTTCTTAAACTTCGGATCTATTTTGAATTGTTCTTTGGATTTGCGGATGATCTCGCGAGCTTCCTCCATTGGGTCTTTGCCTCTGTTCTCAGGCTTTGCCGACCACTCAATCATGCTGGCTGTGAAATCACCGACACGTTGGGATGTAACGGTATCAGTAATGCCACCCTCAACAACACCCAAGCTGGCACGTCCGAACTGAAGCGCCCTGCTGAAACCCTTCTCATTTTTGCGCTCTATGAGCGGCAATATCCGTGTCCTAAATGTCTCAGGCGTTCCAACACGCCCAACATATCCTTCAGCCTTATAACTCTTGGCGTCTGATATTGTATCGATAGTGCCATCAGCAATAAGCTCTTCAAGCTGAAGAAGCCCCGGCTCATAATCTTTTGCGGCTGTGCCGCCAGCAATCTCCGTTTTCATCTGGTTCATAACGGACGTTTCCGCCTTGCTAGTACCCTTGTACGCATTGTAGATCTGCTGGCGCTTGTTTGGATCACCCTCCCTATGGAAGTCGCGCTCAAGATTATCGCGAATTTCAAAAAGCCGCCTGTCCATTTCGTCGCGCTCATTCTTCTTCACCTTGGCAATCTCTGTGTACTGTCGGACAAGATCCCGCTGAATGTTTTCTTGCTCCTTTGGATTGTCGGCTAGACTGTCCCAATATTTCTTAACAGTGGGGTCTGAGAAGCTACCACCAGCAAGCTCGGTCAGAGCAGCAACACTACCATTTGCCTGTTTTACATAGCTTCTGACAACAGACGATGCCAAATGATCGTTCATTCCGTTAATCGTCTTGGCTATATCTTTTTCAGAGTGACCACCTTTAGTCAACTCCATACCCTTTACAACAATCTCCCACGCAGCTTTTTCATGCGTAGATTGATAATGGTCAACCACGGCAGTTAAATGCTGAAGCGCAAAATTTTCACCCGTGCTTGATAGCTCAAGCGCCCTACTATCTTTCTCGTATTTTGTCCACTCAGATGTCAGATGCGTACTGGCGCGGCTTGAGGCAGAGGCTGAGTGATCTGCCCAAAGGGTATTGAAAATCTTTCTCTGATTATCGTTCTTCAGGCCGTCAGCGCCACTCTTGCCAAATTCTGTGGCCTTTTCTCCGTAGGTTTTTAGCTGATCAGTCGGTGACGTGCCGTCACCATAAAGACCTTTGCCATCCTTCGTAAATATACCGCCAACCGTAGAGTCCACACCCCACTGCAAAAGCTCCGTCTGCTTATTTCTAAATGCCGCACTCGCCGCCGCTTTGTCATTTTGTTGATTGATGGCACCAAGAATGGGAGCCGCTTTAAGAATGCCACCACCAACAGTTTTGAGCGTGTCCGACAGTCCATCGTCAAACATATCCGTGCTGGTTTTTAGGCTCTGAAACGGCGTGTTTAGACGATCATCGGGCCGCACCGCACCGACTGAGGATTGAGCGCCTTGCGTTGCGGGTGTAGTAATCGGGCCACCGCGCCTTGACGAATTTGATCTCTGTAATCTACTTGCCATTATTTATCCCCAATACCCTGCACCTTTGCCAGCTTTAAAGACATCGGTAGCACCGGACAATAATGTACCAGCCGCTGCCCTGCCCGGACTCTGAGCAGAGGCTTGCAGACCATACAGGCCAGCCTGTGCAACAAACTGATCACCCTGAATGAGCGCACGGCGCTTTTCGCGATCAGTAGCATCCTGAATTTTTTTAATGTCAAGCGCACCAGCTTCGGCAACACTCGCAAGCATACCAACATTGGTAGACCCCGGATCGTCAATTAAAAACCCAAGTGTCGCCTGCTGCCCCTTTACCGCACCTTTGGTTTGGGCAACCCTGTCACGATGCTCTTCCTTGTCACGTTTGCCACGATCAACAGCATCTGCCGCATTTTGCCGTGCAATGATAGAATTGTTCATTGCTACTTGTTGTTGGTATCTGGCCTGTGACTGCGCGGCCTTAGACTGCTGGTAAGAGCCCATCGCAGATACACCGACGCCAACCGCCGCGACTACTACTGCCCATGTCATGGCGCACCTTCCTTTATTAGCATTGGACGGCGAGACATAAGCCTATCAACCTCATCAGTGCATTCAACCTCGACATCCTCAACAGATTCTGCCTCTGTGTGGCAAAGCATGGTAACATGGGTATCAAGATTGGCATATGCCGCCTGTTTTCTCCCGGCGGATGCTGGCAGAACGTGATAGCCAATAAACCGCTTTGGCTCACCGTTAATATATAGCGTGATGTCTCCGCTGATAATTAGCGTCGAATCCACCTTAACTTGCGCCCCGGTAACCAGATGGCCTTCGGGGATCATCATCGTCCTGCAATACGTCCCAGCATGAAGCGTGTGGTGTGTATCGATGTGTACGTTGTCAAAATTCTCAATCATTGCCGTCTCTAAGCGGCGAACATCGTCAATAGCCTTGGTGTTGCCAGCGGGGATCTCAACCGGATCATCGTAGACTTGTCTAATAATTCCTTGTTGCATCAGTTCCCGCCTACAATCGCATCTGGTATCAGGGATAATATGGTTAATGGTAACGGATCTCGCTGTTGTATAACATACTTTCCTTCTTTACCCCAGTGCGGAGATAGCGTCACGTTCCGATCACCGCTGACCATTTCAGGCGGCTGACCAAGCAGCGCAGGAAGGCCAAACTTAGCCTCGCGCATATGATCACGATCCGGTCCAGCCCAGAAGCCAAGAGTATCTTCAACCCTGACTGTCAGGCGGCTGATCTTTTTATCCTTGCCCTGTATAGTCTCTGCACTGGCCCCAGCGTCGAGCCTCAGTGTTTCTATCTCGCAAGTGTACCCAAGGCCCACCGCGACCCTACTGGCTGCGTCAGGGAGCGTAATCGTGCCGCTGGCAACCGTCAGATCCCGAACAACATAGCCATTCGCCAGAACCGTGACTTCCAGACCTTCCAAATGCCACAAATTGCCAACACTGGTGAACGCCAGCCTGACATTGCCGCCGTCATGGTATGTGCCAAACAAAGTGCCATCAACATCAGTTCCGTTATTCTGAAGCTCAAATGTCGTACTGGCAACATTAGCGACAGTGTAGCCCGTGCCGTTCAGAGCCGTAGCTGGCTCCTGACCCGTATTCTCAGCCAAATTGACAATATTAACACCCTCAATATCGACAGTGTCGCCGTTGGAAAACCCATGCGCTGCCGAAGTTGTCACCACCACAGGATCAGCAGAGGTGAAGCCAGATATGGCAATCGGTGTATTTATCTTGATGCCAGAATCGACAAAGAAAGAATCCTGAACGTCAGTGAAGTCACGCTCATCCATGCGCTCAATGTATTTCACGTCACGCCCACCGACATGGCGCTCAACGATGAAGTATGTGATATCGGCAACATCCTCGCGAACAGTTGCCACAGATTTGAAATGGCCTTGGGTTGTGTGTCGATGCCAGCCGTAGATTTCCTGTTCGCGCAGATATGTCTGGGCGACAAGAATGCCGTCATCACGCACCGCCCACAGAATGGAATAAGGCGCTGGGGCAAACGTCCAATCAACCATCGTGTTCCGCTCAAACAGATGCCGTGCGAGAATCGAAATATCGTTACCAGCGTAGGCATCAGTCTCAAACTTGTAACCCATGTCACGAACTGTCTGACCTGGCTGCATATAAATAGCAACGTCACCGGCGACAATCGGCTTCAGCCAGGTAGCGCCATAATAGGATTGAGGCTTAACCTGGATCGTGCTTGGCGTGATACTGTCATCGACACCGGATATGACCCATTCGCCACCAGACGTGAGAACGATCAATTCCGTTAGCGGGATATAGTGCCGAATCTCATTAACCTTCAAGGCCGCAATCGTTGCCGTGATAGCGTCACTGTCCTTCGCAGGGGAAGACACCGACATATTGTAAAAGTTGGCAATCTGGGTAAACCAGTTGCGCTGGGTATTGTCAGTGCTATTCCCGAAAATCCTGCGCTGTTGGTAGAACCCCGCCGTCGATGGATATGACGTGGATGAAACAAAAGGATTACGAGTCTTTGGTGGCGTATCGCTCAGATCAGCTTCAATATTGTCATCGGTAAACGTCAATTCCTCAGAAGAACCAATAAACCCAAATTGACCATTGTCATATTTGTAGATGTTATAGCTCTCAGCGCCAGTGACCTTGTTCCAGGTAACATCGTTATCAGCAGTTACAGCGCCGTTGGTAAGCTCTGTATATGTCAAATAGGCGCTACCAGCAGACGAATAGGCCGTGTAACCAGTGCCATCGACATCGTTGCCTGAACTATCAGTAAGCTCAATGGAGTTGGTCAGGACATTGTTGGCCTTGAATCGCTGACCGTTCAATTCGGTCATTCCAACGACAGAGTCAATATGAAACTCATTGCCTTCGCTAATTCCATGACCAGTGACTGTAATGACCACCGGATTGGCCTGAGTGGCCCCTGAGATCGTCCACGATGACCCCACACCACGCAAGCTCTCTTCAGCAGTGTCGTAGCCTACCGCCGTCACAACATAGCGTTCAGTGACCGCCCCAGTGGTATTGGCTGAAGAAGACACATTTGTCGGATATGCCTGTTCTGGCTGAAAGACAATCTGCGAGAACGCCCATGCGTCATTACCCGTTCGCGTCAACTCGCGAGGGGCATAACTTGGATGCGTAAACGTCATCTTGTCGGCGGACTGAACATACTGCAAATCGTAGATATCGGCTTCGGCGTACGGCGTTACGATCTCATAGACCACAGACGCCGTTCCGCCGGATGAATAGGCGGTGTAGGCGGCACCGTCGATGTCCGTACTGCCCATATCCTGTATTTCAAACGAGGACGTGCCAGCGTTGTTAACCTTGAACTGCCGGCCATTAAGCTCAGTCATCCCCGCAACCGAAGAAATGAACACTTCCTCGCCGTCCGCAATACCAATAGAGGCCGTTGTCGTTGTCGCGCTGTACGATCCAACCGAAGATTCCGCCTCAAGCTGCATCCCCCAGATATACATCTCAGAGGTGCTATCGCCGTTGTAGGAAATCCCGCCGTCGAGGCCGTCATCATTCAGATAGACGCTCACCCGGCCAGTAGTCACCGTTGACGTGACCGTAATCGAGCAGCGATACCAACCGTCGCCAACGGACGTGATAACCGCCGAGGCGCTGGTGAAGGTCGCCGCCGAAGCCGCCGCCGAAATGACGCCGCCCTGGATATCGAAGGTCGCCCTGCCATACTTGGCAGCGTTGGTGCTATCGCTCAGTTCAACAGTGACATAGCGCCGGGAGTTGGATGTAGGCTCTTTCACATACACAGAGAACGTATTGGCGGCGGCGGCAATTGTAATATCTTGATACAAAGCGTGATTATCTGACGCCGTGCCGTCCTCTGTCAGCGTGTCGGCAGTAGTCGCCGCGTCAGGTGCGACGGCGCTGTTGGCCGTATCTGTGCTATTCGTGTTCGTCCACGTTGTCGTCACGTCCTCGCTCTGCAAACAGATATTCGGGACAACCGACACAACAACAGGATCAGCGGCAGTAGCGCCGGTGATGGTCTTGAGCTTATCGCTGTCAACAACCAGACCGCCACCCGTGACGACCCGCATATACAGGTCACCAAATTCCAGTGTGTATGTCTGTTCTGTGTTGTACTCAAAAGGAATAATTCGCACTATCTTTGTGCTATCCTTCACCTCACACACATATTCCAGCCCCGGCCTGTTGGCAACGCCACCGGATGTCTTAACATACATATTCTCACATTTGGACAGCGAAGATTTGTATTTATCAACATCAACCCGCGCACCTACGCTTTCGGAGACTTCCCCCCCAGCAAAGCTTGGCTGGATTAGTTTTGTCATTATGCCCTCGCGTCAATCCAAGAAGCTTCCGGTGCAACCCTATTGCGACCTTCACTACTATCTGTGTCGGCAGCATGACCCATCGTGCGAAGCACTTCCTGATCAAGCTTGCTGGTAATATCAAGGCTCCCCGTCAGGGACATGCAAATACGAGACGCAAGCAAGAAACTAAGCGCCATCGTAAATTCAGGATCAAACCGTGTCGTATCCGTAACCCGTGACGTGTAAAATAATTCGGCGTCATCTTCGTCTGTCAGGACAACCTTTGTGTCATCTTCCAGCAAAGCAACCTCAAATTTCAACGCCTCAACGTCGATGCCAAGGGGATTGGTAATGCCTCGCACCTTCACACAGGCGCTTGGATACTGGTATGCATACGTCCACAAGCCCGGAACTGTCACCGACAGCGCCGCAGGACTTGTGTACTTTTTCGCGAAGCGCCAAGGATAGCGCCGAAGCAACTCGTCTCTGGTATCATCCCAAACCAGATTGATCTGCTCTGCCTCAACGCTCTCTTCATCAATGTCAGCAATGTCGTATCGATCACCTATATGTTGAAGCGCGAGTTTCGCAATCTGGACTTGGCTTGCCATGACTTATTCCTTTGTGACGGCTGCTTCTTGTTTCCGCCGCAGATTAGCGGCTTCGTCTTTCTGCATCTTCGTAACCCGTGGCGCTGACTTGCCCTTGGATCCGGGCTTAAATGTCGATTTCCCCTCAAGAATAACAACATCGCGAGATGGGATGGGCGTGTCGGCAGGGAGATCATAAGTCTCGCCCTTGTTGTAATACTTGTCGCCGCTGTAGAACGCCTGTCTGAATTCAACCTTAATCATCGCAACCATTTATTTTCTCCTCCGAAAAAATTGAAAGTAATGAGGCGCTGTCCAAGCATTTGCCTGAACAGCACCTCATCAGTTTTTAGTTGGTGGCGTCCGGGTAGGACTTCCAACCGATTGGATCAAGCGTCAAGAAGGCGGAACAAGTTCCAACCGTAATTGTCGCAGCGCCAATAACAGCCTGAACACCAAGATAACGCTCGTAGACGTTGCCTTCGATGGGCAGAGGGATAACAACCGTGTAACCGGCGACCAAAGTAGCTTCAGCAATCGCGCCAGTTTCGATATGAGCAGTCGAAGTGGTGGCGTGAATAGCAGCAGAGCTATCTGAGCGCAGACGGAAGTTGATGGTGGAAGACGTACCGGAAATGGCAGTGTCAATCTGGATAACCAGATAGACGGGCTGACCATTGCCCAGATCTTTCGCTTCCTGCATATCAATCTGATTCGTCAGAAGATATGTACCAGTTGTTTCAGTGAGGTCAAAACCGTCACCAAACTCAAGTAATGAGTCCATAATCATAGCAATTTCTCCTTCCAAGAGAAACGGCGGGGAGTGGGTTAGCAAATCTCCCCGCCTTGGGGTTAGGTAATACGCGCTTCGTTGGTACGCAACGCATCTACGCGACGAATGGGATATCCGCCCCAAGATGTTTGCATAGTACCACCAACCATGTCCATCGACAACGTGGAGTTGGAAACAGCGTTCGCAGTCTGACGGCGAAGGAAGGCAAGCATCTGCTTATCCATATACCAAGCACAACGACCAATTGAAGTGTTTGGAATCTCCGTCACGGCCTGATGCATCAGATCGTTAAGATCCGCACCAGTCGAAGCATCGGCAATCAGCAATGACCGATCAATGTTGGCGATACGAACCGCATAACGCCAATCACGGACAGACAGACCAACATCCCACCGATAGTGAGTGCGGTATGCTTGCATCAAACCAGAAGTCGAACCGACAGTGTCCTGCACAGTCTGTTCACCCAGATCCCGCTGCTGAACGCCAGCTTTGGAGCCTTTCGGAATGATGCCGTGCAGGGTATTTGGCGACCAACAAAGCAACCAAATGCTTCCGTTGTCCGTCTGAGTCCCACCGCCTTCTATAATATTGTCGCCGTTTTCAGCCGACAAACTATTGTAGCGGGGAGCCAAGCCAGTGAATTCTTCAGGATCAGTCGATTCGTCACCATAGAAGAGCTTCGTTGCCAAGGTTTGGTTCATGCCCTCAATGTGAGGACGATCTTCTTGAAGACGGAAAGCGGCAGGGTTACCGGCCATATCCACAAGAGCTTTATCGACCTGTGAATAGTCTTCCATCATGCCGCATGCGTCGGTAACTTGCACAGATCGTGACTTCGTGGGCTGCACAAAACCGTACATTTTACGGAAAGTTGGTGAAGGCAGACCGGAACGCATGGAAGTACGATGACCAGTGGTGAGGTTGCCCTCAAGCCAAGTCATATCTTCCAGAATTTCATTGGTCTGGTTCAGGATTTCGATCACGTCAGCAATTGAGCCATCGGGATCAGTAACCTTCGCAAGATCAGCGAGGGTAGGGTTTTCAGTACCTAGAGCAGCCATTTGTTTTCTCCTTTATAAATGGCGTTATTGGAATTGTGCCATCGATGGATACATCCGCTTCAGACCGTCTTTGTCTTGAGCCTTGTGACCATCACCGTCAATGAATTCGCTTTCACCAACGGATACTCCGACACGTTTTAGAAAACGTATCATCTCAGGATGATTGCCCAAACCCAGACCATCTGGATTTTCGGCAGAGGGTTTGTCGAGCAATTGTTGGAAGCCTTCACTCCCGTACCCAACAAGAACCTTTTTGGCGAGGCCCAGGTTCGCTTCAAGGTTTGCACCCCCAAGCTCTTTATCTGCCCTCACCTCTTCGCCCCAAGAGTTAACACGCTCGTCGAATGCCATTGCTTGATATTCAACAGCCGCCTTACCACGTTCCATATCGTAATCGACAATCCCCTGATATTGCTCTTGTGTCAGCTTCATGTCTCTTGCACGATCTCCGAACGCATCCAGCATTTTTTGAGCATCCTCGCTAAGATCAATGCCCTCTGGAGAATCGTATTCATACTTTTCTGGCACTACACCAGCTTTGTCTGAATCCTCTTCACCAGACCCATCACCCCCGTCATCCGACAGCAGGGTTTTAGATTCTTCTTGTCCACCGGCTTCACCGGCAGCTTCAACTTTTTCCTCAACTACTTCCTCAACTACTTCCGTAGTTTCAGCAGTCTCTTCAATTACTTCTTCTTCAGCCATAGTTTCCTCCTATTAGCTATTTGATTTCAGTCCAATGGACGTTGCAGTAAACAGTAGCCGTACCGCCGATGCCTGTGCCAACCACAGTGAAATTGCCGTTGTCTACGTTGGCTGCGTCGATATCCAACGTCAGATAGATCTTGTTGGTACTCTCAGCGCCGCCCGTCGTTGAGAACGACTTACTACCACCCGAAGCCGCCGCGCCATATTCGCTGTTAGTCAAATGGCCGTTGGCCGACACGGTGTTGGTGATGTTGTACTCAATGCCACCCTCAGCATCAGAACTAACCCATGCCCCGCCGGTCAACGTGGAGCCGTGGTATAGGCGAAGCAGGATGGGTTTGTCCGTGACAAAGAAAGAGATGCCTGTAACTTGGTACTCACCTCTGTTGGCGTAAGTCTTGAACAATGCCTTCGGCCTGATAGATATTAGATGTGTCTCTGAGCCTGTGCTACATGAGATGCCGGTCGTACCGACAGGCGTGACATGCTCATGCCCCAAGTCACCAACAAAGCCGCCTTCACTCATAACCGCTGCACAGATGGCAAACAGATGGCTGACGCTACCGTTGCCCGTTAGCTCATATCTGATAGGCAAGTTAGCCGTGGACATAGAAACGCCGTTGTTGGCGTTGGCCCAGAGGAACTCATGTGCGTAATGAATATGGCCCTCAATATCAAAGCCTACCCTGACGCGGCCTACTCCCAGCCATTGCAGGTCAATCACAAGGATTTGAGATTGTGTGCCGTCAAGCGTGTGACCGCTTGGCCCTGTGCCGTCAAAGACATCTGTGTTCCAGCTTGCTTGCTCAATGCGATTGGCACCAGTGTCTACAACAGAGCCAGATTGCTTTGACCTTTTGACGATAGCCAATGACCCATCAGCCGCCATCTCAAAGTAAATTCCGTTGTCGCCATCGAAGTAACCCGCCTTCTTCGTACCGCCATCGACTGCACTGAAGTCAAACGTGATGAAGACTAGTTGAGACTTGCCCGGTTGGTAGCGGATATATCGCTGGCTCTGTCGGATATAAGCATCCGTCGCGCCTGTCGTTGTAACCATATCCACACAGGCTTGGTTGATGTCATGGCTTGATGACGCTGCACCAGTCGCCTTGTGGAAGAATGTATCCTTAGTGCTGTCATCGTATTGAGATTGGCTGTCAAACAGCGGGACGGGATTGGATACCCTTAACCGGGAGAACGCATCGAAGTTGGGGCTATCCGGGAATGACTTGATTTTCGTAGGCATCGGAGCAGCATCACTGATATTGTGAAACGTGCCGTCAGCATCTTCCACAATCGGAATAGATTTATAACGACTGTCGTTAATCGGCCCCGGCTCAGACGCTGGCGGGTATGAATATGTCGGATCAGCCATCGAAGTGATTCTCTTCGTGCATCTTCAGGAACATCTTGGGATGCCTCTGCCTGACATCTTCCAGGATAGCATTGCCAATTGCCCTGCCGCCTTCGTTATATGCCGTGCTATCAGACTCACCCATGACAAAACTACCGCCAGAGCAGTGTGACTTGTCATAAATAAGTGAATACATCCACCGCCGACCACGCATCGAAGACAGAACCCATTCAAGATCCCGCTCCCGATCACGCTCCTGATCTTCGGCTTTATCAATCTGGCCCTTATCGGTGCTATCTGTGATGACGTGCATCGCCATTACTGAACTACCCCACCAGCGCCGAGCAGATCAGTTAAGGCATTAGGCGTTTGCGTGTCTGTCTCACTCAAGACTTTCGCACTCTGAGCCATGCCACCAGCAGCTTCCATGCCTTGCTGGGCTTGCGCGGCTTGGGCCTGTTCTTCGCGGCCTTTGTCAACCTCATCTTTGGGTTTCAACAGCTTCGGATTGTTGCCCATCACTTCGCTGTATTCGCGCAACGCAAAGTCTGCGTCAAGCACGTCAGTAACGCCGGGGAACACAGCAGCCAAATTTCCTGCAAAGCCCATCGTCCGCTCAATTGCCGTTGCCGACACAGCTTGCTGGGCCTGTGCCAACAGCGAGATGTAATCGACTTCAAGCTCCTGACCTTCAAGAGCTTCTGGGATTGGGGGGAGGAGACCCGCATCCATAGCAAAGTCAAAAACATCGTCGAGCAGGGGATCAAGTAACTCGACGTTCAACCGTTGAAGCACAGGCCCAAGTAGCACGAGCTTCTCTTCGTGACGCTCTGCTACTTCGGTTGCCGTCATTTGACGACGATCTGAATTGATCATCATGGCAAAAAGATCAGCATAAAACCCACGCTGGATTCTCTCCTGCACTTCGTTGATGTCCATCATCATCTCGTTGATGCGAGGCTGCACCTGATATGCTGGAGCGAAACCATGACCGCCTTGTGTCGGATCAACGTATGTGTTGCCGCCCGGAAGTGTAGTCGATGGCTTGCCTCGCAAATTCACACTCGCCACCATCGGCGGATTCACCATCTTATCGATGGCCTGTGCTTTGCGCTTCTGTTGATGCTGCAATTGCTTAATGTCGCCAAGCGTATCCATGCCGGGAGATCTGCCATAAACGTCACCACTCAATACATCCCAGCGAGGGACATAGATTGGCAGCTTACGGAAGCCGCCTTCAAACAGAACCTCTTCACCTTCACCGCCGTACTCAAAATACACAGACCGTATCGGCATGTTAATCTGATCACGCTTGGTAAAATCGCGGTCCTCATTACGGCGCGGCTCGATCAAATGAATAATGGCAATCAAACTATCAAACTGATTGGAATCCCAGAGCTTCTTAGTTGTCGCACTGATGCCCTTCCAATTGATCTTTCCCGTGTCCGGATCAAACCCAAACTTCTCAACAACCTGACTGACCGTCATCGTGAAGTAGCGACCAACAGTATCGACCTGACCCTGATGATTTTCGGCAATCACATATTCACCGGCAGTAAACGGGCGGAAGTGAATAATACTTTCCAATGACGGCTGACGATACAGCGGAGCCGTACCGAAAGCGCCAAGCTCTGTGTAAACCGTACTCACCGAATTGTAGAAGTTGGACTTGTTCAGAATGCTACGCTCGATGCGCTCGACATTGCTGACCCATTCCTTAACTTCGGCGTCTTCCATAATTGCTGGATCACCGCCGATCTTACGACGATGCCAAGGCCGAGCAGGACTTGTCATGCCAGACATCATGCCAGCCGTCATCGTCCGCAGCGCCTGAGTGCCGGTGCTATCTATGATCTTGTTGTTGCGAACCCTGCCCCGTGTATTGGAACTATCCTCGATCAAAAACCGCCCACGTCGATGGGCCAGAAAGTCACTGATCTCCATCCAGTGCGAGCGCCAAGAGTAGCGATCATTCTCCAACTGCTTATAGCGACGAACAGCCAAGCCTCGCTTGCCCTTCATCAAGGACATCGAGTGTAAATTCTCTGGAGTGGCTAAGAGCGCCATAATGCTATTCCTTCATCGTCGGATAGATCTTTTCAGCAGGATGAGGCTTGTCTTTCTCTTCAAGATAGATCTCAAGCACTTCAAGGGACGCATTGCGCGACCCGTCCTTGCTCTTGCCCATCTCAGAAACACGCACCTTCCCGGTAATAAGCCTTTCGTCTCCGACTTCAGCGTCATTCGGAACAGCATCGACATCACCGTCCATCAGATACAAACGTGGATAATTCTTGCTCTCAGTCTCGCTATCCAACAATGTGCCGCCAAGCGGTTTTTTACCAAGCTCTGGCATGATCTATCCCAACAAGGTTTTGGTTGTTGTGGCATCGGCTGTACTCAACGCGCCGCCCGTCACATTCGTACCACCCTGACCAGCCTTGATACGAGCCAGCTTCATCTCTTCACGCCGTGCCGTCTGAACATCCTTGTCAGCTTTCCTTGCTACAGGCTCTGGCGGGGGTGGGGGCGCAACTGGCTGTGCGGCAGGAGCGCCACCGAATCCCGGTATCTTGAATAACTTGCTCATGTCGAAGCCTTCTTTCTTAAAAGAGTTAAATTCTCATTATCGCCTTCATTGCCGCCAAGATCACCAAGTCCAGTGCCAGTTGTCTTGGTTGTCGTTTTCACCGCAGTCTTGTCATCAGCCTTGGCCGTCTTCGTCTCTGTTTTCTCTGGCGTGACAGGCGTTGCATTGATCGGCGTCCCATCACTGTAATGCGTGGGAGCAGCCGCAGCCCTTTGACCGCCGAAGCCGGGAACCGTGAACAGGGACATAGGGAAGAGCCTCGCCTTTGTGATGTATTTGTATAGCTGATTCGGAACCAGCGACCAGCCACCAATGCCAAGCACCGACTTCACATGACCAACACAATTGTTCAGAACGTATGGAGTTGCGACAGCTTCGGGTTCATATTCGTAGGGGATAACGTCCCAGCCATCCTGCCGATAGTATGACGCTATATCAAAATCAAGCGCCGCCTCAACGCGAACCTGTGGAACACCCTGATGCCAGTTGTAACTCACCCACATACCAGCATCGTTGTCGGCCATAATGCACCAAACATGCCGCCTCTTCCTGTTAAGTAGAAAAGAAAACGGATGCTCGTTGTCAGAGCCAAATACTATGAAAGCTTTCATGTCAATCCTATTACCATAAACCACGTCTCACGTCCAGTGTTACGAAAACGGATCATACTCAGTCGCAACCTTGGCGGCGAAGCCATCATAGCCCACACGGCTGGGATAAACTGGATACGCATACGTCAATGCCAATGCGTCACCAAGATCAGGACTCGCCAACCCACGCTTCCGGGCATCCTCTTTCTTTTCCAGCATGATATCGTTCTTCAGATTGTAGCTGTATTCCAGACCCGTCAGATCTCTGACCATGTCTTCATTGTCTGGCAACCTAATACCATCGGCAATCGCATCTCGCATATTGCCCCACATCTGCGCTCGCATATTCGCATACCCAGCCTGAGTTGCCTTGCCACCGAAGTTGACCTCAACGACATCCAATCCGATCTGCCTACATCGATCAATCACACCGCCGCCAACACCACCGCCATCGATGAAGATCGTATCCGGTCTTTTCTCATTCGCAAACCTCGCAACCTCTGCCGCCAATGCCATTGTGTCGATGCCCCGATATGTGTGAAGACCTTGGCTTTCGCAATCACGGCCTTGCCTCATCCAGATCACCGATTGATCCGAACCAAACCTGGCAACATCAACGCCCATCACCAAAGGATCGTGCGGCTGAACAATGACTTCATGCAGGATGCAAGCTCTGACATTGTCTGTCGATACGAACTGCATGTCCGACAGTGACGGGAACTGGCCTAAGATCCTCGTCTTCACGAAATCCGATTCAATGCCATACGCTTCAATCCATTCAGCGAACACGTCCTTATTCGTAATAGCAACATCACGGCTATCGATGAACCGTCTGTTGTAACGATGACGATGCTTGCCAAGCATGTTCTCATAGAACCGACCAGATCCTCGCGTTGGATTGCCGAAACTGAAGTGAAACGGTTCTCCGTCCGTCATGCCGCCTTCAGATACTTCAAAGACTTTCTCATGGATGCCCGAAGCCTCATCAAAGATATAGAACGGCGACGATGTCGCAGCATGTAGCCCAGCGAACGCCTCGCTGTTGTGTTCATCAGATGATTGAGCATCCGCTCGCCATGTTTCTTTATGATCAACGTGATGGATCGACATCGACCCCGAACTGGAATTGATAGTGAACCAATCCTTCGTCACACACATATTGTGCCATTTAGCCAATTCGCTCCACGTTTTGGTTCGTAGCTGCACATAACTGTTAGCTGTCACCACGCCTTTTGCCCACGGCCTTGTCGATAAGATCCAGAGTATCAGCCAAGCCACCATTGCCGACTTGCCGATGCCGTGACCGCTCGCAACCGAATACATGATTGCATCGACACTATCGACACCGTCGAATCCACGTTTCCTGATATCCTTGCTAAGATCCTCAAAGAACTTTATCGCCCACTTGTCAGGCCCGTGAAATCCGACCAGCGGCCCCGTGTTCCAAGGGAACGCGAACATGACGAACGCCAACGGATCGTCATAGAACTCTGACATCATTGTCGCCAGCACCACATCGGGATCTTCAGGAGTTTTCGGTTCTTCGTCGCTCTCGTCAGTCATAATCAGAACAATCACAGGAATAGTCGTAGTAATGCTCATCACAATACGAGCAGATAGAAGCGCCGCACGTCACACATTCATTATCTATTGAAAACCTATAGAAGCTTTCAGGTATCTCGCTGAACAGCAACACCGTGCCGCACCGCTCAGTAGCGTCAGGGGATAGGATCATACTCAACCTCACTCGTAGCATCGACCACTGGCCTACCACCACACGCACTATTCGGATGTGTACGATCATGCGCGTCTTTCGTTTCACGATCACCACACACCGTGCAGACACGCAGTCGGCCAGCCCCGGCAGGAGCAGGGCCAAACTTATGCTCTGTGTTACTTTTCATTCTGCACCAACCTCAGTTTCGCCACCCGAGCGCGGCCCTCATTGATCCGATCTGTTAATTCCACTTTTGTGATATTGATGTTCTGATCTCTCGTTTCCTTCCAGCCCATCTTGGATTTCGTCCACCATATCCCAGCGGCGGTGTTTCCTTGTGTGGCCTGTTTGAACAAACTCTCCGCGACCTTGGCGTTTGCAATGTCGGCACTGTTGTCAAACTCATGCTTGTAATGTTTCATCAACGTCTTCACGTCAGCGCCCAGACACCGCCCGATTGATCTTTGGGGTATTCCAGCCGCCACCATGACAGCCACCGTCCTACGATGCTCATCCGTAGGCTTATACGCTGGGCGTCCGACTTTCTTTTTATCTGTCATATCTTTTTATAGTGCGGAGAAATTGTTCATGGACATATCGAAACCGTCATCCAATCCCAAGTCTCCCTGCATCCTATCCCTCAGTTTTTCAAAGTTATCCATTGCTTGCGTAGTGAAATTTTCACCGGGATCACATTTGTCCCAGATGTCATCGACCATCTCCAAAGTAGTCACAGCTATATCATCACCGTGTATGCATTGGAACTGTTCGATGCGCGGATTTTTTGTGAAGTTCATTGTTGATAAAACCGTGAGAGTTTTCTCTTTACCTTGAAGCACGACGAATTTCGCGTGAGTATTTACGGAGCGCACGGCATTTTGTCCGAACATATGATACAGCAATTCCACTTCGGCTGGGCGGCGAGAACCAACAGACGGATCGATGATCATTCTACAATTTTGGATTAGCCCTTGATCTTTCAATGCGCCCAGCTTCATCACGTCAGCTTGAGCGATTGACCATGTTGACAATGCCAGATCACATTCACCGCCAGCGCATTCGGATGCGACCTCAACGATATCGATCACGTTGAGCATTCCCATTGTGTAACCGAATATGTCACGGCCCTCGTTCAGACCTTCGCGAATTTCATTTCGCATGACCATAGATTCTTTGATGATCTTTGTGTCAGCTTTATCACGCCGCAGGATTGCCTTTTTTAATTTCACCTGATCTACCATTATTTTTCTTTCATCCAATTCATATTAATATTTATTCTTGCGCTGGCATTTGTGCAAGTTGTGCTGGAGTGTAGCTCAGACCCATCGAAGAAGACTATTCGGTTCGCCGCCGACTGCACCATCTCGCCGTCAATGATTGTTCCACCGTCATTGTCGTTGATGCTGAAGAGCGCCGCTTGATGTGAGAACTCATAATCGAAGTGCGGCTCATGGATAACCAATTCGCCTTGATTAGGATATAGATTTCCTTTGATTCTGATTAGCTGTTTTGGAGCCACGGCATTGAGCAGCGGCTCGACGAATTTGAACATCTCTGAGAAGAAATTATTTCCGTAGAATTTGTGAGACATATAGAAATGCTTATCGTCTGTTTTTTCATTTGTGATATTTGGATTGTAATACCACGGAACGTAATTCCCCATCATCACATGATGCAGCTTTTCAAACACTGCATCAGGCAGGAAGTTATCGACGACTTTAGTCATTATTTTTTTCTCCAAGATAACCCTACCAAATATTGAACCTCAGTGCAACCCTAACTCCCCTGCACTGCCAATCCCCCTTTCCCCTCTCCCTATAGGGAGAGAGGGGGAGGGAGGGGGATAAGAATGGCTGTTTTCTGCCAATCCCCTTAAATCCCCTTGAGGGGGATAGAGGGGGATTCAGGGGGATGGCTTTTTACCCTTCTGTATGCGTAAAGCGTTACCCCAAACCCGATCATTTACGATCCATCCATCCCTGTGCGGCACTATGGATTCGGAGCTAATAAGCTGCCCGATTGTAAGATCGTTATAACATGCACTTAAGCTCATATGATTCTGGATTGTCCTTTCTGCCATGCCGTCAGCGTCGAGCAATTCTCGCATGGCAGATTTTGTAACATATGGCATACCTTCTTCGATATCCCACTTTGCTTTATGCCAAGCCCGATTAAATATCTTCATGGCGCTGGACAGCTTTGTGTCCTTACTGGCCTTAATCGGTGCATCCGCCGACACGACCACTGCGCTTGTCACCTGTTCCTCATCCTCATCAAACCAGCCTTTGATTGGCACTGATTGCAGATCCACCCACATATCTTCGGCTTCTTCGGCATCCTTTGATTTGCGTTGGATGATACCGATAGGCCCATCATTTTTGGACGGCACGATTGATATCTCGACATCGAGAGCGCCTTTCCATGCGCTGGAGCCTCGCGCTCTATGCTGGGCTTCATCGGATACGCCGGTATGATGCACCAGAACTATTGTTATACCGAACTCATTTTGCAGCAAAGCGATATAATCCAGCATCCCTTTTGTATCTTGGGCGGAGTTTTCATCACCGTAGAAATTTCGATTGAGAGTATCGATGCCAAGAACATCTGGGATCTTTGGCATTGCCAGTATGGCTTCACGGACTTTCTGATATCCCTCTGGGGTATTCAGATCACAGCCAGTCATTGTTATGTGGAAGCTTTGATTAAGGCTTGAGATGCCATGATGTTGCTTCCATGCGGCGATGCGACCTTTCAGGCCGTGATGGCCCTCACCGGCTAGATATAGAATTGATGATTGCTTTACCTTATGGCCCATCCACTCTGGTATTCCCGCTGCCATGTGCAGCATCCAATCGAGAACGACAAATGTTTTTCCGCCACCGCTGGGGCCGTGAACCATGACCAGCGCCTTTGATTGCAGCCAATGCTTTACCAGCCATGATATCGGTGCTGGCTGGTCTGAGAACACATCACCATCGACAACCCATTCTGTTGTTGGCGGATACAATAGCTCATTAAGATCCCCCCCGCTTGCGCGATAGTCGTTTGCGTCACCATGTTCTGGCGGTATCACTATTCTAGCCCCCATTTTTGCGGCGGCTTGATCAGCGTAATTTTTACCAACACCGGACTCATCATTGTCGGCAACGATCACGATGTTCTGTGTTGGGCCGTACCTGTCTCGCATTTGCATGGCAACGGCTGGGATGTTACCGGCGCTGTATGCTATGGCAACCGACTGGCCTGTCACCTCTTGGATTGTCGCCGCTGTGGCGAAGCCTTCCGCGATAAATATTGTTTGTTCTTCTGTGCCGAGAATCCAGAAGCAGCCTTTAACGGCACCGCCGGGATGATACTTCTTGTCACCATCGACTGAAATATATTGCAACGAAGAGAGAGCGCCGTCCGCATGACGCATTGGAACGATCAACCGGCCATCACCTGTGACGCGAGCGCCGTGAGTTGAGATGCCTTTTCGGTGCAGATATGGATGATCAGGCTCTGCGCCTGTGGCCTTCTCCCAAATGGTATCAACTGTCGATGCCGCTATCTCATTTTTCTTCTGGCGCTCCGCATCTCGCGTTGCTCTGGCTTCCGCCGTGCGTCTGGATATTGCCATTTGCTCTGACGCTGTAAGCTCACGTCCAACATCAGCCTTCCATGATTGTTCAATGCCATCACGCCAACAACCGAACCGGCCAGCCGGGATGCCATCATCAAATGCCACATACCAGCCGCTGTCATCTTTCTTGCGGCCCTTGGTTCCAAATCGGTGCAACTGCCCATCAAGGCTTATTTTTATCGGCGGCTCAATCCCGGCCTGTCGCATGGCATCTGCCAATTGCATCTCAGGCGGATCGATGTTCTCTGGCGCTTTGTTCCACTTGTCGCCAAGTATCCCCGTTATGTTTGCCATCAGTCAGCCACCAATTCACCGTCAGTCAAACGCTCAAGCTCAAACTGTCTCAGCTTGGGCGGCGAATCTTTCCAGCGGTAAATTGGATGGGGCCAGATGCCAAGGGCATCTGCGAGCTTTTTAATGCTGCCGAAATGCTCAATTGCCTCAGAAGTCTTCATTTTATTTTCCTTTCTTTGCATTTAGATGTTGCACCATAGTTCAAATAATGTATTATGTAAATAGAAAAGCGCAACCGGAATTTTCCAACCGCGCCAAGGAGCCTAGCACATGAGCCGCACGAAATTCCAGATCGAACAATTTGATCTCTTCGACTTCTCCCCCAAAAAAATCAGCACTGACGGCATGAGCCTTCCGGGCGATGCCAAGATGGGTCCAAACTGTGGCTTGACCGCGATGGCAATCGCCGCTGGCTGTAACCTGTCCGAAGCACGGGCTGCATATGCCAAACATCACAAAATGGGCGGCAACTGGAAAGGCGGAACGCAGAGAGTCTTCCGCGCCAAGGCGCTGACGGATCTGGGCGTCAAAACAAAAGAGATCGATCTGCCCCGCCGCACGTCCTTGAAGAATTTCAGCCTGATGCATACCGCCGCTGGAAAACGCTACATCGTCACCACCACCGGCCATGTCCAAGTTGTGCGCGGCGACGAAGTGATCGACCAACATGGCAAAGAGAACATCAGCGACTACTGGGGCAAGCGCAAAATCGTCAAAGAAATATTGGAAATAATTGAATAAAGTTATTGACCTAAAGTTCAATATGGGGTACTTTAAATAATCAAACGCGCAACCAGAAAATCTGACAGCGCCACAGGAGAAAAACAAATGATCTACACAATTCGCACCACCGCCGATTACCCCCACTACCTCACCCACTATTTCGGTTCGACGGAAGGAAATACTTGGGGATACGATTGGCGCGGCGAAGACAATGCCCAAGAATTCAATTCGATTGAAGCTCAAGCGATCATCGATGAACACAAAGAAATCGGCATCGACCTTGAGATGGCAGTGTAGGGAGAGATATCATGGAAAGCCTCTTAGCAAAATACGAAGCCGCCGCCAAATTCAAATCTGACGATGAGCTTCGGTTCATCATCAGGGACATCAAAGAGTGTTGGGCGGCGAACGTCGATTGGCAGAAAACCGATCACCCGTATGGCGAAAAGCTCTGGGCCGAATGGGACGCCGTCACCGTCGAACTGCAAAAAAGATTGAATTAATTTGCATTTAGTTGTTGACCCCAACATCAATATCCCCTATATTTCAATCATTGAAGCGCACCCAGAAAATCTGACCGCGCAAGAAAATGGAGACGGACGATGTTTGTAACGGATCAAAAAATCACAGAGATTGCAGATGAGATGCAGTCACTGTTTGAAGTCGGGGATTTGCACACCCGTTCATCAGTCAAGGCAGTAGCATGGAAAGCCAAAGAGGCATTAGCCGACAACGGCCTTCCGACCAGACAGTCACTCTGCTTTGTCGTTGCCAAAATCGCCTTGATGGCTTGGCAGGAAACCGTCCACCAGACGAAAGTTGAATTAGCGTAAGATAATCAGCAGAACGCCCAAAAGGCCCGTACCCAGAAATGGGACGGGCTTGAGGCAGTAGTAAAACCAACCTGAACTTTTCAAACCGGAGAATTAAAATGAACATCAACCAAGCAGTCCAGCGCCACCTCGACATCGACGCCAAGATCAAGTCTCTCACCGCCGAAAAGAAGGCACTCAAAGAAGCCATCGTTTCTGGCATGGAAGGCCAAGGCGTCAAGTTTGTCACCGGCACAGACGATGATCATGGCCTGAAGTTAGTCGAAGCCGTCCGCTGGACGATGGACACCAAGGCCGCGAAAGAAGAGTTGGGCGAAGATTGGGTTCTCGCAAATTCCAAGCAAGCTCTTGTCGTTTCACTCAAGCTCTCAAGGGAGAATGCATAATGACTAGGCAGGAAGCAGAATTTCGCGGTTGGACGTTTAAGGCTTCGGGCGCGGATGTTGTCGCAGAGAAGGGCCGCTTGATCCACATGGGAACCTTGAAGCACGTCTTAATGATGATCAAAATGTTGGGAGCATAGATATGAGATCTGACCGGGAAATTCTCGACACCGCCAAGGTATACAAGGCGCTGGGCATGATGCCGCCGCCTTTGTCTGCCGAAGAAAAGGCCCGTGCGTATGGAGATCCGCGCACAATGAACACCCCGGAGAACCTCGCCTACTGGGCGGAGAAGAGCCGAAAAATCACAGAGCGCACTGTCCGCGACCTATTGCAACGCGGCGTGAAGCTTCCGAAGTCCCTACGCAAAGAGGCCCGTGAAATGGGCATTAGTTTAAAGGGGTAAAGGCCGACCCGCAATTCCGCGAACTGGTCTAGCTAGGAGATGCCAAATGGCAGTTAATCTACAATCAACCAATACCATATCGGCAGATGGTATCAAGATCTTGGCTTATGGAGCCGCTGGATCTGGAAAGACAATGCTGATCAAGACCCTGCCCGATCCGATTATCTTATCGGCTGAAGGCGGTTTGCTTACACTTGCTGACGAAAATATTCCATTCATGGAAATCGGCAGCATGGATGAACTGAAGGAAGCCTACGCTTGGCTGACCGAAGACAAGGATGCAAAGCAATTCAAATCTGTGGCGCTGGATAGCATCACGGAAATTGCTGAAGTCTGTCTGGCAAACGAGAAGAAAATCAACAAAGATCCCCGTGCAGCCTACGGCGAAATGCAAACCACCATGTCTGAGGTTATTCGGTTGTTCCGTGATCTGAAGGGCAAAAATGTTTACATGACCGCCCAGCTATCCAAGACCACTGACGAAATGGGCCGTGTTCTCTACGGGCCGTCGATGCCGGGACAGAAGGCGGGACAGTCCCTGCCATATGCTTTCGACATCGTCGCAGCAATGCGCGTCGAAAAGGATGAAGACGGCGTCAACCAACGTGCGTTGATGATGGAAAGCGATGGCCTATGGCAAGCCAAGCACCGGATGGGCGCGAAGCTTGAAGCATGGGAAGCGCCAGACCTTGGCGAAATCATTAACAAGATTGGGAGTAAGTAAGATGGCTGGAGCATTCCACAACAGCGTGATTGTTGACACGTCTAAGATGCGAGCGCATCTGAAGGCGAGCGGGTTAACAAAAATCCATCTGGCAGAAGAATCTGGATGTGGACAGAACACCATTTCTAAGATGTCTTCAAAAAAATCCCCAACCAATCGAGTCGGCAAGGCATCAGTTTCCGCAATATGCTTGGTATTGGGTATTACCATCGAAGACATTGCCGCTATTGAGATCCCGGCTGTTATCGACGCAGGCCGTGACTACCATAAAGCTGTGGATTTCATAATGCTTCAGCTTGG